>Ga0070706_100003909_pt1 | contig 14527 bp, 15 predicted proteins | sample KBSK5501metaG_FD_65476 | JGI IMG/M metagenome (GOLD analysis project Ga0070706, IMG submission 65476) | Corn, switchgrass and miscanthus rhizosphere microbial communities from Kellogg Biological Station, Michigan, USA - KBS K5-50-1 metaG | ecosystem: Host-associated > Plants > Roots >...
CTACAAGAACAAGAAGCTCCCGCGCTTGACGGTGGACACACTGGTGCGTGATCGGAAAGGGCGGGTGCTGCTCGTGCGGCGGGGTCGGCCGCCGTTCAAGGGTCGATGGGGACTACCCGGAGGCTTCTGCGAGTGGAAGGAGACAACCGAACACTGCGGCGCCCGGGAGACTCTAGAAGAGACCGGCGTGCGCGTGAAGATCAGCCGGCTGCTCGGGGTCTACTCAAACCCGGATCGCGACCCGCGGGGCCACAACGTGACCGTGCTCTACCAGGCCAGACCAATCGGCGGACAAGCAAAAGGCGGAGACGACGCGGCGGAGGCACGATGGTTCGCGCGCAAGGAACTCCAAGGCCTTTCCTTCGCGTTCGACCACGCGAAGGTCATTCGGGAGCAACTGGCTCGACGACGCGGGGCTCTTCCATCGCGGCGCGAGCGGCGCGCCGCCGCTCGAGGATGAGGCGCTCGCGGGCCTGATCGAACTTCTTCTTGTGCCGCTCGATGTATGCGACGGCCTCTTCCGTCGTCTGGACGGGACGAACGAAGTCGAGGTCTTCCGCATTGACGAGCCGGCGCGGCACCATGTCCCGGCGCATCCAATCGAGCAGCCCCGTCCAGATCTCCCCCATCAGGACCACGGGCCGCTCCGTCATGAAACCGACCTGGAGGAGCTGCCAGACCATGAAGAGCTCCAGCGCCGTGCCGATGCCGCCCGGGAAGATGACGAAGGCCTGCGACATGCGCACGAAATGGTGGAGGCGAGAGAAGAACGTGCGGTGCGCGGTGACGCTGTCGAGATAGGGATTCGCCTTCTCGTAGGGGATCGCGATAGTCAAACCGAAGGAGCGCGTCCGTCGCTTTCCGTTGCTCCCGAAGCCGCGCGAGGAGGCCGCTCCTTCGTTGGCGGCTTCCATGAGGCCGGGCCCGCCTCCTGTGACGATGTCGCAGCCTAGCTCCGTCAGACGAGCCGCGAGCTGACGGACCTCTGAATACTCGCTGTCGCCGGCCTGAATGCGGGCGCTCCCGAAGACGGCCACCCGGTAGAAGTGGAGCTCGGCGGGGTTTAACGCCTCGAGCTCCTCGATGGTGTCCCAGAGCCGGACGATCGTGCGATCGATGATCTTGCCGACGTCCGGCTCGCGGCGGACGTTCTTGGAAGGTTTTTGAGTCATAAAAGTGATGGGTCTGCCGTCCCGAAAGGGGACGGGCGCGCTAGCCCAGATTATTCGGGGTCACCAGCATCGTGAGTGTGGACTCAATCCGCCGTCCGCAGCGTGGCGGAGAAGGCGCGGGCGAGCAGTCCATCCTCCGTCACGGCCCAGACAGTGTAGCGATAGAAGGTTGCCGGACTCGCTTGCGAATCGACATAGACGTAGCGAAACGATTCTTCTCCCTGGCGCGAAGAGGGGACGATCTCCGGCCCCGAGCGGGAAATCCGCCCATCGGCCAGGACCTCCTCGCGGAACACCGCCCAGCCGGCGAGCCCATCGTGCGAGGAGGTCGTCCAGGTAACCCGTGGCTCGCCGGACCCGGCCGTTGCCTGAGCCGCGAGTCCCGCGAAGGGGAAGGATGCGACCCGCTCGACCAGCGCGATCGCCCCGGAGAGGGGTGGACCCGCAGATGTTCCGGCGACGACGAAATCGACGCGCGACGCGCCCGAGAGGGGGATCGTGTGCGTCGTGCCCGGGGCCAGAAAGACGACATCGGGAGGAAGCGACACGTCGCGGTAGCGGATGACCGCCGCTGCGCCAGCCGCCTGGTCGGGCCAGGCGACCCGCAATGCTCCAGCACCCGCCTCGGCCGAAGGCATGAACGTCCGGTGACGCAGCGCGAATGGAACCGGAGTTGCCGCGTCGATCCCTTGAGTCTCGAGGTCGGCGAGAGAGACGCGGGAGGGAGTGGGCTCCGTCTCGATGCTCGTGTAGAGGCGGGCCGCAAACCGCAGCATGAGGGTGTCTTCCTTAGCGCCGGTCGCGTCCGAGAAGGCCCTTGTCAGGACTCCGAGCGGCTCCTCCCCGGTCTCTGCCGCTTTTTCCCAGACGGCGCGCAGCGCGGACGGGCCGCCCGCCTCCCGCGCGAACTCTTCGACGTATATCCGGCCCAGTGAGGCTGGACGCCCCCACAGCTCCACGGACGGCGCGGCGGCCGAGAGTCGCGCGGCCTCCCGCTCTTCCTCCCCCTCGTGCACCGCCAGGAATTCGGCGGCGGCCGACGTTAGGAATGAGCGATCCGGCGCCCCATAGGCAGACAGGGTCGCGAAGGCGTAGAGCCGTCCCACCTCGGCAACGATCTGGCGCATCGAGAGGCCGGTCGAGTCGAGCTGGATGGTCGGGGAAACCAGGTGGCCCGACTCGATCGCGCGCGCGGCGAGGCGGCGCACTCCTTCCGCGTCCTTGCGGGCGATGAAGATCCGGATCGGATCCCCCTCGGCGAGAGGGACCTTCCACCCCTGTTTTTCGTGGAGCTCTATGGCCAGACGCTTCAACTCCGAGCCGACCGCAGCCGCCAGGCCCGCATCGTTCGCCTCGTCCCGCAAGACCGCCCGACCGCTCCAGACCGGCTGGCCGGAGCCGAAGTTGCGGTACGGGCTCGACTCCCACGCCGCCGCCGACGAGACGGGCCCGACGGAATCGAGCCCCGAGGCGAGGCTCGCCGCCAACAGGCATAAAGCGCCGAGGATCAGCGCCTTACCTGGAATCGGCCTGACTGGTCTAGCACGCATGGGCGTTTCGAGGATAGTCCGCGAGCCTCGCCCCGTCAACGCTTATACGGAAACCAATATGCCGGCGTTAGGTAAAAGCCGCTGCGGCCGGAGAAGAAGTGGCCGCGCAGATCCTGGGGGAGAACTACGATTCCTTAGCAGATTCCTTCGCGGACGCCTTGGACTCCTTCGCGGATTCCTTCGGCTCCTTTGCGGGCTCCTTCGCCGCTTCCTCTCGCGCCGCCGTGATCCGGGCAACGACGACGGTGATGTTGTCCACACCCCCCTTGTCATTGGCCATGTCCACGAGCTTCTGGCACAGCTTCTGCGGGTCCGACTCGGCGCCGACCGCCTCGCGGATCTCCTCGTCGGAGAGCATGGTGGTCAAGCCGTCGGAGCAGAAGAGGAAGACATCTCCCGCGTCGAAGGAGAGCTCCTGGAGATCGGGCGAAACCAGAGGGCCTCCCCCCAACGCGCGGGTCACCACGTTTTTCAACGGGTGCGACTTGGCTTCTTCCTCCGTGAGGATGCCCGCCGCGACCTGCTCGTGGACCCAGGAATGGTCGTCGGTCAGCCGCGAGAGCTGGCCGTCCCGGAAGAGATAGGCGCGACTGTCTCCGACGTGGGCGAGCGAGAGGAGCTTTCCGTCCAGGAGTCCCGCCACCACCGTCGTCCCCATCCCTTTCAGCCATGGTTGCGCCGAGACGGCTGCCATGACGCGCTCGTTGGCTTTCTCGATCGCGACGGCGAGGCGGTTGCTGTTGAAATGAAGCTCGTGGTTGTACTTGAAGGGCCAGGTCGCCTCTTCCTTCTGACGCGTGGCAGCGATGAACTCGCCGACCGTCTCGACCGTGATCCGGGAGGCCACTTCCCCGGCCGCGTGACCGCCCATTCCGTCGGCGACGATGAAGAGACCCTCGTCGCCTTCCTCTTCGACCTTCAAGTCGTAGGCGTCCTCGTTGTGTTTGCGCTTGCGTCCGACGTCCGTGACGCCGAATGCGGCGATCGTCGCGGGCACGAAGCTACGCCCCCTTGACCGCGCGCTGCGCCCGCACGTCTTCGAGCGCTCGTCGGACGTCGGTCGCCGAGGGGTCCCAGCGCATCGCCTCCGCGAGGGCCTTTTCGGCCTTCATGAGCAGACCCGCCTGGCGGAACACGGTTCCCGCGTCCTTGAGCACACGGACGTTCTGGGGCTCGAGAGCCATGGCTGCCTCGAGCGCGCGCACCGCGCTTCGCATGTCCCCCGCGCGGGCCGAGGCCAATCCCAGGTAGTGCTGAGCACGCACGTCCTTTGGATTGCGGGTAACGGCGAGCTGAAAGTTCCCGGCGGCCTCGCCGAACTGTTGCTCCTTGAACGCGGCGATTCCCTGGGAGAGATAGTTTTGCGTGACCGAGTCTCCGTCGGCGGCGAGAGTTCCGCCGGCCCCGACCATGGCGCGTTCGAAGTCATAGAGCTTGCGCCGTTCCGGATGGGTCAAAACGTTGACGGCTTCGGCCAGCTCCTGGAACTTCGCCTCCGCGTCCGCTCGCTGTTCGGCGGGGAACCGGTCCGGATGGGCCTCCCGCGCCAGCGCTCGAAAGCGCTCGCGGATTTCGGTGTCACTCGCGTCCCGAGCGACGCCCAGCATCGCGTAGTAGTCAACGTCTCGAGTCATGTTCTCCGAAGTGGCTCGGCGCTCGCGGGTTCGGACCGTGCGAAGTCTCGACATTACCATACGGGAAAGAGGGGGGACCCGGCAAGCGGCGGCCTCACTTGCGTTTCTGGGCGAGCCATTTCCGCGCGGTTATGCGCACTCCATCAGGCAGATTGGGATCGTGGCCGAGGTTCTTCAACTCTCGGATCGGAACGGTCTTGATGAGGGGAAGGGTGATGGCGAGCGGGACCTTCGGGTTCCTCACGAGCGCGAGGGCGATGGCAGGATTGCGTTTCCACTCGCGGACCCCGGCGATCTTGCGCAAGAGATCCTCGTGGATATGTCGCATTCCGCAGAAGGACTCCACCTCGGGAACGGTCAGGCCGCGCGACTTTAAGACCGCCTCCCCGACGAGCTTGTTGGAGTCCCCCATCAGGATGCGCCGCTCTTCTTTTCCTCCGCCGTAGGCGAGCTTGATCTTTTCCGAAACAGTCATCACGGCGATCCGGCGATAGACCGCTCCGGTCGTAATCGATTTCTCGAGCTCCGGGACGACGGGGCCGCCGGTGACCGCGTTGGCTTCCTCGGCCGACAGCGCCGCGAGATCCGCGGCGGCTTGCTCTTCGGCCGCCGTCAAGGCCTCGGTTACGGCGCGAGCCTCGTCCGCTTCCCGCCGCCTCTGCCCCTTGTCGAAGAACTCTTCGCGAATCTCGAGCAGGCGGCGGCGGGTATCGGCCGTCAGCTCCGGATTCGCGAAGAGGGCGTCGATCAAGGACGGCTGCCGGAGAAGGCGCGCCTGATTGACGACCAGCGCCTCCTGCGGTCCCCCCGTGACGGTGCGGGCGAGCCTTTCGAGCGTCGCGTCGGAAACGTTCTTGTCCCGGATGACCTGCTCGAGCACCACCGAGTCTTGACTCGAGGTGGCGATCAAGTCGAGCTCCAACTCAGTGGGCGACCCCGCGCGGACGAAGCCGGAGAGCTCTTCTGGAGAAGTCGCCTCGAAGGTTTCCTTCGCCGCCTTTCCGATGGCAGGGTCGGGGTCCTCGAGGACGGCCAGCAGCGCGCGGAGCTGGTCCTCACGCTCAATAGGGAGAAGTCGGTGGGCCGCGTAAAAGCGAGCCTCGACGGGCGCCTCGCCCCCGCGCAAGAGCGAGATCAGCGCCCGGGGGTCAGTGAGATCCCGCTCGACCAAAAGAAAGCCCGGGGCTTAGCCGCGGAGCGCGGGAAGGGGAACGTCCTTGATGACCTCGCCCGTTCCTCCGAGGGGATCGAGCGCTCGGCCGTCGACCGAGATGCGCACTCCCCCGGCATTGCCGAGCGAGATGCGGAAGCCGGTGAGCGCCTCGAAGGTGCGTTTCTGTCCTCGTTTCACGAGGCCATTCAAAACGGTACGGCCGTCCGCCTCGAGCCTGGCCCAAGAGTCCTGATCGAACTGGAGGACCAGCGAGATTCCTTGCGCCGGCGATGAGGGAGCGGCCGCCGCAGTTTCTCGCACGATCACAGGAGTGGGCTCATTGGACACCGACACGTTCTTCAAGACGACGGGCGACGCCTTCGGCGCCGCGACGAGCCGCTGGAGAGACGGCTTGGGACGACGAGCGGGGCTCGCGATCATGCCGAGCAGAACCAGAATCGCCGTCACGACGCCGACGATGGTTCCAGCGGTTGAGCGCCGGCCGCGCCAGAAGCGTGAACGAGGGCGCGCCTTCTTCAGAGAGGGGGCCTCGGGCGTCTTGCCGGCGAGATCTGCGAGGTATGCGTTGACCTTTTCTTCCGGGTCGATTCCGAGATGTCGCGCGTAGGCGCGGATGAATCCGCGGGTGAAGGTGGGTGCGGGCAGCTTCTTGACGTCGCTGTCCTCGAGAGCTCGCAGTAGTCGGACGGAGATCTTCGTCGATTGCGAGATCTCCTCGAGCGAAATGTCTCTGATAACCCTCTCCCGGCGGAGTTCTTCGCCGAAAGAGAGAGAAGGCAAACCCGTCATTGTTTTTCGACCCGCCAATTCCGAAGCTTTGTAGTACCCCATGCTATTCCCGCCCGCTGCGCTGCGCAAGAACTCTTTCAGCGCATGCCTTGAGCAATACGGGGACGCCCGGCGAGTCGCGCAGCCCGGTCAAGTCGTCAAGCGAGGCTCGCGTCAAGAGCGCTAGAGCCAGGGGGAGCGGCAGGCGCCGGTTGCGCAGGAGGCCACTTCGGACCGCCGAACGGACGCTCCAGCGCGGGTGCGCGGCGATAACCTGTAGAACGGGCGGCTCGCCGCGGGCGGCCGCTTGGATGACGTCCGGCTCGGTCGCGAAACGGTTGTCCAAAACCGCCGTGAGCACCCGCGGGTCGGGATCCAGGCGCATCGCGAGCAGCGTGCCCCGGCCGACCACCTTCGCCAGATCAACTCTTTCCGCGACAGCGAGTTCCGGCAGGCGGCGCAGTAGGTTCCGGTCGGCTGCCCGACGGATTTCGGGATGGACTCGAGAATCCGCCGAGAGGCGAGCGAGGTCTCTCCAAAAGAGCGTCCCGACCAGGTTGAGAGCCTCCCGCCTCGGCGTCCTCGGATGGGCAGCCAGCGCCAGTCGGACGGCGTGATACTTGCGGGCGCCCCGGTCCCGCAGGACCGCTTCGAGGGAGTCGAGGGAGAGGTCGGCCTGGCGCAGGACCTTGAGGTAATGACCCTCGGGGCGCATCAGGGAGTCAAGAGTCGAGAGTCGAAGGTCGAGAGTCAAGCCCGCGATCTCCCTCACGGCTCTAAACTCGGGACTTTCCAGATCCCTTCCTGCATGCATTGGCGAGTCCTCGCGCAAGCTCCTCGACTGCCTTTTCGCGGTTCTGCCCGGCCACTTCGGCGGCCCGGACAAGCGCAGAGCCTACGACAACCCCGTCGGCCTGAGCCGCCGCCTCGGAGGCTGCCTGCGGCGTGGCGATGCCGAAGCCGATCGCGAGGGGAAGCCGGCCCGCCGCACGCCGGGCGCGTCGCACCGTCTGCGGAAGGTCTTCCGGCAGGCTTTGGCGCGCGCCGGTCGTGCCGGGGCGCGACACGACGTAGAGGAAGCCTGTCGAGAGCTGCGCTGCTGCGGCCATCCGTCGAGGGGTCGACGTCGGCGAAACGAGGAAGATTGTATCGAGGCCGGCGGCGCGCCACGTCGTCTGGAAAGCGAACGCTTCGTCCGGAGGAAGGTCCGTCACGAGCACGCCGTCGAATCCCGCCGCGCGAGCCTCTTGCGCGATGCGCGCGACCCCGCGATGCAGCAGCGGGTTCAGGTAGGAAAAGAGTACGAGGGCAAGACGCGTCTCTTCGCGGATGCTCCGCGCAATCGCGAGGACCGTCTCGAGCGTGACTCCTCCCGCCAGCGCCCGCGCAGACGAGCGTTGCAGCACGGGCCCATCCGCGATCGGATCGGAGAACGGAACGCCGAGCTCCAGGATGTCTGCGCCGGCGCGTTCGAGGGCCCGGGCCATCCCGACCGTAGCCTCGGCGGAAGGATCGCCGGCCGTCAGGTATGGAATGAAAGCCGCGCGATTGTCGGAACGAGCTCGCGCGAAGGCGCGAGCGATTCGGGAGGGAACGTCGTGAGGCGTGAGGCGTGAGGCGTGAGCCGAATCGCGAGCCGAAACTGCCAAATGCAACGCGGATTCTCGCCTGACGCCTGACAGCTTTCGTTTCACGGCGCGTCGCGCTGCGCGCGCACGCGCAGGTACTCGTCCAGATCCTTGTCTCCCCTGCCCGAGAGATTCACGAGAATCCACTTGCTACGGCGCATTTTGGGAGCAAGCTTCACGGCGTAGGCGATCGCATGCGCGCTCTCGAGCGCGGGAAGAATCCCCTCCGTGCGTGAGAGCAGCGAGAAGGCCGAGAGCGCCTCCTCGTCGGAGACCCACGCGTATTGGACGCGGCCGCGGTCTCGCAGATACGCGTGTTCGGGACCGACTGCCGGATAGTCGAGACCAGCGGAGACGGAGTGTGTGGGCAACACCTGACCGTCCTCGTCCTGAAGGAGCATCGTGCGCGTGCCGTGCAGTACGCCGACGGATCCCCCCGCGAAGCGGGCCGCGTGATCGCCGGGTGAAAGGCCGCGCCCTCCGGCCTCGACGCCGTAGAGCTTCGTACGAGATCTCAGATACGCGGAAAAGAGACCGATCGAATTCGACCCTCCCCCGACGCATGCGACGGCCGCGTCCGGATCGCGCCCGGCGATCTTCCGAAACTGCGCACGCGCCTCCCGGCCGATGACGGATTGGAAGTCCCTGACCATCGAAGGATAGGGATGCGGTCCCAGAGCAGAGCCCAGCACGTAGTGCGTGGTGGCGACGTTTTCCGTCCAGTCTCGCATCGCCTCGTTGATGGCGTCCTTGAGAGTCTTGGAACCCGAGTCGACGCCCACGACCTCCGCTCCCATCAGGCGCATGCGGGACACGTTCGGGGACTGACGCTCCATGTCGACCGTGCCCATGTAGACGCGGCAGGGCAGCCCGAGCCGTGCCGCCGCCGCCGCCGTCGCGACACCATGCTGTCCGGCGCCGGTTTCAGCGATCACCCGCGTCTTGCCCATGCGGCGTGCGAGGAGGACCTGCCCAAGCGAGTTGTTGAGCTTGTGTGCTCCGGTATGGAGAAGGTCCTCGCGCTTCAAGGCGATTCGCGCGCCGCCGGCCGCCTCCGTCAGGCGCGGGGCCAGAGCAAGCGGAGTCGGCCGGCCTCCGTAGTCGCGCAACAGCTCGGACAGCTCGGCACGGAAGCGGCGGTCCTGTCGGAAACGCTCGAAAGCGTCCGCCAGCTCTTCCAAGGGCGCCATGAGCGTCTCCGGGGCGAAGCGGCCGCCGTAGGGACCGAAATAGCCGCGGGAGCTATTTGCGATTGACCGGCTTCTTCTCAAAAGGTCTCCCCTCACCCCGCCCTGCCGGCCGCTCGCTCCGCGAGACGCGACCTATGGTCGCGGCCGGCGCAAACATGAGGCGAGGGGAGACCCCTCGCGCACCCCCGCAGAGGGAGAGGGAGAGTCCGCGAAGGCTCGAGCGCGATCAAACGTCCCTCACCGCGTCCGTGTCTGCGGTTCGAACTGCGGCGAAGAAGCGCCGCATCTTCTCGGGGTCCTTCACCCCCGGCGCCCGCTCGATTCCCGAGGCGACGTCGACGCCGTCCGGACGCACGCGCTCGATCGCATCTCCGACGTTGCTGGCATGGAGGCCGCCGGCGAGATAGAGAGGAACGGGGAACGTCTTGCCTGAGAGCACGCTCCAGTCGAATCGAGTTCCGCTGCCGCCGGTCCGTGCGGAACCGCCGGCGTCGAAGAGCAGCCACCGGCAGCGGCGAAGCCACTCGGGTGGAGGCACGGGCGCGTCCAACCCCGCGACGGATACGACCGCGACGACGGGAGCGGGAGTCTCTTCGAGGTCCTCCGCTCGCAGAGGACGATGGATCTGCGCGACATCGAGGCTCGCGGCCTCGACCGCTTCGCCGATGAAGGCCCGTTCCTCCTCCACGAAGACGCCGACGCGCGTGACTCCGGGACCGGCGGCCGCCGAAAGCTCTCCGGCGCGCTCCAGCGAGACACGCCGGGGCGAGCCCGCCGCGAACACGAACCCGACCGCGGCGGCCCCGAGCTCGCTGGCGAGCCGGACGTCCTCCGCACGCGTCAGCCCGCAGATCTTGACGCGAGTCACGACTTCAATTCCCGCATCATCTCCTCCGGATCTTCCGAACGCAGGAGGGCTTCTCCGACGAGAAACGCCTCGAAGCCGGCGTTAGCCAGGCGGCGAACATCCTCGCGCGAGCGGATCCCGCTCTCCGCCAGCCGCACCGGACCTTGCGGAATGGCCGCGGCCAGCTTCTCCAGGGCCGTCAGATCGGTCTCGAAGCTCGAGAGGTCGCGCGCATTGACGCCGAGGACGTCCGGGCGGACCTGCGCCGCCCGCGAGATCTCCTCTGCGCCATGGGCTTCGACGACGGTCGCGAGCCTGCGCTTGCGCGCGCCTTCCGCGAGTGCCGCCAGCTCCTCCGCCTTCAGAGCGCGCACGATGAGCAGGACCGCGTCCGCGCCCAGCGCCGCCGCCAGATCCAGCTGACGCTCCGACACGATGAAGTCCTTCATGAGGACGGGAAGTCCGGAAATGCGCCGCGCGCGCGGGATCCACGCGGGATTCCCGCCGAAGAACTTCTCGTCCGTCACGACCGAGATCGCGGCCGCGTGGCCGCGGCGATAGGCGAGCGCGAGGCTCTCCACCTTCCCGTCCGCGCCGGGCAGGATCTCGCCGGCCGACGGCGAGCGCTGCTTGATCTCCGCGATGATCCGAACCCCCGGTTCTCGAAGGGAGGCGACGAAGCGACCGCCATCGGGCCCCGGCGCGGCGGCTTTTTCCGGGAGAGCGTATTGCCCGTTTTCCACGCGCTGCCGCACGTCGGCCAGAATCTCGCCGAGGACATCGGCGCTCATCGCGCCTCCGCGGGGCGCGCCTGCGCCTTCAAGGCGTCGAACCTCTCGCGCGCGCGCCCGGAGTCGATTGCAGTTCGCGCCTGACCGTAGCCCTCGGGGAGGTCGCCGGCGCGCCCGGCGACAACGAGCGCGACCGCGGCGTTCAAGAGCACGGCCTCTCGACGCGCACCGTTCTCCCCGTCGAGCAGCCGTTCGAGCATCTCGGCGTTGCCCGCGGCGTCCGATCCGGCCAACTCTCCGATCTCGACGCTTCGCTGTCGCAGCGTCTCCGGGTCGTATCTCCAGGGTCGCGACCATCCCTCCCGAACCTCGATGCCGGTGGCCGGGACGCCCGGGATCAGCTCGTCATAACCGTTGTCCGAATGGAAGACGATCGCGCGTTCCCCGCCGAGCGAGGCGAGCGCGTCGGCGAGCAGCCGCACCAGCTCCGGCCTCCCCACGCCGATCAACTGGCGCGAGGCGCCCGCGGGGTTGGCAAGAGGCCCCAACGCGTTGAAGATCGTTCGCACGCCGAGCTCCCGTCTCACGGTGCCCAGCTCTTTCATCGCCGGGTGAAAGGCCGGAGCGAAGAGGAACACGAGACCGACCTCGTCCAGCGTGCGGCCTGCCGATGTGGGATCGAGATCGATCGCGACGCCGCAGGCCGAAAGAACGTCTGCCGATCCGACGCGGGAAGAGATCGAGCGGTTACCGTGCTTGGCGACCGAGGCCCCGGCTCCGGCCGCCACGACCGCCGCTGCCGTCGAGAGATTGAAGAGGTCGCGCCCGATTCCGCCCGGCCCGCACGTGTCGAGCAGCGGCGAGCGCTGGCTCTCGACCCGCCGCATCCGCGCTCGCAACGCCGCGACCGCTCCGGCGATCTCCTCCGCGGTCTCTCCGCGTGTCGCGATACCGAGCAGGATCGCCCCCTTCTGGGCCTCGGTGGCCTTGCCATCCATCAGGTCGAGGAAGACGCGGTCAGCGAGCTCGCGCGAAAGGGTCTTGCGCGCGGCGACAGTCTTCAATGCCTCGGCGACGTCGGGAGTCATGAGCGTACGGCTCTCCCGGCGCGGGGGTGCACGAGGGGTCTCCCCTCGCTGACATTTGCGCCGGCCGCGACCGCAGGTCGCGTCTCGCGAAGCGAGCGGCCGGCAGGTCGGGGTGAGGGGCGCCCCGTGGTGATTTCTAGAGACTCATCGGAGACAGCAGCGAACCCCTCACCCTGCCCTCTCCCCTCAGGGGAGAGGGGATTTGCTGGACTGAGGCGAGAAGGGATCATCGCCGCGCTCCTTCGAGGAAGTTGCCGAGCAGCTTCTCCCCTTCCGGCGTCAGCACCGACTCGGGATGAAACTGCACTCCGAATACCGGCTTGCTCCGATGCGCGAGTGCCATCACGAGCCCGTCTTCGCTCTTCGCCGTCACCTCGAGCTCTCCGGGCAGTCCTTCCTCGCGCACGACGAGCGAATGGTATCGCCCCGCCTCGAAGGGATTCGGGAGCCCCGCGAAGAGCCCGGTTCCCGAGTGCGCCACGCGAGAGATCTTTCCGTGGCGCGGCGCGGGCGCGCGCTCGACGATTCCGCCGTGCGCGGCGGCGATCGCCTGATGTCCCAGGCAAACGCCGAGCAGTGGGATACCGCGCTCTTCAGCCAGCCGGATCGTCTCGATCGTGCGGCCCGCGCTCTCCGGACGGCCCGGACCCGGTGAAACCACGATCGCGTCGGGCCTCCGGGCCAGAGCCTCCTCCGGAACGAAGCGGTCGTTGCGCGCCACCACGACGTCGGAATCGACCTTCCCCACTGCCTGCACGAGGTTGTATGTGAAGGAGTCGTAGTTGTCGATGATGAAGATCATCGGAAGATCGGAAAACGGGAATCGGGAAACGGGAAACGAGTAAACATTGGCAATTGATAACGAGACGCTGGTCGGTTCATGACAGACGTTGCCTTTCCATCGTTTTCCGTTTTCCGTTTTCCGTTTCCCCGCTCCAGGCGCGGGCCAGGTCGATGGCTCGGAAGAGCGCGGCGGCCTTGGCCTCGCATTCCCGGTACTCTTTCTCCGCGATGGAGTCGGCCACGATCCCCGCGCCCGCCTGGATGGTGCAGACGCCCTTTTCGACCACGGCGGTTCGGATGGCGATCGCGACGTCCAGGTTGCCCGCCGCGTCGAGATAGCCGACGACGCCGCCGTAGAGACCGCGGCGAGACGCCTCGAGCTGGTCGATCAACTCCATGGCGCGAATCTTCGGAGCTCCGGTCAACGTCCCGGCCGGAAAGCAGGCCGCGAGCGCATCGACCGAAGACTTCCCCGCGGAGAGTGTCCCCCGAACTTCCGAGACAATGTGCTGGACGTGGGAGTATTTCTCGATGACCGCGTAGCGCGGCACCTCGACGGATCCGATCGCGCAGACCCGGCCCAGGTCGTTGCGCCCAAGGTCCACGAGCATCACGTGCTCGGCCCGTTCCTTCGGGTCCCCGAGCAGTGCTGTCGCGAGCGTCTCATCCTCCGCGCGACTGCCTCCGCGCGACGTCGTGCCTGCGATCGGGCGTGTCTCTGCGATGTTGCCGCGACAGCGCACGAGCATCTCCGGCGAGGCTCCGAAGATCGTCCCCTCGCGGGTCTCGAGATAGAACATGTAGGGGGATGGATTGAGCATCCGCAGCGCGCGATAAGCGTCAAAGGGATCGACGTCGAGCCGGCCCCTCCAGCGCTGCGAGAGGACGACCTGGTAGACCTCTCCCGCGTGGATCGCCTCCTTCGCCTGCGCGACGATATCGAGGAACCTTTCGCGCGGCATGCCAGCTTCGAGCCCATCTCGAGCTCCGCCCTCTGTCCGCCCCCTCTCCCCCTGGGAGAGGGCCGGGGTGAGGGTCCCCCTCTCCCCATGGGAGAGGGCCGGGGTGAGGGCATCTCCGCCGCCGAACACCAGCCTCTCCAGCCGGTCGAGCCTGTCCACCGCGCGATCGGCGTCTGTCTCCCCATGCACGTTCGTCAGCAGCAACAGCCTCTGCCGCGCGTGGTCGAACGCCACAACGGCGTCGAACAGAAGAAAGAGCCCCTCGGGCATCGATCCTTCCCGCGGATGGCGATCCGGAACCTCTTCGAAGAAGCGCACGGCGTCGTAGGCGAGGTATCCGACCGCGCCGGCGGTCAGCGGAGGAAGCTCGGGATCCCCCGCGAAGCCTGACTCGACCGCGAGACGTTCGAGCGCGCGGAGCGGTTCTCCGGGGACGGTCCTCTTCTCGCCGACGCGCTCCTCAAAGACGCCCTCCTGTTCCACGGTCAGCCTCGCGACGGGACGGCATCCGAGGAACGTGTACCGGGCGACGGACTCACCTCCCGCGACGCTCTCCAAAAGGAAGCATTCCTCTCCGGAGGCGCGCAGCCGGCGCATCACCATAACCGGAGTGAACGCGTCGGACGGGAAGACCCGCGCCACTGGGACCACGCTTCCGGCCCGCGCTCGCGAGCGAAACTCGTTTCTCTCCCCCTCGTGGCCCGTCACGGTTTCTCCTTGCGCCGCCGGGCGCCGAGCGACTCGTTGACCGCCGCAGCGGAAATCCCGCGAGCCGTCATCGCGGCTGCCAGGTGATAGAGCAGGTCCGCGATCTCTCCGGCGAGCGCGGCGTCGTCGGGGTTCTTCATGGCCACGATGACCTCGGACGCCTCTTCCCCGACTTTCTTCAGAACGTGGTCGAGCCCCTTCTCGAAGATCTTCGTCGAATAGGACCCGGGGGGGCGCTCGTGCCACCGCTTCTTCAAGATCGCGAAGAGAGGCGCGAGATCGAAGTTCTCCG
>Ga0070706_100003911_pt1 | contig 14526 bp, 17 predicted proteins | sample KBSK5501metaG_FD_65476 | JGI IMG/M metagenome (GOLD analysis project Ga0070706, IMG submission 65476) | Corn, switchgrass and miscanthus rhizosphere microbial communities from Kellogg Biological Station, Michigan, USA - KBS K5-50-1 metaG | ecosystem: Host-associated > Plants > Roots >...
CGGGTGTATGAATTCGTTGTAGGCAATCAGGCAGCATATTCTTGCTTCCAGAGCGAGTCGTAGGCGCCGTTGAGAACGGAGGTACGCAGAGGCAAGAGCGCATCGATGCCTGCAGGCGTCCAGCGCATGCCAGAGCGTTTGGCGCGGGTGCTGACAATGGTTTTGCAGGCGGCCTCGGCGATGCCACTGCCCACGTGCATGCGCTTCCGCACGGAAGACGGGATAGCGCATGCACGTGGGCGTTGGTGGTAAAGTAGTCGATGGCCCGCTCTGGACAACTGCGTGCTTGCCCTGGCTCCGGTGGGATGGGCGGTAATGCAGAGATCGCGGAAATGAGCGCTTCGCTGTGCCCCTGTTCGAGGAGCGAGCAGGCGTGCGTGGCCCAAGCCGTTCCTGCTGCTGTGCCAGGTCCAAAGACCGCGTGGGCCACGTCCCACACGTGTTCTTTGGCATGATAGAGATCGACGATCTGCACGGCCCCTGGAAAGTGTTCAGCGGCCAGATTCCAGATCCAGGGCGCACCGTCGCCCACGACCACTACCTGCTGGGCTTGCGAGAGTCCGCATTGCTCTGCCAACTGGTAGAGCAACCAGGCAAAGCCGCCCTTGGCGGTGCGGCGCGCCACATAGCGCACACTGTCTGGCTCTGGCGTATCTACATACACGAAAGGCGGCCAGCTCTGACCGCTTGGACCCGCGCTCTGCGCGAAACACGGCTCCGGCTTTGATCTCCCGATACACGTCGCCTTGGCGTTGCCGTTCCTCTTTCTCCATCGGCACGCTGCCCCGCCGCATCCGCGCCAGCACCCCATCCAATTCGATGTAGAGTCGCTCGATCTCCTTGGTCTGCCGCTCCTCCCGCCGTTGACTGCGGGCTTGCTTTGCCTGCGCCTGCAAGCTCTGCACCTGCCGATCTTCTGCCATGGCCAGGGCTTCTCCCACCGGGCGCATCAAGCTCAGGGCTTGCCGTGCTGACATCCCCAGCGGCACATGCCGACACAAGCTCTCTGCTGCTTCCTCAAACGTCAAGCGTCCACACAGGTAGCTGATCTCGCGTTGCACCCCGCTGGTGGTGCGCCGCTCGTGCACTCCCCACACGACATCGTCGGGCGCCTCGCCACGCGTACAGGTCCCGTCCTGCTCGCCCACCTCCAAGCATTGATAATACGGGCGCACGAACCTCACCTTGCCCACCAGCGTCAAGAGTTCCTTTGGCCGTTCTCCCACCAACCGTTGGCGATGTCCACAGCTGCCTTCGCGCCGGGCGGCCGGACGCGGTTCGCGCAGCCGGCTATCGAGGACCCCTTCCAGCAGGGTGCGCCCCAGTTGCTGGCTCGTTTTGACCACCTGCTCTTCCAGTTGCTCTAACTGTCCCTCGGCTAGCTCATCCACCGCCTCGAAAAACCGTTCTAGTTCTTCTCGCACCGCTTCTCTCAGCATCCTTTTCCTCTGCTCATTCGTTTCCACTCGTGGAGTCTCCTCTCTGGTCTGGACTTTTTTACCGTTGAGGATACTCCTTTTTCCCTTGCTTGCCTACAACTATTTCATACACCCGTGAAAAACGTGTTTGATGGCCATTGCCGCAGGTGTGCATGCGAGTATGAGAGAGACTCAAGCTCCTAAAACGACAATCCTCTGGACACGCGGGATTCGACTTGTTACGACACCGCGTGCTTGCTCGAAATATATGGGCTTAGCACAGAAGATGAGGGAGAACGACTTCATCCTAACATGTACATTCTGTCTGAGAAGGGTTGCGAGACAAAAGACAGTGAGAGAACGCTTTGGAGCGAACCCAAGTGGCCTTTTTCACAAAATCACTCCCGATGGGAGAGTGGTACTGCTGTTGAAAGTCAATTAGACAGGCTCATCCTCCGGTGTCGTTCCTCATGCGTTTGCTCTAACAAGTGCTGACGCATCGAGTTCGCCAAACGACGCGTAGCCACTGAGAGCCAGCGTGAGGTCCAGGTCGGCCAGGAAGTTGCTGAGCACTTCGCGGACCCCCTGCTCTCCGGCGAGCGCCAGCCCCCACATATAGGGTCGTCCCAGCAGTACGGCCTTAGCGCCCAAGGCGATAGCTTTGATGGCGTCAGAACCCCGGCGGATACCGCTGTCGAACAGCAGCGGGATTCTTCCCTTGACCGCAGCTGCGATATCGGGGAGCGCATCCAATGAAGGGCGAACCCCTTCGACCTGCCGACCTCCGTGGTTTGAGACGATGATGCCATCCATGCCGGCGTCGATGGCGTGCAGGGCATCGTCGGGATGCAGGATGCCCTTGAGCAGGATGGGGAGCCTGGTACGCTCCCGTAGGGAAGCCAGGTCCTTCCATGTCAGGGATGGGTTGCTGAAGATGGCGAGAAAATACTGGATGGCTGCCATCGGATCCTGCTCCGGGGGTTGGGCGAGCGCCTGGCGGAAAGCCGGGTCGCTGAAATAGTTTCCCAGCCCCTGACCCAGTAGAAAGGGCAGGTAGGCATTCTGGATATCTCGCTCCCGCCAGGCGAGCAGAAACGTATCGAGCGTCACCACAATCGCACTACATCCAGCCAGCTCCGCGCGCCCGACCACGCTGGCGTTGAACCCGGGATCCCTGCTCCAGTAGAGCTGGAACCAGCGAGGGACAGTGCCCATAGCCTGCGCCACCTGTTCGAGGGGTACCGTCGAGGCGGTGCTGATGACGAGGGGTACCCCGAGCGAGGCGGCTGCGCGCGCAACAGCGACCTCGGCCTCGGTATTGACGATGGACTGCACGCCGATGGGGGCCAGCAAGATTGGGGTCGGTAGATGCAGATCGAACAGCCGCACGCTCAGGTCGCGCTGCGAAACGTCCCGCAGCATGCGTGGCACTATACGCCAGTGCCGAAATGCCTCCCGGTTCGCCCGCATACTCTCGGCCATGCCATCAAGGTAGCCGCTCGCTTCACGGCTCATGTGCTCATTCGCGGCCTGCTCCAGGTCTTCTGGCGCGACCGGCAGGGAGGGTCTCTGCCCCTGAAGCCCCGCCGTGTAGACCTGCAGCTGCCGTTGCTGACCGTAGGGTGGTGATGGAGTAATCATGTGCGCATTCTCTTTTCATGCTGAGCCGCATACTCAGTGAGCATGGCTTGGGTGGCCAGCATCTCCGCCAGGCGACTCAAGTCGCCTGGTTGTCTCTCTACAGAGGCTCTGGATTACGAAGCGTCGTGCTCAGCCTCCTCTGCCTCCTCACCATGTTCGACAATATCGCCCTCCTTGAAGAGGATATCCTGTAAAGCGACTCTCCACTTTGGTTTCTGGCGCAATAAAAATTCGAGATCCATCCCAAAGTGCTTGAATTCCTCCCCCTGGGCATTCGCCATGATGGCTCGGGCCTGGGCGTTGGGCTCCACGGCTAAGCGCTGCTCATACCAACCGATGGCCTCGGCTTCTTCCGTGAGCGAAGCAATCATCCGTGCAAAGGTGCGAGTCTCCTGTGGAAGTTCGTTCGCAGGTTCGTGGTACTGGTCAAATCCCATGATTTTGTTCCTTCCTTCTTTCTGTTGATTCTTCATAGAGGAAAACGTGCTCCATTCACCCGTCACTGCCGTGTGCAGGGGGATGATACGAGTATACACGAAAATGCTCGGTTTCGCATGACCCAAAGGAGGTAAAGGTTATGCCTTGGGCCTCATGACCTCACGGCCCAGGGTCGCCACAAGCGTCGCCAGCACACCGACGATCAGGATGGCGCCTGATCCCCCGCGCAGCGGTGCCAATGCGTCCAGGGAATGGATCAGGGCGAGGATGACCATCGTCAGGCTAACGCCAATCAGGATCACTAGGTCGCCGACGAAGAAATTGTAGACAGCCAGGATGACTTTCAGGATGATGCGCATAGATAACCTCCTACTTTTGAGAAAGCGTTGTCGTCTTGGGTGAAGTAGTTGCCAATGCCGTGCGCGACTGAAGCTGCTTCATAGCCGTGATCAGCAGAATCGATGCGGCCAGGTAGATGAGAGCCAGTAGAAGCAGAAACAGGTCAGAGAATGGCCAGTTGATGCCGAAGCTCTCCCCCGACCAGAACGTGCCAAAAGTAGTGAGCATGATGCCGACAATAAACTTCAAGGTGTTCTCCGGGATGCGTTGGAGGGGGGCTTGCACCAGGGTACCGGCCCCGATTACCAGCACGCCTGCTGCCGCCGCACCCAGGGCAGCCAGGCCGATGCCGTTGGGACCGCTGCCGCCAAAGGAAATGACGATGAAGGCCACTTCGAGCCCTTCCAGTAACACGGACTTGTAAGAGAGGAGCACCCCGAACGTATCGAGGCCGGTCTTGACAGGTTCCCCTCGTGCGCGTGCCTCCGCCACCCGGGTGGCATAAATGGCCTCTTCGTCGTGCAGGAGCTTGAGCCCGCTGTAGCGTTGAATGGCATTTTTGAGCCATTTGAGACCAAACAATAAGAGCAAGAAGCCGATCACGAAGCGTAAGACATCGAGGGGAACCAGCGTGACCAGGGTCACCCCCAGGGTGGCAATGATCACCGCAAGCGTCGCGACGGCGGCTAACGCTCCTACGATGGCGCTGCGCCAGTTCACGGTGATCCCAGCCACCAGGACAAGGGTAAACGCCTCAACAAACTCAACCGCTGAGGCGAGAAACGCTGCAATTACAATCGCCCACTGCATCTGTTTTTTCTCCTGTTCTCTCTGAAATGGGGGCTTGCATGTTTATGCGAAATGGTCCGACCATTTCCCGGTAGCCACGAGCCAGCGCATAAATGCCAGGTGGTGGTATTCCGCAGAGTCATGAGTTTTTCATACACTCATCAGGGTACATGGTGGATTTTCCATCCAACAGGTACTAGTATACTGCAAGTGACGAGGGAAATCACAATGCAACCTTTTTCGCGGTCCTTGCCACTAGAGAAATGCAACACGTCATGAAGAGCGAATATCTCAAAGCGCAGGTGCCCCAACCGCTCGGCTTTGCTGATTTACGACAAGCTATCCTGGCAGAGAACTACCAGAACACGCGTATTCGCCTCTCGGCTGATATCAAAACGGATGGAGTTGAACAACAGGTTGGACTCTATCTGCGTGTGATCGATCCGGCGATGACGAAACCTCCCGAGGAACGCCAACAGGTCACCTTCCAGGGAACCCACGACTGGATGCGCAGCGAAATACAGGTCGAGGTGCCCCCAGAGAGCATGCATATCCTGTTCGGGATCAGCCTGACTGGAAAAGGACAGATCTGGGTGACGAATGTCCAACTGGAGAGCATCCCATCGACATCAGAACAGTGATGTGACAAGCTCCTGGCTCAGCTTCCTCCTCTTTCATACGCATCCAGTGTGCGCAGAGCTTCAATGGTGACGCGGCCTCGCCATTCGATCTCAACCGCCGGGCTGATCGTGCCCCACGAGATTGGCCAGCCACCATCAAGCTGCTGGCGGTTGGCCAGGGCGCCCAGGTGTGTCGCAATGGTCTCATCGTCGAATAAGCGGCGGCAGAAGCTTTGCGACGTTGGCGCCCAATCCAGCGGCTTTTGCACGTAGCCCTCCGCGTACGCATCGAGTTCAACCACGCCTGGTTGTAAGAGGCGCGCAGCGATTCGTTGCAGTTCGTGTTCGGCTCGTGTGCGATCAGGCGCGTGCTCCAGAAACGTGATGACGGGCATCAGCGTGTGAAACTCTGTTGAGTCAGTAGCGGCGATCTCGCGCCAGCAGAACTTCGACACGGTCTCGATCCAGGGGTGCTGGACGCGGTGTTTGAGCAGTAGACCGGCAATAGCCGCCGTCGGGTTGAGCGATGCTGGCGGGTTCTCTTCGACCGTCCACCAATCGGCATGCGGATAGGCATTGACCGAAGGCAACGCGTACGGCACGCCATCCTCGGACGTAGTAATGGTGACGAGGTAGTCACAGGCACGTCCGACCATGGGGTCATCCATGGCATCAATGGCATCCAGGATATGAAGAGCGAACTCGACGTCCTGCGGTTGACTGGAGGGGCAGCGCTTATCGGGCTCCAGCGCGTTGCCAAAACCTCCGTCCTCGTTCTGATAGGCACGAAGAGCGGCAAGCACTGGCTCCCTGCGGCCATCAGCAAACAGGGAGGTAAACAGGTAACGCTCGACCAGGCGGGCATTACGCCAGATGAAATCCTGGGCTTTTTGGAGGCGTTGGCTCCGTTCCATGGGATTTTCCTTTCTCGTTGCCGGTTGTTTCTTTAGAGTAGTGAGTACACTGTGATAACGAGCAGTGCTCTCATCACAAAATAAGTGTATAGAAGGAACGGTGACAACGCTATGTCACTATTCATCGTAGCGGCGGGCGATTTCCTGGGCGGCCTGTTGTACGCGGCGCCGCAAGGTGTCAGGGGCCAGCACTTCGGCATCAGGGCCGAGACTGAGCAGTGTGCGCACCAGCCAGTCGTACTCTGCTGGTGGGCAGCGAAAACAGAGCAGTCCTCCCTCCTCGCCAAGCGGTTGAATGGCGTCGCCCAGGTGGGGATCACGTTCCATAGCCAGGACTCCACGCGCCGTGAGCCGGATGCGTACTTCTGGATGCGAGGAATGCCCGTAGGGAAGCTGCGGGCGCGGGGGCTCTAAGTGTTCGGGGGTCCTGGCTGCGCTCACCGCGACGAAGCGGTCAACGCGGTAGGTGCGTTCCTCTTGATGTTCATGCGAGTAGGCTTCGCAGTACCAGAAGCCCGCAGCAGAATAGAGCCGGCGAGGAAGGATCGTTTGCCCAGAGGCTCCCCGTTCTGAGCGATACGAGACGCTAAGCCATTGCCCCGTGCGCGCGCTTTCGATGAGCTGTTCGATAAACGGCGTGGCATAATTGCGTTCCGGGACATCGAGATGAATGGTTTGCAAGAAGTGTTCCGTATCTTGTTGCTGCCGCGCGGGAATGAGCGCCTGCATCTTGGCGAGGAGCGACTCGCGCTCGTATTTGAAAGGAGTATCGGCTAATTGAGAGACGCTGCTGAGCGCCAGGCGCAGCAGGACGGCCTCGCGCAAGGTCAACTGGAGCGGAGCCAGGGAGTAGTCCGGCATGAGCGTGTAGCCACCGTGCGCACCCGGCTCGGTCACAATCGGCACACCTATTTCGCCGAGCGCCTGCATATCGCGAAAAACCGTACGTTTCGACACTTCAAAGCGGCGCGCGATCTCGCTGGCAGTACGCCTGCCTCTTTGCAAGAGCAAGATGATGGCAGTCAAGCGATCAATGCGATTCATGTCCTTTGCTCCATATGTTCACGCTCTTTTCTTTTTCGCCCATTTCACGTTTAGATAGAGATGTACCTGGAATATATTACGATATAATAAGGTTGTCGTAGCCTATATCGATAAGGAGATCCCTTTATGCTGACACACAAGTACGCCGAGGCCAATGGCATCCGCCTGCATTACGTGACGACTGGAAAGGGGAAGCTGCTCCTGTTCGTGCATGGCTTCCCTGAGTTCTGGTATGAGTGGAAGAACCAACTGGTGGAGTTCGGCAGGGACTACCAGGCGGTGGCTCTCGATATGCGTGGCTACAACCTGTCATCCAAGCCCACAGATGTTGAGCAGTATCAGGTGCAGTACCTGGTGGAAGACCTGCGTGCCCTTGTAGAGGAGCTTGGCCACAACACATGTGTGCTCGTCGGTCACGATTGGGGCGGTCTTGTCGCCTGGGTCTTTGCCATGACGCATCCGGAGTATGTCGAGAAGCTCATCATCATCAACGCGCCGCATCCCGCCATCTTTCAGCGCGAGCTACGCGAGAACCCGGCTCAACAGCAAGCCAGCCGCTATATGCTGCTGTACCGCAGTCCGCGGGTGGAGCAGATACTTTCCGCCAACAACTACGAGGTACTGGTGCAGAGAGTTCTGGGTGAAGGACTCAAGCAGGGCTTCTTCACCGACGAGGACCGCAAGGCCTACCTGGCAGCCTGGTCACAGCCAGGCGCACTTACCGGCGGTTTGAATTATTACCGTGCTGCGCGCCTTGGTCCGCCTACAGGCGACGAGCAAGAGCCACCAGGCCTCGATAGCACTCTTTCCATGGTGGTGGACGTCCCGACGCTCGTGATCTGGGGTGAAAAGGATACGGCTCTGCTCACAGGCAACCTGGAAGGACTTGATAGGTTTGTGCCTCATCTGACAATCAAGCGCATCCCAGAGGGCACACACTGGGTCATTCATGAACAGCCCGCACTGATCAACACCTCTATACGGGAGTTCATCACGTATCCAGCGTGAGCGCTAGAGCTGCCCAAGCAGCCGCATGAGCCGCGCCTGCTCGCCCTCTGGATCCGCAACCGGCACGTGCATAACGAGCACTTCATCCAGGCCCGCTGCCAGGAGCTCAGTAAGCCGCGACGCGATCGCGGCTTCGTCTCCGGAGACGACCAGGCTGTCGATGAGGGCATCGGACACCACCCCATCGGGGGAGACGGGAAAGCCCGCGTCAGCGAACATGTTGGCGTAGAAAGGGAGCCGCCCGTAACCACCCATCTGCCGGCGTGCCGCTGCCAGTACCGCCTGGCGATCCTGGCCGAGCGCTACGGGGATATAGGCTACCAGTGGAGGCACCGGGCGCCTACTCTTTGCTGCCCCTGCCTGCAATGCTGGTATCGCCTTCTCGAGCAGGTACGGGACAGGACACACCCAGGAGATGGCGCCATCAGCTACCTCTCCAGCCAGCCGGAATGCGCCTTCACGCAAGGCCGAGATCAGGATAGGGGTGTGTGGCATGCGCGGCAGCCTGACCTTGATCGTGTAGAAGCGCCCCTGGTAATCTACCTTGCCCTCCCAGAGGGCCGAGCGCAGCACCGTCACATACTCGCGCAGGTGTTCCAGCGGGGCCTTCATAGGGATGCCGTAGGTCCCCTCGATAATGGGGCGGTGACTGGGCCCGATCCCCAGCCGCAGTCGCCCGGGAGCAAGATCGTCCAGCGCCAGAGCCTGCTGTGCTAGCGTCAGAGGATGCTGTGAATAGATAGGCACAACAGCCGTTCCCAGGCGCACGCTGGTGGTCTGCACCGCCGCTGCGGCAAAGATGGTCAAGGTGTCCGGCGCCGGTGTTCCCTGCGTCATCCAGACCTGCCGCACACCGGCAGCCTCTGCCTTTACAATTTTTGCTACTGCCGCAGCTGCGTCCCTCCCATACACGGCCAGCCCGACCCGCTCTCGTGGCGGTCGCTGTGTGGACGCTTGTGCAGCTTCAGGCGTCGTATCTTTATTCTGCATGAGCCAAATCTCCCTTCGGATAAACCTTTACCTTCCCCTTGAACATAGCACTCTACGTTCCTCAACGTCAAGCGCATCCAATTGCGCAACCCTTGCACCCACCCGGCTCATTTGATGGAGTAGATGCTCCTGGTGTCTTTCCAATCAGGTTTGTAGCAGTTGTCGCACTTGTAGCACTTTGTTACCCGCAGCTCGCTACCTGAAATTCTTCACGGTATCCTTAAAACTGGTCTCCTCGTGGTGTCTTTGACTCGGTCTGGGTCATAACGATTCTCCTCTTTCTCACGCTGCCAGGTCACATTTTCTGTGCAGCAACATTTCCATAAACGCCTGTGGTGAGAGCGACAACCTGCTGGACACCTGCCGCGATTGGGTCGGGTACGAGCAAGCAAACTGAGCCACTGCGGCCCTCTGCGATGAGCAGGGGAACCTACACGTTCACCAGCTTGGCGCTCTGCTCCCACAATTGTCGCTGGCGCGACTCATCATAGGAGATGGCAGCTGAGCGCCTGGGAATGCTCTTCACAAAGTATTTGTCGGTGACGCCTTCCACCTCGGGTGAGGAGGCCAGGTAGATCGAGGTTTTCGCCCCCTCTTGCGGGCTCGCGCCAAAGCTCCCGATCACCTTCACGAGAAGGCGAGCGGTAGGCCCTCCATCACTCTGCGCGAAATGCGTCGCCACGAAGCCAGGATGCAGGCAGTTGGCTGTCACCCCCGTTCCCTGCAGCCTGCGTGCCAGTTCGTAGGTGAACAGCACCACGGCCAGCTTCGCTTGTGGGTACGTGCGCATGGGCCTATAGTGTTTCTCTGCTTGCAAATCATCCAATTGAATGGAACCTGATTTATGTGCAGCAGAACTGACATTGACAATCCGTGCTGGCGCGCTGGCTTTGAGCATATCGAGCAGCAAATTGGTCAGCAGGAAAGGTGCCAGATAGTTCACGGCGAACGTCATCTCCAATCCATCCACGGTTTCTCGCCGCCGCCCAGGGAAAGCCGCTCCCGCATTATTGATCAGCACATGCAGGTGCGTATAGTGGTGCTGAAAGTTCTCGACGAGTTGTCGTATGGACTGTTGCGATGACAGGTCTGCTTGCAGGAGATCAACAGCGTTATTCCTGCTTTTCGTGGTGATCTCGCTCCTGGCTTCCTCGCCTTTGGCACGGTCCCGGCATACCATGACGACGGTTGCACCCATCTGTGCCAGCGCCAGCGCGGTTGCTTTCCCGATACCTGAATTGGCGCCGGTCACCATGCAGATCTTCCCTTGCATACTGCTCTTCACTGTTGGCATGATGCGTTCCTTTCATAGCTCTCTTCGAACGCCATCTCCAGCTTACGGGCTGAGCTGAACACGTTGGGATTTACAGTGAGGTGTTGTCGTTCTGATCCACCATAATGACCACTTTGCCTCGGGCATGTCCTTCTTCCAGATATCGGATAGCTTCAGCAGTCTCACCTAACGGGTAACGTCTCTCGATCACCGGGACGACTTTGCCGGCTTCAAGCAGCATTGATGTGCGCTCAAAACGAAGACCAACAATCTGAGTCTTGATGGTCAAGGGTGAAGAATGCCCAACACCCTGTTTGTCCAAGCTACTTTCAGTATAAGCAGGAAGCGTTAAAAGAAGCGTTAAAAGAGCGTTCCTACACGCACGGCTCGCGCATGTTCTCGGCAGTTCGTAAGCAGTGTCCTCCCATGAGAAAGGATTGCGAACGGAAATGAGAACGATTGTTCTCCACTGTGGAGGAAATTCGAGGCTTACTCTACCGTTTTTGCATCAGCAAAATTGGCAGAGAAAAAGGTTGACAGAGTGCCAGCATTCTCTCGTTTGGCTTGAAAATGGCTCTCTGAACCATATCATGGATCGAAAGGATAGCGTCGGCCCCATCCTCAATCAGTCGCATGTAAGCCTGCTGGAATGCTCGCGGTGCTGTCAGAGACAATACGGATAACCATGGTCCATTTCACGAACCAGCGAGGCGCTCAATCACAGGAGCCAGCACCTCCATATCCTTCTCGAAGACGGTGATATAGGAAATACCGTACTGCTCGCGGCGTGCCAGCAAATCATCACAGATCTGGTCCACCGTGCCAATCAGCACATACGGAACTTGCAGTGCCTGCTCTACAGTCACTCCCATATTGGGAGCCATGGTCGCGGCAATGAATTGGGCTACTTGCTCGCGATCCTCGGTAACCATTACCACTGCGACAAGTATATTCAATTCCAGCTCATCGAAACGATTGCCTGCAGCCTGGCGCACCCACCCCAGCTTCTCCATCAGTGCATCAGGCGCGGCATCTGTCACATCAGTTCCACTTCCATCAGGGCGAAAGCGAGGAGTGAAGCCTACAATCGTTGCCTCTCGCGCCGCAACCACGAGCAAACGCTTGCCGCCACCACCGATAAGGATTGGTGGATGAGGCCGCTGCACCGGTTTGGGTTGTCCCTCTAAATCGGCCACCACATAGTAGTTGCCGGAGAAGGACAGAGGCCCATCGGCAAACAAGCCTTTGATGATGTGCAAAGCTTCTTCCATCCTACTGATACGCACTCCTGCTGGCTCATATGGAATACCGGCCTGCTCGTACTCCTCGCGTTGCCAGCCAGCCCCCAGTCCCAGCTCAAGACGCCCTCCAGATAGGAGGTCAAGCGTAGCAGCCTCCTTGGCGAGCACAACCGGGTGCCTGAAGTCATTATCGAAGACGAGACTCCCAATACGTATTTTCTGTGTGGCTTCTGCTGCCGCCATTAACGCTGCAAAAGGTGCCAGTTGATTTCCTAAGTGATCCGGCATCAGCAGCGTCGAATAGCCGAGGGACTCGGCCTTGCGGGCGGTGGCGACCCACTCTTCCTTTGATCTCACTCTGTTAACCGATACGCCGAATCGGAATGGCCTGTGCTGGCTCATCTACAGGGCTCCTCTCTGATTTCAAATCTACTAAGCCTTCACTTCTATGCCATCTCCCCCTGTAAGCATACCATGCCAGAAGCCTGCTTTTCTACATTTGCGACAAAGTTGCGACAATTGCATGATCTGGCTGCGACATCTCCCCGTTAAAGTAGATCTGTAGAAAGATCATCTACGGCATCACGAACAGAGATGATCCAGTAAAACAAGTCACTCGAGGTGAAGCTATGGCTTTTGAGAGGTTCCGGTACGAATTACGGATTGTAGGGAAATGGGTGCTACTTATCCCCCTGCTTGGTATGGGCTGCTTTGCCCTGCTGGCAGCGATTTTGACAATGTTGCATGTGGATCATCTGAGAATTGCCCAGGTGTTGACAGCGAGTCTCGAAATGATCCTCCCACTCGTGGCCGGTTTGCAAGTGGCAACCGTCGTCAGTCACGATGCTGCAATTGAGTTGCAACTGACGCTCTCCAGCAAGTACCGCTTTACGGCTCTTCTCCGTATCGGCCTGATTGCGGGCTGGATGGCATGCGTGGCGCTGTTCTCCAGCGTTTTCATTTATCATCTCAAATATTGGCGCATCCCGGCCCAGCTATCCACCTGGCATGTCCTGCCCCAATTCCTCGTTGGGCAGTTGACCTGGATCGCGCCACTCCTCTGGTTTGTAGCTGCGGGTTTCTGCCTTGCACTCCTCATCCGTAGTCGATCAGCGAGCGGCGCGATCCTGGGAGGCATCTGGATTGTTGAAGCCATCTTCTACGGCTACTTCGCGCTGATAGCCTGGTTGAAGCCGTTCTTCCTCTTTCCGACAACACTGGCTCCCGGTATCGATTTCTGGCTGCCCAATCGCCTGGGATTGCTGGGCATTGCGCTAGCATTCCTGGTGACGGGCTGGCTCTTGTCATACAACGCGACAGCGCTTCTACAAGGCGTTTCGGGAGAAGAATAAGGAGCAATACTATGACAACTATTATGATGCAAACACTGAACAAAGTCTATCACGGTGGCGTTTATGCGCTGTACAATGTTGATTTGACTATTCCACCCGGTATGTTCGGACTATTGGGTCCGAACGGCGCGGGAAAGACGACGCTGATGCGTATTCTCGCGGGCATCGTGCGCCCGACGAGCGGCACAATTCGCATTGGTGCGCACTACCTTTCCGACCGGCTGAGCGAAGCTAGGACGCAGTCCGTTGCCGGTCGGAATAAGATCGAGTACGATGGAGACACCGAACGCGGTCGCACTGCTGTCAAAGGCATGTTGGGCTACCTGCCGCAAGACTTTGGCGTGTATCCCGACCTCAATGCACGCGAATTTCTCGATTACATTGCTATTCTCAAAGGGCTGCGCGACCGCACCTTACGTCACAAGCGCATCGAAGCACTGCTAGAGATCGTCTCCCTGACACAGGTTGCCAATCGCAAGCTCAAGACGTACTCCGGCGGGATGAAGCGCCGCATAGGGATCGCCCAGGCCCTGCTCAACGATCCGGCGTTGCTGATTGTCGATGAGCCAACGGCAGGACTTGATCCAGAGGAACGTATCCGCTTCCGCAACCTGCTGTCAGAACTGGGCGACAATCGAACGGTACTTCTTTCCACGCATATCGTGGAGGACATCGCGCAGACGTGCCAGAGGTTGGCCGTGTTAAAGGACGGGCACCTCATTTTCCAGGGAACGACGGTTGCTGCGATGCGAGAGGCACAGGGGAAGGTCTGGATCATCACGACTTCGGGATATAAGCCGGAAGGGAACTTCACCGTTGTTGCCACGCTCCACATGGGGACTACAGCGCAATATCGCATCGTTGGCGATCCCTCGCCGGAAGCCGCGGCAGTTCCCGCCGAACCAACCCTCGAGGATACCTATGTCTGGTTGATGCGAGAACAACTCACACCTGGCCGGGCAAGCATTTCATGACCTTGCTGGCGAACGCTACAAAACGTGGAATGCAGCAGGGCCATAGACGGATGAACCGGCTTGCCAAGCCCGTGTATAGTAGGGGCGGGGCTTGCCCCCGCCCTGTTCCTCTACACCCCGATCCGCAATCACTCAACACATGTGAAGAAGGAAGTTACTTATGCAGCGATTTGACACATTTGTGGGCGCGCTCAGGTATGAATTCCGTATGCAGATACGTCGCCGTTCCGTCTGGATTACGTTCATCGCCCTGGGACTGTTTTTCATCGTGTTTCATCAACCGTCGCTTAAACATACACCTATCCTCACATGTTAAAAGACGTGAGAATAGAAGGTATATTCTCCTGCAAGCAGGCAAGCCATTACTGGCCCGGCGGTGGCACGAGCCTCACCGCACCTCTCCCGCTCTACGAGAGAGGTTTATCGCTCAAAACAAGCGCTACATGCGCGTCTTGCGCAATTGATCGTAGCTCACACCGTGAGGC
>Ga0070706_100003912_pt1 | contig 14525 bp, 13 predicted proteins | sample KBSK5501metaG_FD_65476 | JGI IMG/M metagenome (GOLD analysis project Ga0070706, IMG submission 65476) | Corn, switchgrass and miscanthus rhizosphere microbial communities from Kellogg Biological Station, Michigan, USA - KBS K5-50-1 metaG | ecosystem: Host-associated > Plants > Roots >...
GAGATCGGTGGTAAGCACGGCGATACGCGTTGGCACATCTCGAAGCAGGGTGAGAACCCGCTCAATCGTGAGTGATGTGCTAGGCATGTGGCGTCCTCCTTCCCGCTTCTTTTCTCACAGACTACCACAAAAAGGGGTGAGAAGATGAACTTCCCCCACTTTTGTGGAGTCCCTAAATGTGAGGGTTAACTCACTCGCTGTTCATACACAACCGGACTCATATATCCTAACGAGGAATGTCTCCGGGTCCGGTTGTAAAAGCATTCCACATACTCAAAGATGGTTTGTCTGGCCTGTCCTCGTGTCTGGAACGAAAAGCGTTCAACACATTCGCCTTTGAGGGTTCCGAAAAAGGATTCGGTGACCGCATTATCATAACAGTTGCCAGTGCGGCTCATACTTACCGTAGCACCAGCATCCGCGAGCAAGGCTCGATAGGCATCACTGGTATACTGCGATCCCCGATCCGAATGAAACAACACTCACGCTGGAGGATGCCGAGCCAGCAGTGCCATCTGGAAAGCTCTCTCAATGAGCGCTTCGTCCTGGGTTGCAGCCATCGCCCACCCAATCACCCGACGCGAATAGAGATCAAGCACTACTGCCAGGTAGAGCCAGCCTTCATAGGTCCAAATGGCTGTAATGTCACCCGTCCACTTCTCATTGGGACGACTCGCGGTAAACTCCTGGTCCAACAGATTGGGAGCCACACGCGCTCCAGGCTCACTTTTGGTCGTGATCGTCCGATGATGCCGCCGAGATGCAGACAAGCCCTGTTCTCGCATGAGGCGAGCCACCCGTTTGCGGGAGACGGTGATGCCCTGATCGCGCAATTCTGCGTGAATGCGTGGACTGCCGTACACCTGTCGACAGGCGTGATAGACAGCGTGAATGTGCTCTGCCAGCAGCTGATCTTCCCGTTGATGCTGACTCAGTGGGCGTTTCTTCCAGGCATAGTAGCCGCTCAACGAGACACCAAGTGTCTCACACAGCACATTGACAGGATACTCGTTTCGCAACGCTTCCACGGCTTGATACCTCACAGCTGGTCGTGCGAGAAGATGCGCACGGTTTTTTTAGTATATCGCGTTCTTGTCGTGTGCGCTCCAGTTCCCGTTTGAGCCGGCGATTTTCTTCTTCCAACGCTGTTTGGTGTCCACTGCCTGGAAACGCTTCGGGTCCGTGTTCAGCCAACTCTTTGCGCCATTGATGAATCGAGGCGTCGCTAATGCCGAGCTCACGGGCAATCTGTGCAATCGGCTTCCCGCTGGTCTGTGCGAGTCGCACCGCCTCCCGCTTAAACTCCTGCGTGTAGGTCTTTTTCTGCATGCTCTTGGTTCTCCCTTTGGAATAGTATATCCTCAGATTTCACTACTCCACAAAAGTGGAGAAACCTCATACAGAACTGGTAAGCACTGCCGAAGCGTTGGCAGAGCAACTCCCTCCGTCCGGCCTTTGCCCAGAGGAACTGGCACAACTGCCTTTCCTACGCGGCTTTTGGGCAGCCCCCGACCGCATCGGGTACTGGGTCAGCCATCCGAACCCGGCTGGAGAAGATGCAGACACGGTGGCGCGGCGTTTGTTGACGTTTGCCGTAAGCCTGCTGGATTTACCGCGAGTACAGCCACGACGCTATATTTGTGTGACACACTCACCGACGATGCGAGCCTTCCTGCGCCGCTATCTGCTGGGGCATGATCCCGGTGAGCCAGGATATCTCGAATCTATGAATTTAGAGTTTGAGGATGATGGTTCATGCACCATCCAGTACCGGGGGGAGCGTAAAAAACTGATGCTGTAGCACGATCCCCGCGAGTCAGCCCCTCTTTAGATCGATAGCGAACCTATCGTTCAATGACTGCTGTGCTGGCTACGTGCGCCGTGTCACGCACGATGAGATCGCCGACGCAGTCGGCTAGAATTCGAGAGATGTTCTAGGAACACCGGCTCACCCGATTCCGAAAGGAAGACGGAACAACAGCATGCCGAGAAGTGCGCCCAAAGAGGCCTCTGACCTTCTGTCACGCGAGAACGTGACCTCACTCAGGCGAGGTGAGTAACGCAGCACCTTACCTCTACCCGAAAGGCGTAGGGGAAAAACAGCATGGTGTGTAAAAGCCCGTTAAAGCCCAGGTACGAGGGCCAGAGGACGGGCAGCGAGGTCGTCCATGGTTAAGGCTGATTGCTTGAACCCTAGTCACGGTGGAACACATGCGTCCCTTGGGACACGTACCATCGCCCATGCCTGATGGTATCAACGGAACTTTCTCGGCGGGGATACAGCCTGCATCAGGACCAGCTTTCAGGGAGAGAGAAGTGACGTACGGGAAACCTAAAGACGAAGCGAAGGTCAGAGGTAACTTGGGGATCGCCTAAACGCTGTGAAGCGCATGGCGACGGAGGAACCATATTACTCAAACGCTTACCGTAACGGGTGAGACACGGGGAAGGGTTCTACACAGAGCCAGTCCCATTCACAGGAGGTTGACTTGGATGAGTCACGAGACCTTCATGCGATTGGAACACCTACGACAATTGAATAGCAACAGACAGTGGGTGAACCACGATGTGTACCGGCTCATGTACCAAGAGGATTTGTACATCCTAGCCTACGAACGGATCAAATCGAAGCCAGGAAACATGACTCCTGGGACGGATGAAGAAACCCTCGATGGCTTCTCCCTGGAAGCCATTGGGGAGATCATCCAGGAAATGAGGACTGAGCAGTTTCGTTTTAAGCCCGTACGGACGACCTTTATCCCAAAGGCAAATGGCAAGATGCGCAAGTTAGGCATCCCATGCGTGCGAGATAAAATCGTCCAGGAAGTCATGCATATGATTCTTGAAGCGATCTACGACAGCCCTCATGGGCCATATTTCCAGGAAACCAGTCATGGCTTCCGACCAAACCGGAGTTGCCATACTGCCCTACGAGAATTTCGAGGAAAATGGACAGCGATGAATTGGCTCATCGAGGGAGACATACGCGCGTGCTTCGACGAGCTGGATCTTCACGTGTTAGTCACACTCTTGCAGAAGAAAATTCACGATCAACGATTTCTCAACCTGATCTGGAAACTGCTGAAAGCAGGATACATGGACCTGCACGGAACCAAACGGGAGAGCCTCATTGGTTCCCCCCAGGGAAGTCTCGTAAGCCCCATCTTAGCGAATGTGTACCTCCACGAACTGGACGAGTTTGTCGAAGAACTCCGACAGGGGCTAGAAAAAGGCGAAGCGAAACACCGAGATCCCACTTACCGTAAAATTTCCAAAGAGAAAGCTCGTATGGCGGCCAGGGGAGAAACCAGAACCAAGGAATTCAAGGCCATCGTCAAATTGATGAGAACCTTACCCTCCAGGCAGGTGGATGACCCTGAATTCATTAGGATCAGGTACCTGCGATACGCCGATGATTGGTGCGTCGGCGTCAGCGGAAGCCACGCCTTGGCAGAAGAGATCAAACAGCGAATAAAAACATTCCTGTGGGATCACCTCAAACTCACGTTAAGCGAGGACAAAACCCACGTCACCAATGCGAGAACCGAAGAGGCGTTCTTCTTGGGTACAACGCTCAAAATCGGGAACGGCGGGATAGCCAAGGTGAAACAGATGACCAACTGGACTGGAAAGACGTTCAAACGTCGGACCACCGGATGGGAAACGGTGATGAAAGCCCCATTACCCAAACTCGTCAAGAGACTGAGTGAGAGGGGATTTTGCACCACAGAAGGCGAACCGACTCCAAAATCGGGATGGGCATTCCTGGATGCAGAACAGATTGTAAGCCTGTACAGCAGCGTCAATCGCGGCATACAGAATTACTACCGCTTTGCAGACAACTGGGGACAACTCAACCGCATCCAATATATCCTCCAATGCTCGCTTGCCAAGACCCTGGCGCGAAAATATCAGATCTCGATGACCAAAGTATTTAAGCGCTTCGGGAAGCAAATGACTATCTATGTTGCCGGAAAAGATGGAAAGAAAGACCGAGAGGTCAGCTTCAAGCTTAATCATGACTGGGCCAAAAGTAGAGACGCTTTCCAGGAAGGAAAACACTCCGATATTGATCTGGTACGAACGGCAATGCAGATGAGAACACGCTCCAAGCTTGGCAAGCCATGTTGTATCTGCGGTGAGGTGGGGCAAAGCGCTATGCATCACGTTCGACACATCCGCAAACTTTCCCACAAACGGATAGCAACGGGATTTAACCGCGTCTTGCGGGCAATGAACCGGAAACAAATTCCAGTCTGTACGGCATGCCACGTAAAAATTCATCGGGGAGAATATGATGGGATCAAGCTCTCTGACCTGGCATACATTCCTCGCTAGAAAAACGACGTAGAGACTCTTGGAGAGCCGTGTGCAGTGAAAATTGCCAGCACGGTTCGGAGGGGAGGGGTTGGTGTTCTTGAGCCATCAAGACCCGGCCTCTTACCCTACAGCGAGCAAAAGGCCAAAGCGTTGTAGCCTCAGGCTCGCGAGTTCCGCGCCATATGGTGAGGGCAGGATTGCTCGAACCTCAATCACCGATGATGGAAGCACACGTCCTCTGGCAGAACGCTTCCGCGCCAGAGCCTTTCTGTACCCAGGATGAAGTAGCCGTTCCGGGTACTCTCGCAGGAAGGATGGGGGCCAATGAGGTCTCATAAAGGTGATGTATGAGGCACCTACGTGGCGCTAGAAACGTCTCATTGTGACGGAACACGGGATTTCCTACGGAGGGCGACCTCTAGGGAAACGGAGTGCCCATAGTAATCGTGAGGGTCACGTCTCACCAGGGCGGATGGGAGAGCCATCCACAGGGTAAAGGGGCACAGGTGGTCAGACGATCAACTGCCATGCGGTACGCGAAATGCGGAGAGCCACAGTGGCGCTGAGCGTCACTTGCCGCCTTTGGGCGACAAGATTGACCACTGGAGAGCGAAGTGATACGGAAACGGTCACGCTTCGTTCGGAGAGGGGCGACGGGAAAAGGGCTATCACAAGATAATACCTCGCCAGTCGCCTACTCAACTCAACTTGGGACATCCGTTCTTAAAAAATAGGAAGCGAGCGGTGTTGAAAAGCCTCATCATTGTCTGGCCTCTATGCAGGGGGATAAGAGAACTAGCCAACATCATGGTATCGGGTTCTTACAGAAGTGTCTATTTTGTGATCGGACGTGCCAGGTATCCACTACTATCAAGTGTTGTCCCTACCGTCAGCAACAGAGGGATCGTCCGTTGGCTTGCGGTCTTGTCGCAAGCTTGTTGTAAAGTTCCGTATCGCAGTCCGGAGCGCGTTCGCGCCGACCAGGTGATTGCCTACGCCGGCTTGGATATCCAGATCAAAGAAAGTGGCCTGTGGAGGGCCAGGCGAATCTCTCCAAACGCGGCAGCGGGTTGCTGCGACAAATGCTCTATTTGGCGGCCTTGCGCAGCATTCACCTGGAGGGCTCCGCCTTTGGCGCCTACTATCGTCGACTGCTAGAGCGCGGTCGGAAGTGTGGCTCCGCCTTGATGGCGGTGATGCGCAAAATGCTGGCGGTTGCTGTCCATTTGCTCAAACACGAACAGGAGGACTATGACCGAAGCCTGGTCGCAGTGGGGAATCTGGCTGGCTAGCCAGCCAGATTCCCCACTGCGACTCTGGTACATTCGTTCCACGCAGCCCAAGCATGGGCTGTGCAAGGGAGACACAGCGTGTCCGCTATATGGATGAGATTAAAAGAGGACATGACAAATTTTATGGCTTCTCGGCTTGCACTTTCCGCTCATCCCAGTCTGACTCCGACACAAACCTTTGCAGCTTTTGCGCTCGCGGAGGTTTCGCTCCCACCACAGACTCGGTGTTGACCAATCCAGTCAGCGTCTTCGGTCGTTCGCTTGGCAGCAGCAAGCCTTCCACAGAGCCTCGAAATCCCTCGCGCTGATTGCTCTTGCCAAACAAGGGGTCAAAGTGCTTCGCATACTCCTCCAGTGGCACTGGAGCTGTGGCAACGTCGATTCGTTTCGTCATCTTCTTCCATCCCTCCTCTGCCCTCAGGCTACCACACTCTTCCTCTCGTCAATAAACTACCGGTAGGCCATCCATGACGGAGGCCGTCCCCTTCTTGATAAGCAGAACGAGCGGGTGACCTGAAACCCTGTTTATCATCCTTGTCGGTATGGATGCTGCTTCGACGAAGGCCATGGTTTGAGCGGGGGTAGAGCGCGCTTTCTACCAGTTCGCGGCGAAAAGCCCCTGGCGCAGAGCCACGGGGAGGAAAGCCGCGCCGCCACGAGGCGGAGAACCATGTTCCACTTTTTCATTTTTCGCGACGCCTCGCCATCGTCGCCTCTTTTCCTCTCGCCTTTGAGGAATGGAGCACTAGATTGGCTACTGGCGTGACACCCTGCTGAAGCTCCTCAAAATAGTTTAGGGCGCGAAGGCATTTCCTCCGAATTTTTCTCTCTCCCTGGCTCATGCATGGTTGCCATTAACTGGCTGTTTTGCCTGGGAAGGAATGCACTACTGCCTTTGGCTGCTGCTGGCATGTGGCTCTTCTTGATTCCTATCCAACCTGGCTGGTCTCAAGACATGCCGCGTCGGCAACATTGACTGCCATTCTGGCACAAAATTGCTCCTGGGAGACGAGAATCCCCTTCGGGAAGGAATAATGTTTCTAGTCGTGGGTAGATGGGATGCCCTCCTCGCAGTCGCTTGATCCTTGTTACTCTCCTTCTCAACTGCTGGAGCATGACCCACTTGCGCGTATCATGCTCTCTCGCGTTTTTCATGTCTGCATTCCTCTCTCAGTATCCTCTCCACGAAGGAGAGTTTTCCTTGTTGTCCGTTCTTCTGCTGGCGGATCCAGCCTTTTGTTCATTTCTCAACAGGAACAGGGACTTTGAAAGTGTATCCCCTGCCTGGCACAGTCAGTATAGAACGAGGGCTATGCGCATCTCGCTCCACCTTCTGACGCAGGTGGCGAATATGTGTTCTGATCAGGCCGCTCTTTCCAACTTCATCGTCTCCCCACATGCGGCTGCTGATGATGCTCGTTGTCAAAACTTGTCCTGGATGCGTCATCAGCAAATGGAGCAGGCGGCTCTCGGTGGGAGTCACCTTCACTTTGCGCTCATCTCGAAGGACTTCATGGCGCAGAGGATCGAGCATAATTGGCCCAACAGTGATCAGTGGTGAACAGGGGTCTGTGTGCGAATTCTCAGAGCGACGCAACACAGCCGTGATGTGAGCATGGAGTTGCCTGGGACTAAAGGGTTTCCGTAGGTAATCGTCGGCTCCCATCTCTAACCCACGGACCTCATCCTCCTCACAATCACTTCCGGTCAGGATCAAGGCCATGGCATGCGTTTCACTTCGCATCTGCTGGCAGACTTCGAAGCCATCACGTTTAGGCAGGTCAAGATCGAGAAGAACGAGATCTGGCCATGCTTGATGCCAGCGTTTGATCGCTTGTTTGCCATCATATGCCCGGACCACGTTATAGCCATGTCCCTTGAGCCAGAAGCTCAGCAGGTCTACCATGTCGCGGTCATGATCGGCCACCATGATTTTCATTGCGTTGCTCCTCACATCCCTGTGTTTGTACCTGGAGAGGGGGAGTTCGTGATCGCCTTGGTTTCGCGATTTGAGCAGAGGGAAGCTCCTCTCTTCTTGAACAATCCGGCTCGGTAGGCCGTCGTGTTGCCATCTCTTTCCCCTTCTCGGCCAGACGTCGACCTCGAGCACATCCATGTCCGCCCCTAGACGCACATATACCCTGGGTAGAGTTACCCTCTTCGATGAACGGAGCTCTCGCGACCCTAGACATTCTCCTCTTGGGTGGGACAGGAGACGGCCCGACCTTCACCCTCCATTCTCGACATCCGGAGGGGTAGCACCTGGCGGGGTGATCGGCGCAGCAGCAGGAGGCATCTGCCAAAGCTGCAGCTCCTGTTTGCCATAGAGTCCCAGGCCAAGAGCAAAGGAGACAAGAAAGCCAATGACGAGACCGATCGCGTACCACCCGAACATTACCTCGTCCTTGAGCAAGGTGATGACCGCTGCGCCACCCACGATCGCAATGATGAGAGCGATGGCCGCGAGCAGGTTGGTGCCCGCTGTCAGCCGCAGCGTCCGATACGAGATCCAACCGATCACGAGACCGAAAAAGACTGCACCGAGTCCAGTGATAAACATATCATTGCTCCTGGTTCTTACAACTGTCACTGAGAAGACCCACCGAATGGAAAGACGGACAGGATCTCAGGCTAGTGATGAGGAGTAGGTGTACTGCTCGGCTTCCCATGGCTGGTATCATTCCCGTTAGCCAGTTGGAACCCTGGGATGTTCGTTTTCAGACACGTCACCAGCGGAGTGGTACCGCAACTCTGGACCGCTTCCGCCAGGAAGCCCCGCGCGTTGGCACTGGTCAGCTTGCCACCAGCACTGGCTTTCTCCTGGCCTGCCAGGAATTGCGCATAGGTCAGCAGTTTCTCGATCTCGCCGTAGCCAAAGACCCGCTTGGATGAAACTGAGGCTCCGTTGAGGGTTGTGCCTGTGAAGGTCCCCTGGTGCAACGCACACAAAGCCTGGATATCATCACTCGTGTTAGCGGTGCTCAGTGCAAACTGCGTTGCCAGCCGCTGTGCATCGGGGAGCCCGGGGCAGGTGTTCTTCTTGCTCTTGTCAGCACGGTGGTTGTGCGCATGGAGATTGTTACCATGGCGATCTCTGTTCGGCATGGCAGGAGCGTGTGTCTGGCCAGAGATGGAGTGGACCAGACCTTGTCCGACTGGCGTTGCAGCGAAGGCTGCCGTCGCTCCTCCAACGATGGCCACGCTGACCAGCGCAACCACTACGAGCTTTCCTCTTAACAAACGTACGAACTGCATACTTACCTTTCCTTTCATCTTCAAACTGAAGTGTGAACTCACACGGCTCCGGACAGTAAGTATCATAGATCGACCCACAGAGGTGCCGTATTCAAAGGAGGTAGTTGTATTTCGCCATCCATTGGTTACGGTTTCTGCCCTTTCGGCAGACAAAAGGGCCATAGGAATTGTTTTTTCGTTCACCCGTAACTACAATGAACGAAATAGCAACTATCTAGGGGAGACCTTACCGTCTCATGGAGGTCAGCAATTCATGGAGGCTTTCAAAGGCCAGCTTGATCGTGCGCGACGTGGCGAACCCGAGGCGTTGAGCGTGCTCTATCGCCAACTCCTTCCCGGGGTCTTTGGCTCTATTGCTGCCCGCGTGCCTGATCGTGCCACGGCGGAAGACCTGACTTCCGAAGTGTTTGTCAAGATGGTCGAAGGCATCAGCCGCCTCAGGGCCAGCGATGAGGCCGGAGTTGCCGCCTGGATTCTCCAGATCGCACGTGTCACCGTGGCTGGCTACTACCGCCAGCGCGAGCGGCAGCCAGCGTTTGTCTCACTTGAACCCAGGTTTTGGGAAGAGGAAGCGCCAGGAGCAAACCAGCTGATCTATGCGCGCAACCCCGACCTCGACCCGGCTCAGAGGGTCGAGGCACGTGATGAGTGGGAAGCCGTAGTCAAAGCCATCAATACGCTGACTGAAGAGCAGCGCCTGGTGCTGGTTGGCCGGCTGATTCTGGGATATGACGTGTCGACGGTTGCGCGTATGCTTGGGAAGAACGCCAACGCCGTCAAAGCGTTGCAATTTCGTGCGCTACAGAGCTTGCAACGCGTACTCGGGAACCAACGCGCCCCTGAGCATGCGCTCCCCATCTCGACCAGCCAGAAGGAGGATGTTCCATGAAACCACTTCCTGACCGTCTCAATGACCGGCTTGAGCGACGCACTACCCGCTCCTGGCAAAGTGAGGAGCCACCGGACTGGCTTCTGTCACCTGTGCATACTCCCAATCGAGATCCGGAGGTGGATGAGTTAGTTGCGCTAGCGCTTCGTGTCCAATCGGCCCCTCCCTTGCAGGTCGACCCTGACTTTGCCGGGCAGTTGGAGCAGCGCATCCTGGTGCGCAACGCAGTGTTGCGGCTGGAAGGGCCTGTGCGTGGCCGGTCATTCCCGCGCATGTTGCGTACATATCCTCTCTTGAAGGTGGCGCTCAGTTTCTGTCTCCTGCTCCTCCTCCTGGGCGCATGGGTGCTGGTAGCGGCGGCGCAGGTGACGAATCCCGGCAACCCGCTGCATGTGGTGAAGCACTGGGAGCAACAGGTGCGGGTCTCGCTGGCTACCTCTCCGGAAAGCCAGGCGGAATTGGAGCTGCAATTTGCCCAAGATCGACTCAAGACGCTGGTCAATCTCGCCGTTGCAGCGCACTCGCAGGCATACCGCGCGGCCCTTGCAGAGCTGGATCAGCAACTCTATGCCGCCTCCAGAGCCATCAATGCTCTCCCCGCCGGGGCGGACCATGACCGAGTGGAAAGCCAGCTTGCTACACTACAAGCAGATGCACGTCATACCTTGCGGGGACTCCTGCCCCAACTGGCTCTACCAGAACGCCTACTGACGACTGACGAACTGGGACACCTGGGCTCTACCGTGCCGCACCTGGTGAGTGCTGAGATCGTTCTGCCCGCACATCCCAACGGGCAAGCCATCATCAGCATCGCAGGTGAAGACATCCAGCCAGGAGTGCAATTGCTGATGAACAACCGGTTGCGGGATGTTCGTGGTTCTCTCCAAAACGGTTTGTATGTCTTTATAGCAAGCTGGGTCGGGAACCAGCATCCGCAGAGTATAGGCATTCTGAACCCCGACGGCACTGCTGCACAGACAACCACCATTACACTGAACAACTCGGACGAGCATGAGAATGGCACTGGCAACGGCAATCATGGTGGCAACGGGAATGGGAATGGAAAGGGGAAGCCTTAAGCTCTTCCTTATGGAACTGTTTGAAGATTGGTCAGGAAGATAAGGGAAAACGGTCACCCGCTCCTCATAACTTACTCAGTATGTACTTTCTGAGAGCTCCCTACTTCCACCGTAGAATGACATGAGGTGCTCAGAAACTCATCAATAACTTGCTACCTTCCCGATAACTTCCGCTACTCATATACTCATCGGCCTAAAATGCGCGAGCATGCTACCAGCAGGGTGTTAGGCATTTTCACCCTTGAGCATCAAGACTGAGATTGTTGGCACTCGTTTTGAGCGCAACAGGGAGTAAGCCTTTTGAACGAGGACGCATCTAGACTTGGATAAGGTCAGGTGGTATAATTCGGCCCAGAAATATGCGGGAATTACCCGAAATGGAGGGACGAAGGGGATGAAAGATCATCCTGATCGCAAGGGGAGATTGCAGCTCATCGAGGCCATGTTTGCAGGTCACTCGTGGCAGGAAGCTTTGGCCCAGAGCCAGTTGAACATTTCTCGCTCTACCGCTTACCGCCTCAGACAACTGGCTCGTGACGACGACAAGGCTGAGTTAGCTTTTCTGGATGATCGCCATGGCCATCCCTACAAGTTGATCGAACCAGCCCGAACGTGGCTCGCCGAGTTCTGCACCATCCATCCACAGGTGGCTTCGAGCCGCGTCCAGGCTGAACTACAGACCGTCTTTGGCGTTACTGTCAGCGTGAGTCAGATCAATCGGGTGCGGGCGAAGCTCGGGATCAGTACGCAGCGGCGTGGTCAGATCCAGGGGCAAACGAAAAAAAACTGAACGAGCCTCAGCCTATCTGGCAAGAAGGGATTGGCAGCTTGCTACTGCTGGCAGCCATTCAGCAAACCGGGCTCCTGGACGTCTTCGTCACAGCAGTCATGAATGCGGCTGATCCGACCATCCCGGGACTAAGCCCACCTAATCCAGCGGTGGTAGCACGCCTGCTCCTCACGTTGCTGTTTCTGCCGGTGGCGGGCTTGGCGCGCATCTGGGACCTGCGGAGTTATACCGGGACGATGTTGGCGATCCTTTCAGGCCGCGAGCGAGCTTACAGTCAACGCTACACGGAACGGTTTCTTGCCCGCCTGGCCCATGCGGGAGCGGCCAAACGCCTGACCGAGGTGATCGCCAGGTGGACCTGGTCACTGTGGCATGTGGAACAACCAGGTTCTGACGAGCCTACTACTCCCGCTGTGTTCTATGTGGACGGCCATCGCAAGGCCGTCTACAGTGATGTGCTCGTCCCGCGAGGACCAGTGGGCAAGCTCGACGGGAAAATTCTGGGCTGTCGCGAATTGGTGGTGTTGCATGATGCCCAAGCCCATCCGCTTCTGGCGACCACGCACCGTGGTGACCAACACTTGACGATTGGCTTACCACAGATGCTCCACTGCTACGAGCAGGCAACAGGTCAGGCGCAGGTGAAACGGGTCGTCGTCGACCGGGAAGGCATGGCAGCTGAATTTCTCGCCCAGCTTCACCAAGAAGGTCGCCAGGTCGTCACGGTGCTGCGCAGTGATCAATACGAAGGGGAAGGTTCGTTTGAACAGGTAGGCGCATGGCAACCTTGGCGCTCCAACCGGCATGGCCAGGTGATCTGCGAAGTGACATCAGCCCGGTTCACCTTGCCTCGACCGAATCCGCTTGACCCCCCTGTGCGGGTGGAGGTGGCCCTTATCGGTGATTGGCGTAAGAGGCTTTTGGTTGAGCAAGCCGATGAAGCAGTCGCTGTCCAGAACTGGCAGGCTGACCTCGCTCCGCAGCACCAGCGCTTCTGGGAAGAAGGGTGGCAAGCGTTCCCTGCGCCGCCTGCTCCCACCACGCCGAAACTGATCCCGGTGATCATAACGGGCCACGGGATGGACGCAGTGGAACTAGCTCAGACCTACTTCCAACGCTGGAAGTGCCAAGAAAACAGCATTCGTGACTGGCTGATCCCGCTCAATTTTGACACGAATCACGGCTACGCGAAAGAACAGGTCGTGAACTCGGAACTGGCCAAACGCCAACGCGTGACGACGGGCAGACACCACCGTCTGCAATCCCTGGCACAGGCGTGCCGTGCGCGGTTCGCCTCCCTCAAGGAACAAGATGACCAACTCGAAGAACATGTCCGGGCATCTGAACAGCGCAGGAGTGAGCTGTCGATGCAGGTCACGCACTTTGAAGAAGCGGGCCGAAGAGAGGAGCGGGAGTACTTTCCTGTCAAAGCACGGCATGTGGCAACGGAGTGGGAAGTACGCCAGCACAAAGCCAAGCTGGAAAAGCATGCCGTGCGTCTTCAAGCTCTCTTAGACAAATGTGAGGGCTACTGCCGGGAACTGCGGCACGTGCTCAGGCAGCAAGAGGACCTCGAGGCGCAAGCGCGGGAGATGTATGAACTCGATCATGCGCGCGTACCAGATCATGACGGTGTTGAAGCTGGGACTGGCCAACCTGGGCATGTGGGTGCGGGATCAGTATTTTGGCGAGAGCTACCAGCACTGTGGGTGGCAGCGCTTACTCCCCTTTTTCCAATTGGGTGGGTGGGTCACCACAACGGCGAACGAGGTGCAGCTCGACCTGTGTGCGTTTAACAACCGGGCACTAGTACGCGACTTGGAGGAGGTGTGTCGCAAGGTGAACACGAGTGGAGCAATCTTACCAGACGGCAGACGATTGGTGGTGAGCGTCGGGGAGCGGCTTCGAGGCCCTCGCGACGGGCCGCTGGCGCGAACAGGGTGAGTCTTACTTTAGACGCGTCGATAGGAAAAAGGCTCACACCCTGCGCAAATGATGGTTTGCTGTCTCAGTCTTGATGGGCGCCATTGGGATTTGCCAAAGGCCCTGCTCGCGCATTTTAAGCCATGATGTGTCAATAAGGGTATGTTGGAAGTATATCCCATACCGCACAGGTAATCAAGGTCAATGTTTAGTTGATCTGAAAATCGGCTCAAGCCTTCAGAAGGTTTCAAGCGCAAACAGGCAATTTTTATGTTCGCTTAACATTAGTCCTGGTCCGTTACTGAGGCTAGCTACCCCCGTCTTAATCGAGTGAACAGCATCGCGCGCAGTAATGTAAGGAGTATAAAATGGACCAACCATCTTCCTGGCCTCCCCCGCTAATGCCTCCCTCTCTGCCGGCTCAGGTCTGGCAGAAGCAAGGATCCTCACTCTCAATAAGGTCGCTGCATGATTTCGATCATGGTGTGCGAGAACCGCAGGCAGGACCGCAAACGCCTACCCAACAGCTGGTTGCCGGCCTGGATCCGGCAAAAATCCAAGAAGTGGCTGCAACTCAAGTTGTCATTAGCGAGATGTATTACAAAACGAGTCTTCAACACGCACAGCGACTTTTTCGATGGGCACTCATTACGGCAGGAGCTGGAATTATCTTCTTTCTTGGAGCAGTCACTCTTTTCATCTTTCAACAGTCTGTCAATGGGGCTTTGATCAGTCTGACGTGTGGAGGAGTGCTAGAAGCTCTAGCCGTGCTAAACTTCTGCCTCTATGGATGGGTATTCAACCAATTCAGGGCGTTTCATGAGCGCCTGGATAGAACCCAACAATACCTGCTGGCCAATAGCATTTGCGAGAATCTCAAGGGAGACGTCAAGCAGGCAACACAGATCGAACTCATACGCGCCATGATGCATTCGTTAGCACTACAGGAAGAAAAGTCGAAAAAGACCACCGCAAAG
>Ga0070706_100003913_pt1 | contig 14524 bp, 10 predicted proteins | sample KBSK5501metaG_FD_65476 | JGI IMG/M metagenome (GOLD analysis project Ga0070706, IMG submission 65476) | Corn, switchgrass and miscanthus rhizosphere microbial communities from Kellogg Biological Station, Michigan, USA - KBS K5-50-1 metaG | ecosystem: Host-associated > Plants > Roots >...
TCTTTTTCTCCTGGCCGATCTTCGATTTCGGAACGATCCGGGCGAGGATCGCCCAGGCGGATCTGACTTTGCGCCAGGCACAGCAAAGGGTCGAGGTGGCCCGCCGGGACGCGCATCTGAAATGGGAGCAGGCCCGCTCCACGATCGAGATCCTCCAGCGGGAGATCGATCTGCTTTCCCGGGCCGCTCCCGCCGCGCGCGACGCCTCGCTCGAAGCGGAGAGCCGATACCGCGGCGGCGCCGCGACTTCGCTCGAGGTGCTGGATGCCTATGCGAGCGCGATCGACTCGGCCGTCCGGCTCTCCGACGCGGTGTCCCGCTACCGGATCGCCCGGGCGTTGCTCTCTCGGTGGGGGACGCCGTGAGACGCTGCGCGACGCTCTGGATCGTCGTGACGCTCCTCTCGTGCAAGGGGGCTGGCCAGAAGGAGACCGCGTCGAAGGCGGATCCGACACCGGAGGCACCGACGCCGGTGCGGGTCGCCGCGGTCTCCCGGCAGACGCTTCCGGTATTCGTGTCGGGCCCCGGCAAGACATCCGCCCTCGTTCAACAAAAGGTCCGCGCGCCCTTCGCGGGAACCCTCACCTCGCTCTCGGTGTCCGACGGCGATCCGGTGCAACGCGGCCAGACCGTCGGCACGATCGTCGCCCGCGACAGCGAGGCCGCGCTGTCGGGAGCGCGGGAGATGCTGCGAGAGGCGGCGACGCCCGCGGAGAAGCGAGACGCCGAGCGAGCCGTCGCGATCGCCGAGAAAAACCTCGTGCGCAAGCCGCTGACCGCAGCCTGGGACGGCGCCGTCCTCTCCCACGCGGCGAGCCCTGGCGACCGCCTGGCGGAAGATCAGGAGATCCTGGCCGTCAACGACGCCTCTTCCCTCGTGTTTCTGGCGGACGTGCCCCAGGCCGACCTGCTTCGCATTCGTCCGGGGCAGAAGGCCACGCTCCAGATTGCCGGCGGATCGCAGCTTTCGAGCGGATCCGTCCATGCCGTCCTTCCCGGGGCCAACGCGGCGGACTACACGGGCTCGGTCCGCATCGACTTGCCTGCGTCCAGCCGCCGTCTGGCCGTGGGAATCTTCGGCACGGCTCGCATCTTGGTCAGCGAGCGCGCCGACGCGACGGTCGTACCCGACGCGGCGGTCCTGCGCGACGACGTCAGCGGGACCGCGCGCGTGGCGCTCGCGTCCCAGAATCGCGTGCACTGGGTCACGGTGCAGACGGGAGTCTCGGACTCGGGCAAGACGGAGATCGCCTCGCCGCCGCTCTTGGTAGGACAAACGGTGATCGTCTCGGGTCTCGTCGGCCTGCCGGAGGGAAAGCTGGTCTCTCCTCAGCCGTGATGGGGATGGAGGGCCGGGCATGAGCCTCGTGAAGAATTTCTCCGAGCGCCCGGCCGCGCTGTTCCTTCTGCTCGGCGTGCTTTGCGCGGCCGGCATATGGACAGCGACGGGCCTGCCTTCGGCGATCTTCCCGACCGTCACGTTTCCCAGGGTCAAGGTCATTGCCGAAACCGCGGAAGAGCCCGCCGAACAGATGATCCCCGCGATGACACGCCCCCTGGAGGAGGCGATCCTCCGGGTTCCGGGAATCCAGCGCGTCCTCTCCACGACCACGCGCGGGTCGCTCGAGATCAGCGCGGAGTTCTCCTGGGGAACGGACATGCACATCGCGCTTCAACGAGTCCAGGCGGAGATCGAACGGACCCGGCCCGACCTTCCGCCCGACAGCCGCATCGAGGCGCAATGGATGAACACCGCGATCTTTCCGATTCTCGGATATGCGCTGACGTCCGACAGCCGCTCGCAAGCGGACCTTCGCGCCCTCGCCGACTACGATCTGAGGCCGGCCATCGTCCAGATTCCCGGCGTCTCCCAGGTCCAGGTGCAGGGCGGCCGACTGCGGGAGTTCCAGGTTCGGCTGGATCCGGACAAGCTCGCGGCCCGCAGAATTTCTCCGCCGGACGTCGTCGACGCGATTCGGAAGAACAACCTGCTCGCCTCCGGAGGCCTGATCGAGACGAACCACGAGCTCTACCTCTCGCTCGTGACAGGTAAGCCCGCCGGCATCGCCGACCTGGCGAAGATCTCGGTTCCCGTTCCGAAAGGGGGCGTCCCGGCGCGGCTCGACCAGCTGGGCTCGATCGTTCCCGCCGACGCGGTCTCCTTTATCCGGACGACCGCGAGCCGGCACCCGGCCGTCCTGGTCAATGTCGTCCGCCAGCCCGACGCGAACACTCTCTCGATCGCTCGCGGCATCGACGATCTCTTCCGCCGGAGGCCCGATCTCCTGCCCAAGGACGTCCGGTGGACCTCCTTCTACGATCAGGCGGAGTTCGTGCGGGAGTCGGTCAACGGAGTGCGCGACGCGATCCTGATCGGCGTCGCGCTTGCGGTAATCGTCCTGTTTCTCTATCTCCGCAACGCCCGGATCACGGCGATTGCCGTGGCCACGATCCCCGTCACCGTCGCGATCGTCTTTCTCGGGCTCGGAGTCACAGGCCAGACGATCAACCTGATGACTCTGGGGGGAATCGCGGCGGCCATCGGCCTCGTCGCCGACGACGCCATCGTGGTCGTCGAGAACATCGCCCGTCACGTCGAGGAGAACGTGTCCGACAAGCCGGCGCAATCCGGGATGGCGGAAGTTCTGCCGGCGCTGACCGGATCGAGCCTTTCGACGATCGTGATCTTCTTTCCCTTCGCTCTTCTCTCCGGTGTCGCCGGGGCCTTCTTCCGGCCCCTCGCCCTCACGATGGCGATCGCGCTCGCCGTCTCGTACGTCCTATCGGCCCTCGCGGTGCCCGCCGCGGCGCACAGCCTCCGCGTCGAGTCACGGGCCCGAAAGCCGCGCGCCCGGCGCGAGCCGAGGATCGCGCGGTTCTTCATCCGGCACCCCAGCCTCGCGCTTCTTCTCACGCTCGTGCTCCTGGCGGGAGGATTCATTCTCTACAAAGTCATCGGTTCGGACTTTCTTCCCGAGATGGACGAGGGATCGCTCATCCTCGACTATTGGACTCCTCCGGGCACCTCGCTGACCGAGACAGATCAGGCGCTCGATGGAGTCGAGAAGATCATCGTTTCGCTCCCGGACGTCGCCACCTATTCGCGCCGAACAGGCACCCAGCTCGGCTTCTTCATCACGGAGCCGAACCGGGGGGACTACGTCATCCGCTTGAAGCCTCGCCGCCAGCGTCGTCCGTTCGACGAAGTGATCGACGATCTAAGAACCCGAATCGCGGCCGCCGAGCCCGCCGTCCACACGGACTTCGGCCAGCTGATCGAGGACAACATCGGCGACTTGACCGGGGGCGTCCCGCAACCCGTCGACGTCAAGATCTACGGCGAGAATCAGGCGCTTCTTCAGGAGAAGGCCAGAGCGGCCGCTCAAATTCTCCGCTCCGTCCCGGGAGTCGCGGACGTCTTCGACGGGATCACGGTCGCGGGGCCCAAGCTCGTCGTCAATGCCTTTCCCGAGGCGCTGGCTCGCTTCGGCATGACGGCCGAGAGTCTGCATGGGCAAGTCGAGCCGGCGCTCGGAGGAACGGTGGCGGGAAGCCTGCGGATCGGGGAGCGCCTTTACAACATCCGCGTCTTCTCCGGTCGCACGAGCGAGATCGCCGGCCTCGCCCGCGTGCCGATCCAAACGCCCTCCGGAGGCCTCGTGCCCTTGTCGGCTCTCGCCGCGATCTCGACCGGGAAGCCGGAGGTGGAGATCAACCGCGAGAACCTGCGAACCTACGTCGGCGCGACCGCCCGCCTTTCGGGAAGAAGCCTGGGCGAGGCGATGGCCGAGATCCAGTCCAAGCTCTCCAGGAGCCTCGCGCTTCCCGCCGGAATGTCCATGGAGTTTGGCGGCCTCTACGAGCAGCAGCAGAGCTCTTTCAAGGGCCTGCTGGGCGTTCTGTTCGGCGGACTCCTCTTAGTCGGAGTGATCCTTCTCTTCGAGTTTGGCGACTGGAGGGCGCCGTTATTGACCATCGTCATGGCGATCGCGGTGCTGACGAGCGTGCTCGGCTCCCTTGCCGTGACCGGGATGACCCTGAACATCTCCAGCTTCGTCGGCGCCATCATGATGGTCGGCATCGTGGGGGAAAAGGCCGTGTTTTTGATTCACGACGCCCGCGAAGAGCTGCGCCGGGGGATCCCGGTACCCGAAGCGTGGGCGGAGGCCTCGCGAAAACGCGTGCGCGCCGTCATGATGACGATCTTCGCGACCGCGTTTGCCCTCGCCCCCCTCGCCCTGGCGCTGGGGCAGGGTTCCCAGCTCCAGCAACCCCTCGCGATCGCGGTCATCGGCGGGTTCATCCTGTCCAGTCCTCTGGTTCTGGTCGTCCTCCCGGCCCTCTACTGCTGGCTCGATCCTCACGGAAAGCTCGCCGGAGCCCCGACCCCGCCTAGCGATTGATCCCCACGCCGCTCGCGCCCCGCAACTGCCTCAGCGGGCGCCACATCGGCGCCACACCGTTGCGCAAAAAATGTCGGTCCTGTTCATGTTCCGTTCACCGCGTTGTCGCTACATTTCGATGCGTGAACGACACGTTGCGTAGTGCATCGAGTCGAAAGGAGTAGGAAATGAAGAAAGCTCTGTTCCGCATCGCAGCCCTCGCGGTTGCCCTGGCGTTCCCCACCGGTGTGTTCGCCCAGGCCACCAAGGATTCCAAGACATCGGAGACGAAGTCTTCGACCAACCCGGTAACGGGCACTCAGTCGACGACGACCGAGACCAAGGCCGAGACCAAGACGGCCACCGGCAAGTCGACCTCCAAGAAGAAGACCACCAAGAAGAAGTCAAAGAGTGGCAAGAAGACTTCCACCAAGACGACCGAGGAAAAGAAGGACGAGAAAAAGCAGTAAGCTTTTTTCTCTGATTCTTTTCACGTGCCGGCGCGGAGACAATGCGCCGGCACGTTTGTTTTTGGGGGAAGTTCAGATTCCCTTCCGGCGCCGGATCGGCGCGGGTGGATGACGGCGGGAAGCGGGCAGGTTGAGCGCGGAGCGGCAGATGGCGAGCGCCCGCGTCCGAGCCGTCGAAGTCGAGAGTCGTTCGGACTTGTCGATCGACTTGCCGGGGATCTTGCCCCACCACACCACGAGCCATCTGTCATCAAAGCGCTCGATGGCGCAGCGCAATGCCGGACTCTGGAGGTGCGCGAGCACGAGATCCGCGGCCTCGTCCTCCGTCGAGTAGTGAGGGACGCGCTCGGGGGTGGCAACGGCGAAGATCTCTCGCGCCACCCGCCGATCCATCTCGCGCCCGGCCTTCGGTACCGAGGGCGTAAGCACCTCCGATGTCAATCAGCGGCGGTGAACTCGCAGTAGCGGAAACCTGACGGATTATAGGTTCCGCCTGGGGCCGGAACTTTATAAGAAGGCCTCGGAAAGCCGCGAAACTCCGTGGCGCTCACGCCGTGCTACATTTCTTTTCGGGTATCGGCCGGCCCCATCGTCTAGAGGTTAGGACACGGCTGCTTCGCAGCCCGTGGCTGACTTCCATGAGCGGGGGGCGCGTGGAGCCCCCCGAACCCCCCGGAGGCCGCGGCACTCCATGCCGCTCGCTCGCGTGCTACATTTTCTTTTGAGGCGTACATCGGCCCCATCGTCTAGAGGTTAGGACACGGCTCTTTCAAGGCCGCGGCACGGGTTCGAGTCCCGTTGGGGCCGCCATTCTCTTCATCGCTGATAGTTCGACTTACTCGCCGTGTCCGGACACGGCTGGCTTCCATGAGCGGGGGGCCTTTGCCCCCCGAACCCTCGGGAGGCCGCGGCACGGGTTCGAGTCCCGTTGGGGCCGCCACTTCCTGCATCGACTTCAGTTCGACCTACTCGCCGTGTCGGACACGGCTGGCTTTCATGAGCGGGGGGCCTTTGCCCCCCGAACCCCCGGGAGGCCGCGGCACGGGTTCGAGTCCCGTTGGGGCCGCCACAGACTTCCTGGCGCCGTTCTGCTGACCTGACTGCGTCTAACCGTCTACTGGAAGTATCCGGTGACATCCAGGATAAGGTGTGTCGTGCCTGCCCCCTGGAAGCAGTAGACAGAGAGGGCACCCGAGCCGCTGAGAGCGAGGATGGCGTTGTTCGCCCTGGTCTGGCCGGCCCGGAAGTTGATTGACGAAGCCAAGGAGCGAGGCTGGCCGGCGGGGTACAGCGTGAGGAAGCCCGGGCCGTTCGTGGGCTGAGTCACCGCGATGTTGACCGCCACCGCGGTGGCGCTCGACAGAAGTCCGCACTGTCCCGCCAAGGCGAAGACTCGCGTCCCATCGGATGACAGCGCCGAGCCGCCGTAAGGTCCGATAGGGTTTCGGGTGTCGATCACCCGACAGGGAGTCAGCGTGTAAAAGCTCGAGGCGGGAGGCGGCGGCAGCGGCGGAAGCTCAAACCTGGCGATCAAATCCGGCGCAGCCTGCACGGCCAGCCAGAGATTGCCGTCCGGTCCAGCCGCGATTCCGTGAGGGGCCCGCCAGCTCGGAAACGGAGATTCCGTCATAACTCCGGACGGGGTGATCCGCCCGACCGTCGAATTCAGGAATTCGGTGAACCAGATGTTGCCGTCGGGACCGACGGTGATCCCGCTCGGCCCCATCGTAAAGCCCGAAGCGAGAACCGAAGGGATGGGAAACTCGGTGACGATGCCGCTCGTCGTGATCCGACCAATCTGACCTGCCGCCTCCGTGAACCAGAGGCTTCCGTCCGGACCCGCGGTGATGAGCGAGAGTCCACTGCCGGGCGTGGGGACCGGGAATTCCGTCGCGACGCCTGCCGTCGTGATTCGGCCGATCTTGTTTTCCCCGGTCTTCGTAAACCACAAATTTCCGTCGGGACCGGCGGCGATGCCGGACAAAGTCACCGCGGTGCCAGATGACATGATGGCCGTGACCGGAAATTCGGTGATGACCCCTGCTGTCGTGATGCGCCCGATCCTGCCGACCGCCCCGGTATCAACCACAGCGGTCTCCGTAAACCAGAGGTTGCCGTCCGGACCGGCCGCGATGGCGCCGGGATAAGGCGAAGGAAAGGTTCCGGGCAGGGGAAATTCCGTGATCTGGCCCATCGGCGTGATTCGCCCGATGATGCCCGCTTGTTCCGTGAACCACAAATTGCCGTCCGCACCGAGCGCGATTCCGTTGTTGAAGGAAGAAAACGAGGGCGGGTTGAACAACGTGATCACGCCGGACGGTGTCACGCGCCCGACCTTCGTGTATTGGGTGAACCATAGGTTTCCGTCGGGCCCCGCCGCAATCGCCGCCGTTCCGGACGCCCCAGGAATCGGGAACTCCGTGAACGTTTGAGCCGTGGCCGCGACACGCAGGCCAATCAGAAGAAGAGCCGCTGACGCGAGCCTTTGGAAGTCTGCTGATGGGCGAAGCGCTCGAGCCCGCGTTTCACGGGGTCGTCCTCCGCGGACGAGCGTTTGCAGGCAGGAAGCAAACGGCGTCGCAGCCTTTCTCCGGCGTCCTTGGCTTCCCGCCGCAATGAAGCGGCTTGTCATCTGGAAGGCCGGATTGTCCGTTGCGAGCGGCAGTTTCGTCAAGCCTCGCCAGCAGGACTCCAGGCGAGAGAGGGGTCTGGTGATGGTCTTTTTTCTCGAAACGAAGCCCAATCTCTGCTCCGCGCTTGACGGCCCGCGTGCCCTGACGGTCTAATAAACGGGACACGATCAGTTAACGGTACAGATCCGCACGAGCAGCGATGAAGGCCTGCGCGTAAGGCCTTTTTCCCTCCTCGTCGGGGCCGCCCGAAGTCGGATCGCTCCAGTTGAGCGAGACCGATTCCGGGGAGGAGGAACATGGCAGGCCCGGAGTCGGTTCGCGCCGAAGCGAAAGCCCGTACTCGACTCTTCCACTCTCCCCCGCGGCCGTGGCTCAGGCTGCACTGGTTGCTTCTGCCTGGAATGCTCCTGCTCTTGCGTCCGGCGGACTCGGGGGCGCAGACTTCTCAGGATGCAGCGGTGCAGGTCAGCGCCGCCGTTGCTTCCGTATCGCCCCCCCAGATTCAATTGAGTTGGCCCCTATACGCGGCGAGCGGCTACACGGTGTATCGCAAGGGATACTCGGGCACCTCCTGGGGAAGCCCGCTCGCGACGCTGCCCGGCAACGCGACGGGTTACCTGGACGCGACGCCTTTGGCAGGAGCGCCGTATGAGTACCAGGTTGCGCGGTCGGGCTCCGTCTTTGCCGTCGGATACGTGGCTTCTGGCATCGAACTCCCGCTGGTCGATTCGCGAGGGAAAGTCGTGCTGATCGTCGATGGGACGCAGGCAGCCGCGATCGCCACGGAGCTCGCCCGCCTCCAGCAGGATCTCGTCGGCGACGGTTGGACGGTGCTGCGGCACGATGTCTCGCCGACCGATAGCGTGCCGAGCGTCAAGGCTCTGATTCTGGCCGACTATGCCGCCGACCCGAACGGCGTCGTCGCGGTTCTTCTCTTCGGCCACATTCCCGTTCCCTACTCCGGAGCGCTCAACCCAGATGGGCATCCCGACCACTACGGTGCCTGGCCGGCCGACGGGTTCTACGGCGATCCGGTTGGAATCTGGACCGACACCGCGAACTATGACTCGACTGTTGCCGGCCGCCAGCACAACGTTGCCGGAGACGGGAAATACGATCAGACGAGCTTCCCCGTGCCTTTGAAGCTCGAGGTCGGGCGAGTCGATCTCTCCAACATGCCCGCCTTCGCTCCCCTGACCGAGACGGACCTGCTCCGGCGTTATCTCGACAAAGACCACCGCTTTCGCCACAAGCAGATCGTTGCGCAGCCGCGCGGCCTGATCGACGACAACTTCGGATATTTCGGGGGCGAGGCCTTCGCGGCGAGCGGATGGCGGAACTTCTCCGCGTTCTTCGGAGCGGCCAACGTCTCTTCGCTCGACTGGTTTTCCACGTTGACCAGCGCGACCTACCTCTGGGCCTATGGCTGCGGAGGAGGCTGGTACCAGGGCGCTTCCGGCGTGGGAAGCACTTCCGACTTCGCCGCCAACGCCTCGCAGGCTGTCTTCACGATGCTCTTCGGCAGCTACCACGGAGACTGGGACGTGACCGACAACTTCCTAAGGGCCCCTCTGGCCGGAGCGGGCCTGGGGTTGACTGACGCGTGGGCCGGCCGCCCCGCCTGGCACTTCCATCACATGGGAATGGGGGAAACGATCGGTTACAGCACGCGCCTGACGCAAAACAACACTTTTCTCTATGCCGCGGGGTTTGGCGCCGGATGGATTCACATCGCTTTGATGGGTGATCCGACTCTCCGGATGCATCCGGTCTCACCGCCGTCCGGTCTCCTGGCGAGTCTTTCCGGTTCGCAGGTCGCGCTTCAATGGACCGTCTCGCCGGAGCCAGTCCTCGGATACCACGTGTATCGCTCCACCTCTACGAACGGACCCTTCGAGAGGCGTTCGGGCGGTCTCGTGACGGCCGCGAGCTTCACGGACTCCGGCATCGCACCGGGGACCTACACCTACATGGTTCGGGCGGTGAAACTGGAGACCGGCAGCGGAGGCTCCTATTTCAATCCCAGCCAGGGAACTTTCCGGACCCTTTCGGTCGGAAGCTCGCCGACGTCGCTCTACACCCTAACGCCGTGCCGTCTGATCGACACGCGGTTGGCTCCCGGGCCTCTCGGAGGTCCAGCTCTGGCGGCGGGCGCGTCGCGCATCTTCACAGTCGCGGGCAACTGCGGGATCCCGCCAGACGCCGCGGCGATCGTAGTGAACGTCGTGATCATTCAGCCAAGTGCCGCGTGCTTCCTCTCGGTCTTTCCGGCCGGCCAATCTGGACCGGCCACCTCGACGCTCAACGCGAGAGCCGGTCAGGTCCGCGCAAACAACGCGATCGTTGCGCTCGGGCCCTCCGGGGACCTGACCGCATTTCTCGGGCAGGCGGGAGGCTCGGCCGGGCTCGTTGTCGACGTGAACGGGTACTTCAAGTGAGAGCGCGCGCGCGCCTCGTTCGTCTCACTGGAAGTCACGATCGCCCGATTGCCAAAAAAGAATCGCTTGTTCGGCTCGGCATCAACATAGAATCCCCGGCAAACGAAGAGGGCTCGAGAGGAGCTGTGTATGCGCAAGGATGAGATTCTGGATCTCTCAGCCGGCGAAGAGGCGGACCTGATCGTCTACGATCGGATCATGGGACGCCCGCCGGAGGGAGTTCCGGAGCGGGATCGGGGGGACGAGCACGTGCGGCGATACTCGACCGACATCCGACACGCCGAGCGCGTTCTGTTGCGCATCGTGACGGAAGGCGGCTGGGCTTACGTCCCCGGCAAGCCGGGATCCGAACCCGTGATCATCGCTTTCCGTGATGACCGAGGCCGGGAAGTCGAGGCCACGGCTCCCACAAAGGCTCTCGCCATCTGCCGCGCAGCCCTGCTGACCGTGCTCACCCGCGAAGACTCTGTTTAGCGCCAGTCCAAATAAAAAGAGCGGGACGCGATGCTTCGCGCCCCGCGCCAAGATCGAGAAGGGGAAGAGTTACATCTTCCCCTTTTTCATCTCGCCCACATGGACCCAGGTGGCCCACATCTTGCCGTCCTTCTCGGTGCCCTTAAAGTGGACCAACGAACCTTCCTTGAGCTCTCCGCCCTCGACCTTCGTGGAGTCGTTCCAGTACACGGCGTTCTCTTTTCCGTCGGCGCCCTTGACCATCATCATCTTTCCGGCCATATCGACCTTCGTGATGGTCCCTTCCAGGGACTTCCCTTCCATCTTCATCTTGTCGTCGCCAGCCAGCGCGACGACCGCCGTACACAGGACCGCCACCACGACCAATGCGAGAACCTTCTTCATGGACTCCTCCTTTTCCGGTCGAGCCGCTGAATTACGCCCCGCCGGAAACCTCAAAATGAGAGTTCGACCCAGTCAACTTCTTCTATCCCAAATGCAGCTTGCGAAGACCGGCCCTTTCTCGAAACCCATCGCTGGAGCGGTCGGAGCGGTGGATTTCGGCCGGGCGGCAGGCCTTCACCGTGTAGATTTCGACCGCCAGCCGCCACCGTTCCGCTTCCTCCGCTTCGCACTCGTAGCGCACCATCCGCCCACTGATCTCGAAGTCTCCAGGCTCCGGCTTGCCTTCGTGAGCCAGGCGGGAAAAGGCCGCCTGCTCCTCCGGCGTAAAGTCCCGATCGAACACAAGGGCGATCGCGATTCGGCTGCCCGTGAGCCGGGAGATTCTCTCGCGCACAACGACCGGCGGACGCCGCTCTGTCATGAGGATCTCACCTCGCTCGCACGATTGCCTTGCGGCTTCGTCCCATCTGCTCGTTTGCGGCCGAGCAACGGCCTCTTCAGGCGGACACTATCACAGCGAAGTTCACATAAAGACAACTCTGATTTGACTTGAATCGGACCCCTTTCGGATAATCACGCGCCCCCGCTGGGGCCGCAGAAAACGGTGCCCAACACCTTAAAGAACATACTGGTCGGAAAAGCCCGGGATCCGATGGACCCGAGGATCTTTCACCACGTCACGCTGGTGGCGTTCCTGGCCTGGGTGGGGCTGGGGGCAGACGGTCTCTCCTCCTCGGCCTACGGCCCGGAGGCGGCGTTCAAGGCCCTCGGGGAGCACCGCTACCTCGCGGTCGCGCTCGCGCTGATGACGGCGGGCACGGTTCTCATCATTTCTCTGGCTTACAGCAAGATGATCGAGCTGTTTCCCGGAGGAGGAGGCGGATACCTCGTCGCGACGAAGCTGCTTGGCCCCCGTTTCGGAGTCGTTTCGGGGTCCGCTCTCATCGTCGACTACATCCTGACGATCTCGATCTCGGTCGCCTCCGGAGTCGACCAGATCTTCAGCATCCTGCCGGAGCGATTTCATCATTACTCCTTCTCGACGAAGGTCGCCATCCTTGCGCTGTTGATCCTTCTCAACTTGAGAGGAGTCAAGGAAAGCGTCACGATTCTCGTTCCGATCTTTCTTCTCTTCGTGGCGACCCACTTTTTCATGATCCTGGTCGCGCTCATTGGCCATCTGGGCGAGCTGCCTCACGTCTTCGGGGGCGCCGTCCATGAGGCGCGCCGGACGGCCTCCTCTCTCGGCTTCCTGCCAATGCTCTTCATCATCCTTCGGGCGTATTCGCTCGGAGGCGGGACGTACACGGGCATCGAGGCAGTCTCCAACGGCGTGCCGATTCTCCGGGAACCGCGCGTCGCCAATGCCAAGCGGACGATGCTCTACATGGCCCTCTCGCTCGCCTTCACCGCTTCGGGGATCATCCTCGGCTATCTGGTCACGGATTCACGGCCACACCCGACGAAGGTCATGAACGCCATCCTCGCCGAGAAAGCTTTCGGGAGTTGGACGATCGGCGGGTTTGAGCTCGGACACGCGCTCGTCGTCCTGACGCTGATCTCGGCCGGTTGCCTGCTGTTCGTCGCCGCCCAGGCCGGCTTCCTCGACGGCCCGCGCATTCTGGCCAACATGGCGACGGACAACTGGGTCCCGAGGCGCTTTGCCCAGCTTTCCGACCGGCTCGTGACCAACAACGGGATCTGGCTGATGGGACTCGCCGCCTTCGCCACCCTCGTCTATACCTCCGGGTCGGTCGACCGACTCGTCGTCATGTACGCGATCAACGTCTTCCTCACCTTCAGTCTCACGATGCTCGGCATGTCGCGCCATTGGATCCAGGAGCGCCGCTCGGATCCGTACTGGAAGCGCCATCTCGCGCTTCACGGCACGGGCCTCTTGCTGTGCGTCTCGATTCTCTTCATCACGATCTACGAAAAGTTCGAGGAGGGTGCCTGGCTGACAGTGGTCGTGACGTCGTCTTTTGTCGTGATGTGCTTCCTCGTTCGGCGCCACTACGCGAAGGTTCGCGAGCAGCTTCGGCGACTCGACGACGCCCTGCTGCACATTCCGGTCCGCCCGCATCCGGTGGATCGCTCCGAGATCAAGCGCGACGAGCCGGTCGCGGTCATGCTCGTCAATGGTTTCTCGGGCCTGGGCGTCCACATGGTTCTCTCGGTGCAGAACCTCTTTCCGCATCAGTACAAGTCCTATCTGTTCGTTTCCGCCGGCGTCATCGACTCTTCACATTTCAAGGGGACGACCGAGATCGAGGCCTTGAAACAACAGACGGTCGAAGACCTGCAGAAGTACGTGGACTTCGCGCACAACCTGGGATTCAAGGCGGAGTATCGCTATGCGATCGGCCGGGAAGCGGTCGACGAGGTGATCCAGCTGTCGGAGGAGGTCCGGCGGGAGTTTCCCCGCGCCATCTTCTACCTCGGGCAGCTCGTCTTCGAGAACGACAAGTTCTATTACCGCATTCTCCACAATGAAACCGCCTTCGGCATCCAGCGCCGACTGCAATTCGCCGGCTTGCAGGCGATCGTGCTGCCCATCCGGGTGCTCGAATCGAGAAAGGAAAAGCAGCGGAAAGCCTCCTGACGGCCCTCGCTCGGAGCGAGAGGGCAAGCGAGGAGGCCGGCTAAGCGGGCTGGTTGGTTTCCATCTCGTAGACGTCGATTCCCGAGCCAGCTCCGGTGAAGGCGTCGATGGGGCTGCCGCGAACGAGCCGACTCCAAAAGTGCCGCCGGCTCTTGCCGAAGATCGCGAGCGTGACGCCGTGTCCCTTGGCAAATCGCTGAAGCTCGTGCGTGACGTTCTCGCCCGAAAGCCACACCACTTTCGCGCCGAGCTCCATGGCCAGGGTCACGTTCTCCGAGAGCATCCGGTGTTCGCGCGCGGACATGCGCTGCGGGCTCTCTCGAGAGGTCCGAACGTAGACGGCGAACCAGTTCGTGTTGAGGCGGCCGGCGATCGAGGATGCTCGCCGGAGCAGCAGGCGCGTCGTTTCGGCGTTGGAGGACATGGCGACGAGAATCTTCGTCCCCACGGGCTCCCCCATCGCCGCTCGGTCCGGCGCGCGCCGCTCTGCCTCCAGTCGGTCGGCGATCTGGCGCATCGCGAGCTCCCGCAGAGATGCGAGGTTTTCCTCGGTGAAAAAGTTCTCGAGCGCCGTCGTGATCCGCTCCGCGGGATAGATCTTCCCCGCCTTCAAGCGGTCTCGAAGCTCGGAAGAGGGAATGTCCACGTTCACGAGGGAGTCCGCCTGGCGGAGAAGGCGGTCCGGCACGCGCTCGCGGACGTCGATGTGGGTCACGCGCGTGACGATGTCCTGTACCGACTCGAAGTGCTGGATGTTGACGGTTGTCATCACCGAAATCCCGGCATTCAGGATGTCCTCGACGTCCTGATAGCGCTTCTCGTTCTCCGCGCCCGGGACGTTGGTGTGGGCCAGCTCGTCCACGAGCACAACTTCCGGCTTGCGTCGAAGAATCGCCGGGAGATCCAATTCCTCGAGACTCTTGCCCTTGTACTCGATGGTCCGGCTCGGAACGACCTCCAGATCGCCGATCTTCGCCTGGGTCTCCGCGCGCCCGTGCGTCTCGATGACCCCGGCCACGACGTCGACACCCTGGGCCTTCATTGCATGAGCGTCCTCGAGCATCTGGTAGGTCTTCCCCACGCCCGCCGCGTGTCCGATGTAGAGCTTGAGCCTCCCGCGGCGCGATTTCTCGATGAGCTT
>Ga0070706_100003915_pt1 | contig 14517 bp, 15 predicted proteins | sample KBSK5501metaG_FD_65476 | JGI IMG/M metagenome (GOLD analysis project Ga0070706, IMG submission 65476) | Corn, switchgrass and miscanthus rhizosphere microbial communities from Kellogg Biological Station, Michigan, USA - KBS K5-50-1 metaG | ecosystem: Host-associated > Plants > Roots >...
CGGCGCAGCACGGTGTTCGTCGTCTCCGACTTCATCAGCACGCCGGGCTGGGAGACCGCGCTCGCGCAGCTCGCGCTGCGCCACGACGTGACCGCGGTGCGGCTGTCGGACCCGCTCGAGGCCGACCTGCCCGACCTCGGCCTGATCACGATGCGCGACGCCGAGACCGGCGAGCAGATCGTCGTCGACACGCACGACCCGGGCTTTCGCAGGCGCTTCGCCGAAGCTGCGCGCAAGCGCGAAGTGGCGCTGTTCGAGGCGCTGGCCCACGCCGGCGTCGACATGCTCGAGCTCGACACCGCCGACGATCTGCTGAACGCGGTGCTGCGCTTCGCCGAGCTGCGCAAGCAGCGCAGCCGGCTCGCGAACTGGAGCGGCCGGCCGACGCGCTCCGGCGGCGTCGGCTCGCACCTGTCGGCGCTCACGCCGAGCTGAACGGGAGGATGAGCCGATGACGACAGCCGCGTGGACGAGCCTCCTGAGCGTCATGACCTTTCTGTGGCCCGAGCTGCTCTGGGGCCTGCTCGCGCTGCCGGTGCTGGTCGCGCTGTACGTCTGGCTGCTGCGGCGGCGCAAGAAGACCGCGCTGCGCTACGCGAACCTGAGCCTCGTGAAGGAAGCGCTCGGCCGGCGCGGCGCGTGGCGCCGGCACCTGCCGCCGGCGCTGCTGCTGACCGGCATCGCGGCGCTGCTGCTCGCCGCGGCGCGGCCGGCCGCGGTGATCCGGCTGCCGTCGCAGCAGGAGACGATCGTGCTTGCGATGGACGTCTCCGGCAGCATGCGCGCGACCGATGTGCAGCCGGACCGCATCACCGCCGCGCAGAACGCCGCGAAGGCGTTCGTCGCCGAGCTGCCGCGCAGCGTGCGAGTCGCGGTCGTCTCGTTCGCCGGCACCGCCGCGGTGGTGCAGGCGCCGACCTTCAGCCGCGACGACGTCAACGCCGCGATCGACCGCTTCCAGCTGCAGCGCGGCACCGCGATCGGCAGCGGCATCGTGCTGTCGCTGGCCACGCTGTTCCCCGACGCCGGCATCGACCTCTCGCAGATCACCGGCCAGCGCAACATGCCGCCCGGCCCGAACGACAAGCCCAGGCCGGAGTTCACGCCGGTCCCGCCGGGCAGTTATTCGTCGGCCGCGATCATCCTGCTGACCGACGGCCAGCGCACCACCGGCCCCGACCCGATGGAAGCCGCGAAGATGGCCGCCGATCGCGGCGTGCGCGTCTACACGGTGGGCATCGGCACGAAGGAAGGCGAGACCATAGGCTTCGAAGGCTGGAGCATGCGCGTTCGGCTCGACGAAGACACGCTCAAGGGCATCGCCAACGCCACCCGCGCCGACTACTTCTACGCCGGCACGGCGGCCGACCTGAAAACGGTGTATCAGGGTTTGTCGAGCCGGCTCGTCGTCGAGAAGAAGGAGACCGAGATCAGCGCGCTGTTCGCGCTCGTCGGCGCGCTGCTGACGGTGCTGGCGGCGGTGCTGTCGGTCTGGTGGTTCGGCCGCGTGGCCTGACGCGGAAGACTATCCAGAGGCCTCGCAATCGACACATTGCAGGTCTAACATCGACCGCTTCCTGGCCGGCATGGCGCCGGGCAGGCGATTGCGTCGATCGATCGTCGATCCCTCTCGATCCCCTCGGTCGTACTTCACACCCGGAGGCACACCATGAGCTATCTACCCGGCAAATTCGTCTGGTTCGAACACGCGAGCAGCGACCCGGCGGCCGCGCGCAAGTTCTACGAGCCGCTGTTCGGCTGGCACGTCGAGAACATGGCGATGGGCGACCAGCAGTACCCGATGATCATGAACGGCCAAGACAGCATCGGCGGCTTCTTCCGCAGCGACGACGCGAAGGACAGCGCGCGCTGGGTGTCGTACGTGTCGGTGCCGGACGTCGACAAGACCTACGCCGCAGCGCTCGCCGCCGGTGCGACGAGCGAATCGCCGCCGATCGACTATGGCCCGGTCGGCCGCGGCGCCGCGATCGTGGACCCGACCGGCGCGCGCATCTCGCTGTGGAAGAGCGCGCAGGAAGACCGGCCCGATGTCGAGCAGGCGCCGGACGGCAGCTGGGTCTGGAACGAGCTCTATACGTCGAATGTCGACACCGCCTTGGCCTTCTACAAGAAGCTCCTCGGCTACACGGTGCAGGCCATGGACATGGGCGACCAGGGCACCTATCACGTGCTGCGCACTGCCGGCGACACAGGTCGCGGCGGCGTGATGAAGTCGCCCGACCCGAAGATGCCGGCGCAGTGGGTGCCGTACGTGCACGTGAAGGACTGCGACGCGACGCTCGCGAAGGCGAAGCAGCTCGGCGCGAACGTCTGCCTGGAAGGCACCGACATCCCCGAGGTCGGCCGCATCGGCATGCTGGTCGACCCGCAGGGCGCGACGATCGCGGTGATCAAGACAGCACCCATGCAGAAAAAGCAGGCCTAGCCGAAGCGCCCTTGCAAGAACCACCCCGGCGACGGCTTCGACGCCAGTCGCCGGATGCGGTAGATCCAGAGCAGCGCACCGTCGGGCTGTTGCGCGATGAAGTAGTCGCGCTCGACGAGGCGCATGTCCCACCAGCCCGACTCGATGCGCTCGGGGCCGCTGACGAGTTGCAGCGGCCGGCCATCAAGCAGCGGCCACGCGTCGCGCTCCTGCAGCGGTTCGCCTTGATTCGTCATCAGCCAGACCGGGCGCACCCGCATGCCGGGCGCGGGTTCGGCGTCTTCGTAGCGAACCGCCGGCATCGACGGCATCTGCGCGGTTGCGGACGGGAATGAGCCGCGGCCCCGGCACACAGCGTGTGCATCGGCCGGGCGCATGAGGGTCGCGAGTTCGGGACGATGGTCGTCGATCGCGGCCAGGCTGTGCACCTTCTCGTGGCCGAGCCGCGCCTGCAAGCGCTCGATCAGGCGCAGCAGGCCTTCGCGTTCGCTGCGCGGCGTCGGGAACAGCTCGACGTTCGGAGGCGCGCGCTGCGCGATGTCGGCGGCATGCAGGCGCAGCTCCAGCGTCGGCGCCGGCAGCGCGAAGCGCGCGAGCCGTTCGCGCAGCAGCACGAGCAGGTGCGCACGTTCGCGCGACGGTTCGGCCAGTGCGAGCTCGAGCGTGGTTTCGGGCGGCGTCAGCACGCCGTCATCGCCGCGGCGCCAGCGCGGCTCGTGCTGCATCACGAGCGTGAAGCGGCGCACGAAGGCGTGCTGCGCGGCGAGCCAGGCGATCAGCCGGTCGAGCAGGATGCCGGCGCCGTGCAGCACCTGATCGGCGCTGTCGGCACGGGCGAACAGCTCGAGCCGGCTTTCGAACGCCGGTGGCAGCACGAGCGCGACGCGCGGGTCGGGCTTGGCGCCGTAGGCGCGGTCGAGCTCGTCCAGCAGTTCAGCGCCGAAACGCCGCGCGATGCCGGAGCGCGGCAGCGCGCGCAGTTCGGCGAGCACGCGCAGCCCCATGCCTTGCAGCGCCTCCCAGTGCGCGTGCCCCGGGCCGAGAAGCCAGGCCGGCGCGGCATCGAGCGCGCGCTGCGTGGCCGGCAGGTCGATGCCGTCGAAGCGCCGGTGCACCCGCGCGAGCAGCGCGGCGCCGAGCGCGGTGGGCGCGTTCGCGATGTGCAGGCGATGGCCGAGCGGCGCAAGCGCGCGCTGCAGCCGCTGCAGCAACTGCTCGAGGCCGCCGAAGTAGCGCAGGCTGCCCTGCACGTCGAGCAGCACGGTGTCGGGCGCGGTGGCCTCGGCACCGACCGCATCGTTCGCCGGCTGGATCGCCACGTTCGGTGTGAACGCCAGCGCGGTGTGCGCCACCGCGTCGAGTGCACAGGCGTCGCGGCGCGGGTCGGCGCGGGCGAGCGTCAGCTGCGGTGCCAGCGCGAGCGCGGTGGCGCGCTTCAACCCCGGCTTGATGCCGAGCTGCCGCGCCGGCGCGTTCGCCCCGACGATGCGGTGCTCATCCTCGAGAGCCAGCGGCTGCGCGGCCATCTCGGCCGGCAGGGTCGCGGCGAACGACTCCAGCGACAGCAGCGGCAGATGCACGGCGATCCACAGCATGGTCCGGCACTCACCTCAGAGCAGCCCGGCCAGATTGATGAAGGTGGCACCGTGCAGCGCGGCCGGCTTGGGCTCGAGCGCGGTGTGCGCGTACTCGCGCTCCGCGCGCGACAGCACCGGCGGCAGCGCGAGACGCAGTGGCGATTCGAGCGGGGGGCCACGCCGCTTCAGCAGACGCACGCCCAGCGCGTCGGCCCCGGCGGGCCGCAGCGCGAGACGCAGCGGCGCGGCGGTCGGCTGCTCGGCGGCGGCCATCTCGCGCAGCACGAAGGCCGGGCCGTCGTGTGCCTGCGCGGCGAGCTGCAGTCGGCGCAAGCGCTCGGCGCGCAGGCGCGGCGGCAGCCATGCCAGCACGGCGCCGACATGCCCGCTCTTCAGCGCCTGCTCGAGCGCCCATAAGCTGTCGCCGCACGGCAAGGCCTTGGTGTTGATGACCAGCAGCGCCTCGACGTCGAAGCCGAGCTGCGCGAGCGCCCGGGCCGACAGCGCGGCTGGCAGGTCGAACAGCATCACGAGCCGGCCGCTGCGCTGGATCGCAGTCAGGCACGGGCTGAGCAGGCGGATTTCGCCGATGCCCGGCTGGCGCAGCAGCAGCTCGCTGAGCGCGCGGCGCGGCCAGCCGCTGCCGGGCAGCTCGGCGTCGAGCGCGGGATAGCCGCTGGCACAGGTGGCATCGGCCTGCCGGCCGAGCTGGTGGCCGAGCCAGAGCGTCGGGTGCAGCGTGTGCGGCGCTTCGCGCAGCGCCTGGCGCAGCGGCGGCTCCGGCTGCGTCGCGGGAGGGGCCGGCGGCGCTGCGCCGGAGGCTGCCCCGGGAGCGGAAAAGAGGTCCATTTGAACTTTGAAAGACTCAGACTGAAAGGACTTGGAAAGGACTGGACGGGCGGAAACTACTGGATATCCATCCAGTTACTCTACGCCTGCTTGGGCAGCTTGGGTAGATCAGATCACCGGGGCTATCGGACTCTCGCGGACTCTTGTCACATGCCTCAGGCAACCAATCGATTGCTTCAGGCAATTAATTGCGGCAGACTCGTTCCATGGCCCGGACACCCGACCCGTCGTCGCCCTCCCCTCTCGTCGAGCGCATCGAAGCCGTGCGCGGCTTCAACCGCTTCTACACGCGCCGCATCGGCGTGCTGCACGAGGGGCTGCTGAACACCCGCTACACGCTGACCGAATCGCGGCTGCTGTGGGAGCTCGCGCACCGTGACGACCTGACCGCGGCGCAGCTCGCGCGCGAGCTCGACCTCGACCCCGGCTACCTGAGCCGGCTGCTGAGCAGCTTCAAGGAACGCGGCCTGATCAGGAGCACGCGCTCGACCGAGGACGCACGCCACCAGCATCTGAATCTCAGCGCCGCGGGCCGGCGCGCGTTCGCCCCGCTCGATGCGCAGTCACGCGCGGACGTCGGCGCGCTGCTCGGAGCGCTCGACGAATCGCAGCAGCAGGAACTCCTGGGAGCACTCGGCCGCGTCGAGCGGCTGCTCGGCGGCGACGCTCGGCATCGCGATTCCGCCTCCCGCAAGCCGCCGTACCTGCTGCGCCCGCACCGCGCCGGCGACATCGGCTGGGTCGTCTCGCGCCACGGCGCGCTCTATGCCCGCGAGTACGCGTGGACGGCAAGCTTCGAAGCGCTGGTCGCACGCATCTCGGCCGACTTCATCGACCAGTTCGATCCGCAGCGCGAGGCCTGCTGGATCGCCGAGCGCGACGGCGCGAACGTCGGCAGCGTGTTCCTCGTTCAGGCACGCGACGAGACGAGCCGTGCGGTCATCGCCGGCACCGCGCAGCTGCGGTTGCTGCTGGTCGAGCCGAGCGCGCGCGGCCTGGGCATCGGCGAACGGCTCGTGGCCGAATGCGAACGCTTCGCGCGCGCGACCGGCTACCGCAAGATCGTGCTCTGGACCCAAAGCAACCTCGCCACCGCACGCCACATCTACCGCAAGGCCGGCTACCGCCTCGTGCACAGCGAGCCGCACCACAGCTTCGGCCACGATCTGGTCGGCGAGAACTGGGAGCTGGTGCTGGCATGAACGCTCCAGCTCGGCGATGACGCCCGCACGATGGGCGCCGTGGGCCGCCGCGGCGGTCGGCGTGCAGGTCGGCGCGACCATCGTTGCGACCCGTGCCGTCGTCGGCGAGGTCGGCCCAGCGACGCTCGCCGCATTGCGCTACGCGATCGGCCTGCTGACGCTGCTGCCGTTCGTCTGGCGGGCGCGGCGCGACGAGCGCACGCCGCGCATCGCGCCGCGCGAGCTGCCGCGCATCGTGCTGCTGGGCATCGGCCAGTTCGGGTTGCTGATCGCGCTGCTGAACATCGGCCTGCGCAGCGTGCCGGCCGCGAAAGGCGCGCTGCTGTTCGCATCGTTCCCGCTGCTGACGCTGATCGTCGCGACCGTGCTCGGCCATGAACGGCTGGGCTGGCGGCAGAGCCTGGGCGTCGCGCTGACGCTGGCCGCGGTGGCGCTGGCGCTGGGACCAGACGCCTGGCGCGCGCACGACTCGCTGGCGGCCTCGGTGGCGGCCTCGGTGGCGGCCTCGGTGGCGGCCTCGGTGGCGGGCTCGCTGGTGGGCGAGTTGGCGATCCTGGCCAGCGCGCTGTGCGGTGCGGTCTGCAGTGTGCTGTACCGCCCGGTGCTGCGGCGCCATGCGGCGCTGCCGGTCAGCGCGATCGCGATGGCGGCGGCCGTCGTCGTGCTGGCGCTGTGCGCGCCGTTCGAGGACGCGGCGACCCGGCTGCCGCAGGTCAGTGCGCGCGGCTGGGCGGCCATTGCCTTCATCGGCATCAGCAGCGGCATCGGCTACTTCCTGTGGCTGTGGGCGCTGCGGCATGCAGCGGCGTCGCGGGTCACGCTGTTCCTGTCGCTGAGCCCGCTCGCCGCGATGCTGCTGGGCGTGCTGCTGCTCGGCGAACCGTTGCAGGCCTCGCTCGTGGCAGCGCTCGGGCTGGTGGCGGCCGGGCTGTGGGTGGCGCAAGATCGACGGCGATGAAGCGACAACCACCGCCGCACGCCGACCCACCCTGCCCGTGCCGCGCGCCGGCCCTCGCGCCGCGCTACGCCGAGTGCTGCGGCCGCTACCACGACGGCGCCACGCCGGCCCCGGATGCCGAAGCGCTGATGCGTTCGCGGTACAGCGCCTACGTGCTCGGCCTCGTCGATTACCTGCTCGCGACGTGGCACCCGAGCACCCGACCTGCAGCGCTGGACCCGCAGCCCGCCGGATTGGCGTGGCTGGGCCTGGAGGTCCGCCGCCGCACGCTCGCCGACGCCGACCATGCGAGCGTCGAGTTCGTCGCACGCAGCAAGCTGGCCGGCCAGGCGCATCGGCTGTACGAGACCAGCCGCTTCGTGCGCGAGGGCGACGGCCGCTGGTACTACGTCGACGGGGAGATCCGTTGAGAACGGCGGGCTGACCGTCGTCAGGCGAATTCCTGCCGGATGCTGCGCGACATCAGCCGGCGGATGATCCAGCCCAGCAGCAGGCACGCGAAGAGCGTCATCAGCACCGCCATCACGCGCGCCGCGGTAACGAAGCCGCCGAACACGCCGAGCGCCTGGGCCGGGATCGACACGCTGGACAGCGTGTTGTGGACCACCGACTGCAGCACCTCCTGTTGCAGCCACAACCCGAGCAGGTTCGCGACGATCGCGAACACGAGCAGCCCGATGAAAGTGCGTCGTGCCCAGTCCAGCCGCAGCAGCAGGCCGATCGCCGACGCGAGCGTCGCAAGCGACACGACCAGCCCGGTGCCGACCACCCACGGCAGATAGCCGACGAGCAGCCCGGTCAGCAGGGGCAACGCCGCATTGCCGCTGCCGGCACCGACCTGCAGGCCGGGCATCAGCGAGGCGACGGCCGCGTTCTGGATCAGCGCCGAGGCGCTCGCGAGCGCCCCCAGCAGGATGAAGATCCACGCGGTCGCGGTGACAAAAAGGGAGCGGGCTCCGACGCTGTAGGTCTGCGGCATGACGACGTCCTTGGGCGCGGCTCACACAACGCTGGCCACGCATCCTCGATTCTTGAACGCCGAAGATGACAGGACACCCCCTGCATGAGTGCCACTCCCAAGTTCATAGGGGCAATTGTTCCCGCAGCGCCACAGTCTCCCGAGCATCGCGAGCAGCTACGCGCCGATCGGTGCCGATCAGCCGTAGCGAACCGCCGCGATCGGCGGCAGGTTCGCCGCGACCGTCTGCCACGAATCGCCGCCGTCGTCGCTCGCCCAGAGATGGCCGGTCGTGCTGCCCATCATCAGCGCGTCGCCGGACGGCGCCACGGCCAGCCCATGCCGATAGACGAGGTCGTAGCAGTCGCGCTGCGGCAACCCGTCGCGCAGCTGCTCGAAGCTGCGGCCGCCGTCGCGCGTGCGGTGCACCGCCAATGCGCCGCCGACCGGCACGCGCTTCTCGTCGGCGAGCGCCGGGGCGAACCACGCGGTCTGCGGGTCGCCCGGATGCACGGCGACCGCGAAGCCGAAGCTCGTGTCCGGCGCACCGGTGATCTCGTGCCACGAGGCGGCGCCATCGGTCGAGCGAAAGATGCCGTTGTGGTGCTGGCACCAGAGCACGTCGGGCGCGCCGGCGCAGCGCGCGATCAGGTGCGGATCCTGGATGTTCGGGTCGCCGGATTGGTCCGGCGGCATGTAGGCGGCGCGCATGCCGTGGGCGGCGAGCGTCCAGCTCGCGCCGCCGTCGCGCGTTTGCCAGGCGCCGCCGCAGCTGATGCCGACGAGCAGCTCGTCGGGCCGCGCCGGGTGCACACAGATCGAATGGATGCCGGGCACGTCGTAGCCGCCGCCGAACCACTGCGCGCGGCCGGGCTGATTCCACAGCGACTCGACCAGCCGCCACGACGCGCCGCGATCGTCCGAGCGGAACAGCCCGCCCGGCAGCGTGCCGGCCCAGACGACGCCGCTGGCCGCGGCCAGCGACCAGATCTGCACGAGCTTCCAGGCGACGCCGGCGACCGGCTCGCCGTCCGGCTGCGGCGGATAGGCCGGCGTGGCGAGCTCCTGCCAGGTCTGCCCGCCGTCGTCGGAGCCGTGCAGCTTGACGCCGAAGTGGCCCAGGTTCAGCGCGGCGTACAGGCGCGGCGAGTCGGAATCCGTGGCATTCGCGGATGGCGGCGCCAGCATCATCGACACCGGTTCGCCGAGGAAGCTGCTGCGTTCGATCGCCCAGGCCGCACCGCGGCGGCGCAGCTCGAACAGGCCCTTGCGGGTCGCCACCCAGGCGCGGTCGTGATCGTGTCGCCTCTGCATGTCTTTTCCCCTGCGAGCTGAAATCCCCATACGGACCGGAGGTCGTCAACCGCCCGACAGCGCCTGCATCACGTAGACCTCGCTGTCGGGCCGCAACGCGTCGTCCAGCTGCACGCGATCACGGCAGCGCCGGCCGTCGACGAACGCGACCACGTTGGCGCGCAAGTGCCCCTGGTCGTCGAGCACGTAGCCGCGCAGGCGCGGGTTGGCGGCGAACGCCGCGTCGAGCGCAGCGCGCAAGGTCGCGGCCGGCGCCTGCAGCTCCGGTGCCGCGGTGAAGCGGCGAAGCTGCTGCGTGAACACGATGCGTGCCATGCGCGAATGATGCCGGGCTGCACCCGTTCCCCGCAACGGGATCTCCGTGAAACCCGGTGGGCACGATGCCGATGCCGCATGTCATCATTCACGTCGCCGCGAAGCCATCGAAAACCAAGGAGACACCGAATGAACGGCCTGATGATGGAGCAGCCGCTGCTGATTTCCTCGTTGCTGGTGCATGCCGAGCGCCATCACGGCGGCCAGGAAGTGGTGTCGCGCCGCGTCGAGGGCGACATCCACCGCGAAACCTACCGTGAGCTCGCCGCCCGCTCGCGGCGCATGGCCAAGGCGCTGGCGGCGCTCGGCGTCGCGCGCGGCCAGCGCGTCGCCACGCTGGCGTGGAACGGCTACCGCCACATGGAGCTGTACTACGCGGTCTCGGGCTCGGGCGCGGTGCTGCACACGCTGAACCCGCGGCTGCACCCCGACCACATCGTCTACATCGCCGACCACGCCGAAGACGCGGTGCTGTTCTTCGACATGACCTTCCTGCCCGTCATCGAGGCGATCGCCTCGCGGGTGAAGACGGTGAAGCACTTCGTCGCGATGACCGATCGCGCGCGCATGCCTGCATTTTCAAAAGGCGAGACGAAGGTCGCGAATCTGCTGTGCTTCGAGGATCTCATCGACGAGCAGGACGACCGCTTCGAGTGGCCGAGCTTCGACGAGAACCTCGCCTCGTCGCTGTGCTACACCTCGGGCACCACGGGCAACCCCAAGGGCGTGCTGTACAGCCACCGCTCGACGCTGCTGCACACCTTCGCGATCGCGCTGCCCGACGCGCTGAACTGCTCGGCGCGCGACGTGATCCTGCCGGTCGTGCCGATGTTCCACGTCAACGCCTGGGGCCTGCCGTACGCGGCCTGCATGATGGGCTCGAAGATGGTGCTCCCGGGGCCGGGGCTGGACGGCAAGTCGCTCTACGAGCTGTTCGAGACCGAACGCGTCACGCTGTCGGCCGGCGTGCCGACGGTGTGGCAGGGGCTGCTCGGGTACGTCGAGGCGAACGGGCTGAAGTTCTCGACGATGCGCCGCACCGTGATCGGCGGCTCGGCCTGCCCGCCGGCGATGATGAAGAAGTTCGAGGAACAGTACGGCGTCAACGTGCTGCATGCGTGGGGAATGACCGAGATGAGCCCGGTCGGCACGGTCGCGACGCTCAAGTCCAAGCACACCGGCGGGTCGCACGACGAGCAGTTCGCGGTGCAGTCCAAGCAGGGCCGCGCGGTGTTCGGCGTCGACATGAAGATCATCGATCCGCAAGGGCAGGAGCTGCCATGGGACGGCAAGCATTCCGGCGAGCTGCTGGTGCGCGGGCCGTGGATCGTCTCGAGCTACTTCAAGGGCGAAGGCGGCAACCCGCTGCTGAACGATGACCAAGGCCACGCCTGGTTCCCGACCGGCGACGTCGCCACGATCGACGCCGACGGCTACATGCAGATCACCGATCGCAGCAAGGACGTGATCAAGTCCGGCGGCGAATGGATAGGCTCGATCGACCTCGAGAACATCGCGATGGCGCACCCGAAGGTCGCGATGGCGGCGTGCATCGCCGCGCAGCACCCGAAGTGGGACGAGCGGCCGCTGCTGATCGTCGTCAAGAAGCCGAACACCGAGCTGACCCGCGAGGAGCTGCTCGGCTTCTTCGAAGGCCGCATCGCGAAGTGGTGGACGCCCGACGACGTGATCTTCGTCGACGCAATTCCGCTCGGCGCGACCGGCAAGATGTTGAAGAACCGGCTGCGCGAGCAGTACGGCAAGCACCTGATGGGGGCGCCGTCGTGAGAGGGCCCGTGCTGCGTTGAACGCCGGCGTCGTCTATGCGGCCCTCGCCTTCCTGTGGTGGGGGCTGTTCCCGCTGTACTTCCGCATCGTCCCCGGCGTTCCGCCGGGCGAGGTGCTCGCGCATCGCATCGTCTGGTGCGCGATGCTGCTGCTCGCGGTCCTGAGCTGGCGCAGGCAATGGGCCTGGCTGCTCCCAGTGCTGCGCCAGGCCAAGGTGCTGGCGGCGTTCGTCGCGAGCGCGCTGCTGCTGTCGGCCAACTGGCTGACCTACATCTGGTCGGTGAACAACGGCCACGTGGTCGACGCGAGCCTCGGCTACTTCATCACGCCGCTGGTCAACGTGCTGCTGGGCTACACGCTGCTGCACGAGCGGCCGCGCCGCGCCCAGTGGCTGGCGCTGGCGCTCGCGACGCTGGGCGTGATCTGGCTGACGCTGCAGACCGGGCGGCTGCCGTGGATCGCGCTCGCGCTCGCGGCGACCTTCGGCTGCTACGGGCTGCTGCGCAAGATCGCGGTGCTGGGCGCGCTCGAAGGCCTGACGCTCGAGACGATGCTGCTCGCACCGCTCGCGCTCGCGGCGCTGGCGTACTGGTCGGCGCAGGGCAATGCCACGTTTCCCGCGCCCGAGGCGCTGACCAACCTGTGGCTGTTCGCGCTCGGCCCGATCACGGCCGTGCCACTCCTGCTCTTCGCCGCCGCGGCGCGGCGGCTCTCGCTGACGACGCTCGGGCTGCTGCAGTACATCGGCCCGTCGATCCAGTTCGTGCTCGGCTTGTGGGTCTTCCACGAACCGTTCACGCCGGCGCGGTTGGCCGGCTTTGCCATGATCTGGATCGCACTGCTTGTCTACACCGCAGATGGGTGGGCCGTCGGCCGACGGAATGTCTCACGTCCACCACAAGTGTCGGGCGAATTGTCTGAAACTCGCGGCTGAAGTACGCCGTTCCGATTGACGTTCGTTCTATCACCTTCGAACCGAGCCGCGCCCATGAAATCTGCCTCCGCCGCCTTGATCGCCGCCACCCTGACCCTCGCGCCGCTGAGCGCAGCACAAGCGCAGCTCGTCGACCACGGATCGACGACGCTGGACACACAAGCCGGCCTCGAATGGCTGGACCTGAGTGCCTCGACCGGCCTGAGCTTCGCGCAGGTAAGCGCAGGGTTCGATACCGGTGGCGCGTTCGAGGGCTATCGCTATGCGACCTCGACGGAAGTCCAGCACCTGCTCGGCGAGTTCGGCCTGCCGACAACGGCATCCACCACGTATTCGACCAGCCTCGCACCGCAGCTCGCGGTGTTCGACAGCTACCTCGGCCTGAACTTCGGCGGCCTCGGCCCGGCCTACGGCTTCCAGGCGATGGTCGGCGATGCGATCGACGGCTTTGCGGGCTATCACCCGCTGTTCTACGGCTTCCCCTTTTCGTTGAACACCGACCTCGGCGACGGGTCGTTCGTCGCGGTCGGCGACCGGCTCGTCGATACGTACGCCGAGGCCACGATCGGTTATTCCGAGACCGGATTCGAACGCGGCCTCGGGCACTTCCTGGTGCGCGACGTGGTATCGCCGGCACCCGAGCCGTCGACCTGGGCACTGCTGGCTGCCGGGCTCGCGCTCATCGGAGTCCGGGCACGCGCCAAGCGTCGCGCCTGACTCCCCCTTTTCCGCCTCGCGCGCCGACGGCGATCAGCTCGCCGCGATCACCTGCGCCGCCGCATTGACGACGGCGGCGATGCGGCCGATGTCGCGCAGCTGCTGCGTCGTCAGACCTTCCTTCTTCAGAAGCGCGTAGTGCGACGACACGCAGTAGTGGCACTTGCCGACGATCGAGGCGGCCAGCGCATAGGCCTCGAACTTCTTCTTCTCGACGCCGCCCGAGGTCGCGTACGCGTTCATGCGCAGCTCGGGACGCTGCGTCTTCAGGTCTTCATCGTCCGCCATCTCGACGTACGGGTACCAGACGTTGTTCATGCCCATCAGCGCAGCGGCGGTCAACGCCGCGTTCGCCTCCGCTTCGGGCGCGGCGGCCTTGAACGCGTCGACCAGCGGCTTGCTGTTGGCCGCAAAGGCGGCAGCAAGCGCCACGCCGAGCGAATCTTCCGGTGCGAGGCTCGAACGGGCGATCACGCCGTCGAGGTTCAGGCGGATGTCCTTCGCGTAATCGGGAATCTGCTCTTTGATGCTGTTCAGGAATTCCATATCGGCCCTTGTTCGGTGAGTTCCGTGGGTTCGCGAGGCGTAAGAAAGCCCGCCGAAGCGGGCTTGCGGCTAGCCTCGGATGAGGTGAGTCGTGGCGGAATCGAAGCTGCGTTTACAGCGTCGAGCCACCCACGCCGCGGTTGCACGGGCACAGTTCGTCGGTCTGCAGGCCGTCGAGAATGCGCAGCACTTCCTCCGGCGAGCGGCCCACGTTCAGGTTGTTCACGCTGACGTGCTGGATCGTGTTGTCCGGGTCGACGATGAACGTCGCGCGCAACGCCACGCCTTCGGCCTTGTCGCGCACGCCGAGCTGATCGACCAGCGAGCCCTTGCTGTCGCCGAAGCTCCAGTGGCCGAGCTTGTCCAGATCCTTGTGGTCGCGGCGCCAGCCGAGCTTGCTGAACTCGTTGTCGGTCGAGCCGCCGAGCAGCACCGTGTCGCGCTCCTCGAACTGCTTCGCGAGCTTGTCGAAGCCGACGATCTCGGTCGGACACACGAACGTGAAGTCCTTCGGCCAGAAATAGATCACCTTCCACTTGCCGGGAAAGCTCTTCTCGGTGACGGTCTCGAACGCCGAGACGCCGTTTTCCTCGTGATGGTTGAAGCCGGGCTTGACACCGGTCACGCTGAACGATTCGAGCTTGTCGCCAATGGTCTTCATCAGTACTTCCTTCCTGGTTGCAAGTACAGGCGGGTGCCTGCATCAAGGAAGAGTGTACGCTATCGACATTGACCAATCGATTGTTTAGAACTATTTTTAGAATAGTTCGCAAACGGTGGCCGCACGGGCCGACGGCTAGGGCCTGTTAACGCTATGGGAGGGCTCGCGCCGCAGCCTGGCAGGGCGCAGGGCAAGGCGCACGCGAGGCCGCGTGCCCGCGGCACGCAACGAGCGTGCAACGCGGCCCTGCGC
>Ga0070706_100003916_pt1 | contig 14515 bp, 11 predicted proteins | sample KBSK5501metaG_FD_65476 | JGI IMG/M metagenome (GOLD analysis project Ga0070706, IMG submission 65476) | Corn, switchgrass and miscanthus rhizosphere microbial communities from Kellogg Biological Station, Michigan, USA - KBS K5-50-1 metaG | ecosystem: Host-associated > Plants > Roots >...
GGCGTAGTTAAATCCACCGCAAGTCCAATCATCGTTTCCTCCTGTCAGCAGCACACTTCCATCGCGCAGCGACGTAGCGGCGTGCCATTCAACTGCATATTGATAACCGGGTTCGATCATTGGACCGGTTGAGCCGAACTGTCCGGTCGCCGGGTCGTAAAGGGACGGAGGATTTGCAGCGATGATCAGTATTTTTCCATTAGGCAGCACATTGGCGGTCGGCCAGACGCCAATCTCGTGTGGCGTTGCAAATGAGAACGTGCCATTGTCCGGATCATAGAGCTCGGGGCGGGCGGCGGTCGGAAATGGGGGAGTCGGGCGCTCTCCTCCGACGATCAGAACTTTACCGTCAGGCAGGAGAGTCGCTGCATGATTGAACTGATCTTCGAGCATCTCACCCGTCGCGGTGAAACTCTCTTTTGCCGGATCGTAAATTTCAGCGTTCGGGCCCGGACCGCCAGCAATCAGGACTCGTCCGTCGGCGAGCAGCGTGGCTGAATGTCCGCCGCGGGCGGCAGTCATGTCGCCCGTACGCTTGAATGTTCGCGTCGAAGGATCGTAGAGCTCGGCGGTCAAGTCTCCGCTGCCGCCTGCGATCAAGACCCGCCCATCGGTCAGTAGTGTCGCCGTATGTCCCGCGCGGGCTTGGATCATGTCGGCGGTCGGTTCGAAATGGCCGAGGAGCTCTGCGCTCGATACGGGGCCGACGACGAAAAGTGTAAGAAGAATAAGGGCGACTTGTCTCATGCAAGAAATTTAGGTTGGCAGCCCGCCAAAAACCCTCAAGAAATCCTTAGAACATTCTGAAATGAGTCAAAAACGCGCGCCGATTGCGATTTGAAACGTTGGCGGCGGCTGGTAGGACTCGGGACCGGTCGGTTTGCCGAAATTGGAACTCAAGCGGTAGTTCCGGCCCTCTTCGGGGACCTGAGTGAATGGATTGAACGCCAGCAGATGAGGGTCGTTGCGCACCGTTGCAACGTCGGTGTTCGGCGCCACGACGGCAGCGTTGTTCAGCAGGTTGAGAACGTCAGCTTTCACAAACGTTCGCGCGGAGCGCAGGGCGACCTCGTAGCGCATCGAAAGATCCGTGCTGAATACATCGTCCGTGCGGAACGCTCCGCGCCTTCTGAAGTAGTACGGGCCGCTCGAGATCTGATTGAGAGCGTATCCCGGGTTTGGCAGGAAACCCCTGGGAGTGTTGGGATTGAAAGTGCCCACGACGGAGTAGGGATGGCCCGAGTCGATTCGCTGCAACAGAGTCAGAGCGATCGGGCCGCGATCGTAAGCGATCCATACGCGCGCGCGGTGCCGCTCATCTTCACTCAGATATCCGAACGGCCGCCGCTGCGGATAACCGAGCATCTCCGGATACCAAAGTGACAATGGCAAATTGCGCGGGCCAAAACCAGCTTCGCCCTCTTCGTCGTCGTTCCCGCGCAGCGTCGACCACACGTAACCGCCGCCCACACGGAGGCTTCCGGTCTGCCACGAGCCCTCGAGCTGGAGGGCGCGATAGCGGCGAACCGTCTCCGAGTTGTCGTTGAGGACCCATGCTACGTCGATCGTTTTGCCGAAGGCGACCGTCTGACCGGTGGTTCGATCGACGCGTGCGGCGTAGAAGTGATGCCAGTCGCGGCTGATGTAGTCCGCCCTCAAGTAACCGTGAGGCAGCCGGACTGCATAGCCGACAGTTTCCTCATCGACGGAAGGCGACTGGAGCGGCCCGTGAAACACGCTGCTCGTATCGGGTGTGGTGACGAAGGTGAGAAACTGGCGGTTCTGTACTCCCCCCTGCATTACGAACCACTCAAACAGCTTGCCGAGCGCTTGCGATGAGGGGAGAAGCCCACCGTCGGGTACGTCCGAACCGTTGATCGTCGGTCCGCCGTATTGCCAGGAGAGCTCATTGAAGACGCCGAGCTGCTGCGGCGAGCCGCCTGCCTCGAGAATTTTCGCCGAATACCGGCCGTAAGCGACGAGCAGCTGATGCCGGCCGTCATTGCGCAGGTCGAACGTCGCGCTGAGACGTGGGCTCCAGGCGGCGTCATTTGAGAATAGCCTCCCCGCCGCATCACGGGCATGGTTGCGGTCGTAGCGCAGGCCGAGGCTCACGATCGATCGGCGATTGATCTCCCATCTGTCGCTGACATAGCCGCTGGAGGTGTTCAGATGTGACCCGCGATCGTTCGGGAAATGTTGCGTCCATCCGATGCCTGTCGCTGGGCCGAAAACCGGATAAGCCTTTTGTCCGATAAACCGGGGGATGGAGTTCGCCACGATGTTGAATTCGCTCGCCGAACGCGTTCCGGCGTTCGTCCGCGTTTCATGAAACCCCTCCACTCCAGCCACTGCGGTGTGGTTCCCCCATCGTGTATTGCGATAGATCGAAGTCTTTGCCGCCAGCGATTTGCTGTCGCGTTCATCGTCGCCGCAGATGCCGCATCCGACCGGCGCATTGAGATCTCCGCCGGTCACGAGGATGAGAGTGCCGAGGATTGGATCGTTTGTTAGGCCGCCGTTGCCGCCGAGGCTGTAGCGCTTTTGCGAGTACTGCATCTCCGTTGCGGCGTTCGCCGTCAGAGTGCCGTTGTAGGCTGCCGCCAGAAGACGCGTCGGCTGCGTTCGATCGGCGATCAGCGAGGCGAGGTCGAGGACATTGTCACCTCGCGTACTACGAACGTTTTTTTCTTCCAGGTACGCGTCCGCATACGAGAGTACGAGCGATTGGCGGGACGTGATGTGATCGGTAAGCTTCACTTCCCAGCGTCGATCGTGAGAGGGGCTGGAATATCGAATGTTCGTCAGATTCGTGAATGGGAGCGCGGTGTTGTCCGCCTGGCGCGATGCCGCGAAAAACCAGACCCGTTCCTTGATCAGAAAGCCACCCAGAGTGGCCTCGAGTGCGTGATTTGTACGGTCGGACGAGCGCGGCTGATTCGGCCAGGACGTCCGTGCTGTCCACGCGGCGTTGGTCAGCGTGTCGCGCAGCGATCCGCTGAATGCTTTGCCCCCCGATTTCGTGAGCGTGCTGACGACCCCTCCCGTGAAGCGCCCGTACTCGGCCGAGATCCCACCGCTGAGCACGACAATCTCCTGAATCGCGTCTTCGAGCGCAACATTGTGCGGCTGGCCGGTCAGGTAGGCGCTCGCGGCCACGCCGTCCACCAAGTACAGGCTGTCCCACGATGGTGCGCCGTCGATGACGATGCCGTTGCGATTCCCAAGGCTATTCGTGCTCGGCGAGAGCTGCGTGACAGCGCCGATGTCGCGTGGTCCAGGAAGCTGCTGTAGCAGCGCGGCGTCGACATTTGTCCCAATCGACGAATCAGAGAGTCGAGCGCCTTCCGCTCGGACTACGATTTCTTCGCGCAATGGCGATGGGACCAGTGCAATGTCGGCACGCGCGGTCTCGGCAAGCGAAACATGAACTTCTTCCTGTGCAGGCGTAAACCCTTGCAGATTGAAATGGAGCACGTAATCAGCGGGAGGAACGAGCATGAAGAGATAGCCCCCGTTTTCACCGGTGACCGTGGTGCGACTTCCCTGCAATCCATTCGATGTGAGAGTGACTGTCACGCCGGGGAGTGCCTGTCCAGCGCTGGTCACCGTCCCGGTCAATTCGGCCGTCGCTCCCAGCTGGCCCATGCAAGGCCATGCCGCAAAGAGCCACAACGCGGCGGCAATCTTTTTCACGATGGTCAACCGCTGAAGTGGGCGCGACGCAAGAGAGCCTGGAACCGGGGGTCGGAGCGCAGTGGCTCCCAAATCGGCTCGGTTTTCAAGCGCAACGCGACGTTTTGGCTCCTGTCGTCGACGGCTTTCTCCAGAAGCGGAAAAACCGCGTCGCGATCTCCCAGGCCGACATTGACGATGGCTAGAAGAAAAGGCGGTTGGTTCTGCTGGGTTGTCAACTGCTCCAGGATTTTCCTTGCCTCCGCTTTATTGCCGGACATTCCGAGTGCATATCCGAGAAATGCGAGGCCGCGGGAACCCCCGCTTCCGATTCGCATGGCTTCGCGCGCTTCCGCAATGGCCTTGTCGTACTCTCCTCGCAAGGTATACACGCGCGCCAGGCCGATATGAGCCTCGGAAAAGTTCGGATCCATTTTCAGAACTAGAAGGGCCTGTTGGATTCCACGGTCATCCTGACGGGCTGTCAGGTAAGTGACGGCCAGTCCCCACTGCACAGCAGGATTCAGGGGATCGAGCTCGATCTCGCGGCGGCGCAGGGCGAGCGACTCATCGAAACGCCCCACGTCCATCAGAAGGTGGCCGTAGAAGTTCAGGGCGCCTGTGTTACGGGGGTTCAGTTCCAGCGCGCGCTGAAGCTCCCGTTCCGCTCCGGCGAAATCGAGATACCAGGCCGATCTGAGCCAACCGGCTGCCATGTGCGCTTCCGAAAGAGAGTTGTCAAGCTGCAAGGCTCTTTCGGCGGCCGCCTGCGCTTTCGGATACGCGATTCTCGGTGCCGTCTCACCAAACCATGCCGAGCCGGCGTAGGCTCCCGCCAATGCAGCCCACGCCAACGCATACGATGGGTCCTTTTCGACGGCCTTCTTGAGGAGATCAGCGGCACGTTCTCGTCCAAACGATGCCAGGCTGCGCCTGACCTGATCGTTCTGATAGCGGCCCTGGATATAGAGCGCATACGCTTCGGGATTCGCGGTGTAGCGTTTGGCGAGGAGCTTCTTCTCGTTCGGTGTGAGCCGTACCGCCAGCGCATCGGCAACGCGCTCGGAAATGTTGTCTTCAATGGCGAACATGTCGGCGCGCTTTACGTCGAAGTGGTCCGCCCAAATCGGCTCCCGCTCGTGAACATTCAGAAGTTGGACGGTGACGCGGATGCGCTCGGGCGTCGTCCGAATACTTCCCTCCAGCACAGCATCCACGTTCAGCTTCCGACCGATCTCCGGTGAGTCGCCTCGATGTCCGGCGAACTCCCGGATCGCGCTGGTCGGCCGGACGATGACTTGGCGCACATTGGTGAGTCGCGTGATGAGCAGATCGGCAAGGCCGACGCCGAGGTGTTGGTCGCCGCGATCGGCCCCGGAGGTGTCAAATGGAAGGACAGCGATGGATCGGATCGGCTGCGACGACGGCGGCGGTGCCGATCGCGTCGTGCTCCGCAGCGCCAGCAGCAGAACGACCGCAACCGCTCCGAATGCGGCGGCACTGGTCAGATGGCCGAAGCCGGGTTTCCTGGACAACTTAGGTGTTGGTGCGACTTCATGGACAGACGCCGTGAACGCGTAGCCAAAACCGTAGAGAGTCCGGATGTACTTCGGCTCGTGGGCATCATCACCAAGAGCGGAGCGAAGCTCCGCAACCAGCGTGGAAATGCTCCCTTCCGTAACGAACGTGCCGGGCCACAGCCGATCCTGGAGATCGGCTTTCGTGACGGCGCGCGGCGACTCCCCAGCGAGAATCGACAGGAGCTGGAACACCTTGGGAGAAAGGTGGGCCGGCTCGCCGTTCCGTAGGAGCTGACGGCGCAACTCGTCCAGGGTGAAATCGCCAAACACGATCGGCATGATCGATTCCGAGAATCGCCTGACAGTATTCGTTCATCTTAGTGCATTCGGCAACGGCTACAGCCGTTCTCAGAGTTTCTTCAGGATGTTTTGAGAATGTCCGAGGCCCAGGGTGACGATTCTCGCGGCTCGCGAGGCCATCTTGTGAGGCAGACAAGGAGGCCACATGCGACGGATCACCTCATGGATTGCACTGTTCATCTTGATTACGGCGAGCTCGTTCGCTTCGCCGTGCACCACCACCCTGCTGAGCGGCACCTATGGATATCTCAGAATCGGTCAGACCAGCACCGGTCCTCTGACAGCCCTCGGAGCCATCACCTTCGACGGCTCCGGGAGTAGCACAGGTCATCAAATGATCGATCGCAACGGGACCTTTTCCGAAAATCCTCCCGGGAAATCAAGTTACACCGTCAATCCGGACTGCTCCGGCACAGTGTTGAGCCCCAGCGCCCCTCCAATCCCAATCGTGGTGATTCACAACGGGAGCGAGGCGTTGGGAATGAGTCCGAATGCAGGTAACAACGTCGCGGCCCACTTTGAACGGATGTTCGACGATCCTCGCAGCGGCGAGGATGGGGTTTGTTCCAACGCAACATTGAATGGTGTCTACGGACTCCTTCGCAGCGGTTCAGCGCACGGACAGTTGACGACAGTGGGCACTGCAGTCTTTGACGGACAAGGCAACATCACGCTGAATGAATCCGTTTCCATGGCGGGCGTGATGAGCGACGCGCCAGACCAGCTCCTGACCTACAACATCAAGGCGGACTGCACCGGATCGCAGGCGAATGCTTCCGGCGAAGCCGCCCAGCTCGTCGTCGTTCACGACGGGGGGCAGATTCTCGGGTTGAGCATGGTGCCCGGAACGAACGTGGCGCTGCATTACGAGCGGGTCGTCGATCGGAGCTCCTTCTCCGCTCGCACGGCGTGCAGAGACCTCGGGCAGAAAATCCCGTGAAGCGCAGGAGTGCACTGATGCGAAAAAAAGAAACTGCATTTCTGCTACTGCTCTGTCTGATGTCTTGTGAGCGCAAGTTGTCTCTTCCAACGGCCCCAACGCCGACTTCGGGGTTAGGCGGTATTGGAGGTTATGTCATGAGCTCGAAGGGCCCCTGTATCATCGAAGCGCGCGTCGAAGTCCTTGACGGTTCACATGCTGGTGCGGCCGTCGTGCAGAAAGACTGCCCCTTCGGCGACGCGTATGGATATCGGTTCGACGATCTACCGCTCAACGAGCAGGTAACAATTCGTGCCTCCGCAGCCGGCTACAAACCGGCTCAAATTCGAATGTTTACTACGCTTTGGGTGCCTCAGACGAATTTCGCGCTGGAGGAGGAGTGATCACTTCCACGCGTAAACGTCGACATTCGCGCGGGATCGGAGTTGCATCGTCCAGCGCTCGACTTCCTGCTGCAGTCGTGACGCTCTGAGCAGCGTTCGGATCTCTTCCTGCACCTCCGCCTGCTGCGGGACGGGAAGACCTCGCGCGCGGCGCTGCTGCGTCCACGGGCCTTTGTAGTAATTGTCGATCTCGTCGGTCGAGACGAAAATCATCGGCGCGAACCGCTCCTGGATGTAGGTTTCGACCTGCAATTGCCGTTTGATCAGGGCGCGGACTTCGTCGAGAGTGAGCTCGGCCCTCTGCAGCGCCGCGGTGAAATCGGCCGGCGACGCGAACCGCTGCTGGATCTGCACGAGCCGCGCTTCGATGGCGTCCTTCGAGACATCCTCGGCGCCGAACCTCTCGACATCCCGGAATCGCAGCGCCTGCGCGATCAGCGCGTCGAGGATGTTCTTCCGGTAGTCGTCATCGCTCCAGCTCGAGGTTCGCGGAAAGAAGCGGATTTCGGCCATTTGGCCGATCTCGCTGACCGTCAGGACCTGCCGGTCGACAAGGGCGGCGATCCTATCGATCGTCGCGGCGAGGAGGATGGCTGCGAATATGCCCATTTCTCAATCTGTTAGCGAAAACCGTACTATTTGACGGCCGATGGTGCAAAAACTGGAACTTTACGAAGACGAGCTCGACAGTCGGGCTCGCGAGGTGCTGCGAGAGATCATCATGCAGCATGTCGCGACCGGCGAGGCGATCAGCTCGCGCTCGCTCGCGAAATCGGGACGTTTCGAGCTCTCGACGGCCAGCCTCCGCAACGTGATGGCGGACCTGGAAGACCTCGGCTACCTGCAGCAGCCGCACACCTCCGCCGGACGCGTTCCGACCGATCGCGGCTATCGATTTTTCATCGATCATCTGATGCGGTCGAAAGCGCTGACGCCGCGCGAGCGCGAGGCGATCGACGATCAGGTCCGTCACGCCAACGAGATCGAGCAGGTTCTGCAGCTCGCGTCGCGGGTGCTCTCGAAGATGAGCGATCAGGTCGGCGTCGTCTTCATGCCGACCCTGCTGCAGTTCGGGGTCCGCAGCATGGACTTCGTCCTCGTCGCCGAGAACAAGATCATGTGCATCATCGTCGGAATGAACGGCGTGGTCGTCAATAAGGTGATCGAGTCGCGTCAATCGTTCACGCGCGACGAGCTCGAGAAGATCAGCCGCTACATCACCCTCGAGTTCACTGGGCTGACACTCGATGTCATCCGCCGCCGCCTCGTGCGCATGACGGAAGAAGAGCGCGCCATGAACGATCGCGTTCTGCAGAAGACAATCTCGCTCGGCATCGAAGCCGTCAACGATGTGGCCCCGGTTGAGCATGAGCTGTACGTCGAGGGCACGACTTCGATGCTGATGAAGCCCGACTACGCCGATGCCGCTTCGCTGCGCAAGACGATGCTCGCCTTGCAGGAGCAGCAGAAGCTGATCGAGCTGCTCCATTCCTGTCTCACGGAAGACGGGCTGCAGATCCTGATCGGATCGGAAACCGATTTCACGCAGGTCCACAATTTCAGCGTCGTCGCGCGGCGTTACGGTGCCCACGCGCCCCTCGGAATGGTCGGCATCATCGGACCGATGCGAATGGAGTACGCTCGCATGGCGCCGCTGGTCGACTACCTCAGCCGCGCGCTCAGCCGCAAGATCGAGGAAGAAGAACAGGAGCAACCCCAGTAATGGCAGACGAAAAACGTCCCGGCGGGAACGGCACCGACGACGATAGCTACGTTCTCGAAGACACCGGCGAGTCGATCGAGGACCTGGAGCACGAGATGGAGATCGCGGCCCAGGAGGCCGCCGACTCGACCGCCACGCGGCGCGCGAAAGCGGAAGCGGCGCAGGACCGTCCGCTGACGCAGGAGCAGATCGACTATAAAGACCGTTACCTCCGCACGCTCGCCGACTTCGAGAATTTCCGAAAACGGGCCGAACGCGAAAAGCAGGATTTCTTCAAATACGCGCTGGCCGGTCTCCTCAAAGACCTGCTTCCGGTGCTGGACAACTTCGACCGCGCCCTCGAGCACGCCGAAGAAGGCGATGATTTCCATCGCGGAGTTCTGCTGATCTACAAGCAGCTGTTCGACGCCATCAAGAAGCATGGCCTGCGGCCGATCGAGGAGTCAGGCGTGCCGTTCGATCCGAAGATCCACGAAGCGGTCGTGCGCGAAGAGAACCCCTCCGTTCCCTCGCACACGGTCGTGGCCGTCCTGCAGAGGGGTTACTTCCTTCAGGATCGCCTGCTGCGGCCTGCGATGGTCAAGGTGGCCGTGGGCGGATCGGAAGAGGCAAGGTAGAATTTCCCGGTCCCAAAATGGCCAAAATCATCGGTATCGACCTGGGTACGACCAACTCGTGCGTTGCGGTCGTCGACGTGACGACGCCGCAGGTCATCCCCAATCGGGAAGGCAGCCGCACAACGCCGTCGGTCGTTGGTTTTACCGAGGATAGCGATCGCCTGGTCGGTCAGATTGCGAAGCGGCAGTCGATCACCAACCCCTTCAACACCGTCTTCGCGATCAAGCGACTCATCGGCCGCAAATATGAATCGGAAGAGGTTGCGCGCGCGAAGCAGGTGCTGCCCTATCAGATCGTCGCTGCTTCGAATGGCGACATCAAATGCCGGATCCGCGATCGCGAATACTCGCCGGAAGAGATCTCGGCGTTCGTGCTGATGGAGATCAAGGCGTTCGCGGAAGATTTTCTGGGCGAGCCGATCACCGAGGCGATCATCACGGTGCCGGCGTACTTCAACGACTCGCAGCGGCAGGCGACGCGCGATGCCGGGAAGATCGCCGGTCTGGAAGTGCTCCGCATCATCAACGAGCCGACGGCCGCCGCGCTGGCGTACGGCATGGACAACAAAGAAAACCAGTTGATCGCCGTCTACGACCTGGGCGGCGGGACGTTCGATATTTCCATTCTGAAACTGGAAGACGGCCTGTTCGAGGTGCTCTCCACCTCCGGCGACACGTACCTCGGCGGCGAAGACTTCGACAAGCGAATCATGGATTGGCTGATCGACGGCTTCCAGCATGACACCGGACTCAATCTGCGCGACGACCGCATGGCGTTGCAGCGGCTGAAGGAAGCGTCCGAGCGCGCGAAGCACGAGCTCTCCAGCGCGCCCGAGACGCGCATCACGCTGCCGTTCATCTCGTCCGATGCCGCCGGACCGAAGCATCTCAACAAGGTTCTTTCGCGGCGCGACTTCGAGCAGATGGTCGAGGATCTCATTCAGAAGACGATCGATCCGGTCAACGACGCGCTCAAAGCTGCCGGCCTGCGCCCCGGGCAGATCGATGAGGTCGTGCTCGTCGGCGGGCAGACGCGCATGCCGCGGGTGGTCGAAGCGGTGCAGCGCGCGTTCGGAAAAGAGCCGAACCGGAACATCAATCCCGACGAAGTGGTCGCGGTCGGCGCGGCGGTGCAGGGCGGCATTCTGCGCGGCGATATCAAGGACATGATCCTGCTCGACGTCACGCCGCTGTCGCTCGGAATCGAAACGCACGGCGGGCTTTTCACCAAGATCATCGAGCGCAACTCCACGATTCCGACGAAGAACTCGCTCATCTTCACGACCGTCGCCGACAATCAGAGCAAAGTGCAGGTTCACGTGCTGCAGGGAGAGCGCGAGTTTGCGCGCGAGAACAAATCGCTCGGCAAGTTCGATCTGGTCGGCATTCCGCCGTCGCCGCGCGGCGTTCCGCAGATCGAAGTCATCTTCGCGATCGACTCGAACGGCATCGTCAACGTCACGGCCCGCGATCAGGCGACCGGGCAGTCGCAGGGCGTGCAGATCAATCCCGCCGGCGGTCTGTCGAAAGACGAAATCGACCGCCTGGTCACCGAGGCCGAGGAGCATTCCCGGGCCGACGCGAATCGCCGCGAGACCCGCATGCTCCAGAACAAGCTGGAGGGAATGATCTATACCAATGAGAAGGTTTTCCGCGAATTCGGGAAGCTTCTCACCGACACCGATCGCGACAAGGTGCAGAAGATCATCACGAAGGCGAAAGAATCGGTGGCTTCCGAGGGCAAACAGACGTTGAACGATGCGATCTTCGAATTGCAGGCGGCCTCGCGAATTCTCACCAGCGTGATGCTCTACAATCCTCTGAAGGCGGGCGTGCCCTCCGATACTCCTCAATAATCCATGGCAACAACTGAAAAACGCGATTACTACGAGGTCCTTGGCCTCCAGCGGGCCGCAAGCCTCGACGACATCAAGAAGGCTTATCGCAAGATGGCCCTCAAGCATCATCCCGACAAAAATCCGGGCGATCCCCACGCCGAAGAAAAATTCAAAGAGGCAGCCGAGGCGTACGGCGTGCTCTCCGACGACGAGAAGCGCGCGCGCTACGACCGGTACGGCCACAACGGGCTGGGCGGGATGGGGGGGTTCGATCCCAGCCAGTTCGCCGATTTCGGCGACATCCTCGGCGATCTTTTCGGGTTTGGCGATTTCTTCGGCGCGAGCCGCAAGCGCAGCACGCGCCCGGCTCGCGGCAACGATCTGCGCTTCGACCTCACTCTGTCGTTCGAAGACGCAGTCTTCGGAAAAGAGATCTCGATCAGCGTTCCGCGCGTCGTCACGTGCACCGCGTGCAGCGGCAGCGGCGCCAAGCCGGGCACATCGCCGGCGACCTGCACCGGCTGCAACGGCCGCGGTCAGATTCGCTACTCGCAGGGATTTTTCGCGGTCGCGCGCACCTGTCCGCAGTGCGGCGGGGCGGGAAAAGTGATCAAGGATCCGTGTGCGAGCTGCAACGGCGCGGGGCGCATTCGCGAGGAGAAGAAGCTATCGGTCAAGATCCCGCCCGGCGTCGACGAAGGCTCGCGGCTGCGCGTGCCGGCCGAGGGAGAATCGGGGTACAACGGCGGGCCGCCGGGCGATCTGTACGTCTTCATCTCCGTCGAGGATCATCCGAAGTTTACGCGCCGCGACTACGACATCCACTCCGAACAGGCCATCTCGTTCACGCAGGCGGCCCTCGGCGCGGAGATCAAGACGGAGACGATCGAAGGCGAAGAGCCGCTGCGCATTCCGGCCGGGACGCAGCCGAATCAGGTGTTCCGGCTTCGCGGCAAGGGCGTGCAGTTTCTGCAGGGACCGGGGCGCGGCGACCACTATGTCCATGTGAATGTGCGAATTCCGTCGACGCTCACCGACGATCAGCGGCGCCTCCTGGAGCAGTTTGCCGCGCAGGAGGGTGAGAACCCTTCGGACGGCCGCCGAGTTCTCGATAAGGTCAAGGATTTCTTCGGCGGATAGAAACGCACCCCGCAACTTCTTCCCTGGCGTTCTTCAATTTGCCGAGCATGACCGACTTTCTGCTGCTGATCTCCTACCCTCCCGAGCTCGAGGAGCTCGTTTTCGGCCGCCTTTTCCTCACGCGATCGAGAGGAAACGTGTCAGGCGAAGTGCTGTCCGCCTACTTCGAAAATGCCGGCGATCGCGACGCGGCCGCCGATTCGCTGCGCGATCTGCCGGTCACGTTGCGACTCGAAGAGCGCGAGCCCGTGGATTGGCTCGCGAATTATCATCAATCATTAACATCACTATTTATCGGTAACAGTTTCGAGGTGGCGCCCGAGGCGTCGCTGCTGAAAAGCGAGAGGCCGCATCGCCTCGTCGTTCCGCAGGCCCAGGCGTTCGGCACGGGATCGCATGCCTCGACCGCGCTGTGTATCGAGCTGCTGGAGGAGATCGACCTTCGCGGCACACGAGCGCTCGACATCGGCTGCGGCACGGGCATCCTCGCGTTTGCGATGCTGCAGCTCGGCGCACGGAAGGTCGTCGGCTTCGACATCGACCGAGACACCATCGGCGCGATGGACGACAACCGAAGAAAGAATCAGACGCCGGCGGCGCTGTTCATCGGGACGCTCGATGCTCTGCGTCCGGCTCGCTTCGATGTCGTGACCATGAACATCCTGCCCGAAGTGATCGTGCCGATGCTGCCGCGCGTGCGAGAGTACGCCGCCGGTTCCTTGATCCTCAGCGGAATTCTGCGAAGCCAGCGCGATGCAGTGATTCAGAGCTGGCAGCCGGTGAGCGAACGCGAAAGCGGGGAGTGGTGGGCGGGGCGATTCACGCCATGAACGTTGTCTGCGACTGGGGCCTTCAAGGCTTGCGGACGTCCGCGCGCAACCGCGTCGTGGTGATCGTGGATGTTCTTTCGTTCAGCACCGCCGCGACGATTGCGGTCGGCCGCGGCGCGACGATTTTTCCGTGCGAGTGGAACGACGACCGCGCGGTCGCGCTCGCGAAGGAAACGCGTGCCGAGCTGGCGTCGAAGCGCGGGCAGGGGAAATTCAGCCTCGCGCCGGCCTCGCTGCGCGACGTTCCGCGCGGACTGCGACTCGTCCTGCCGTCGCCGAATGGATCGACGCTCGCGTACGTCGCGCGCGAGCTCGACGCCACCGCCGTCGTCATCGGCTGTCTGCGCAATGCGGCTGCCGTAGCGAGTTGGGTTGGCGATCGTCCCGTGGCCGTGATCGCGGCGGGCGAAAAGTGGTCGGATGGCAGCCTGCGATTCGCGATCGAAGACTGGCTCGGCGCGGGTGCGATCATCAGCCGGCTTGCCAATCGAACGCACAACGCCGAGGCGGCTGCGGCGTCGTTCGAGCGATTGAGGGACCGGATCCACGAGACGCTGACCGCTTCGCGCTCGGGCCGCGAGCTGATCGATCTCGGCTACCCGGAGGACGTCGATCTCGCATCGGAGCTCGATGTTGACCGGGCCGTTCCGCTGCTCGGCGGGAATGCGTTTACACTAGCCACGCCATGAACCAGATCAGCGACCGTCTCCGCGGCCTCGTGCAATCGGACATCCGCCGCATGTCCCGCGAATGCGACCGCGTGGGCGGCATCAACCTCGGCCAGGGAATCTGCGATCTGCCGACGATTCCCGAGCTGGTCGAGGGCGCCTGCGATGCGATCGTCGCGAACAAAGCGACCTATTCGAAATTCGAAGGCATCGATCTGTTGCGCGAGCGCATCGCGCGCAAGCTCGAGCACTACAACGGACTGAAAGCCGATCCCGCCAAAGAAATCGTCGTCACGGTCGGATCGAGCGGCGGATTCCTGGCCGCCGCGATGGCGACGCTCAACGCCGGCGACGAGGTCATCCTTTTCGAACCGTACTACGGCTACCACCTCAACACGCTCAGCGTCCTCGGATTCACGCCGAAGTTTGTGCCGCTGGAGGCGCCCGACTGGTCGATCGATTTCGATGCGCTGCGCGCTGCGTTTACGAAGAAGACAAAGGCGATCGTCGTCTGCACGCCGTCGAATCCGTCGGGAAAAATGTTCACGCGCGAGGAGCTCGAGAAAATCGGCGCGCTGTGCCGCGAGTTCAACGTCTGGATTTTCACCGACGAGATCTATGAATACATCGTGTACGACGGCCGCAAACACGTGTCGGTCGCGTCGATTCCGTCGTGCCGCGACATCGCGATCACCATCAGCGGTTTCTCGAAGACGTTTTCGATCACCGGATGGCGCATCGGTTATGCGGTCGCGCCGGAGCGCGTGGCGGGTCCGATCGGACTGATGAACGATCTCTTCGCGATCTGCGCGCCGACGCCG
>Ga0070706_100003922_pt1 | contig 14504 bp, 11 predicted proteins | sample KBSK5501metaG_FD_65476 | JGI IMG/M metagenome (GOLD analysis project Ga0070706, IMG submission 65476) | Corn, switchgrass and miscanthus rhizosphere microbial communities from Kellogg Biological Station, Michigan, USA - KBS K5-50-1 metaG | ecosystem: Host-associated > Plants > Roots >...
GAAGAGGTGGAGGCGGAGATGAGCGCCGAGGAGCTGCAGCATATCGGCACCTTGCCGCGCTTCTTTGCGCGGATGGAGGAGCTCTTTCTCCACCTGACCCGCCACTGGCTCCGTCTCGTGGAGGAGAGTGACGATGCCAACCGGTCTCGCTGGCCGATGCATCCGACCTGGCAGCAGCTCCGCGAGGCATTTAGCTCGCTGGCTGGTGTCCCGCCACTGGATAATGAGAAGCGCACCCTCGTGCGTGGCGCACGGTACCGAGGCAGAATGCGCCTCCTCAGACGGATGGAAGCAGGCGTGATTCGCTCTCTGGAAGTGGAAGACGCCTCGCCGACGAGCACAGCGCTCATGACGCTGCAGCGGTGGATCGAACGCATCGCCGAAAAGGAAGTGGAACGGATCACTGCCAAATGTCGACGCTATCAAGAGCAGGGGAAGCAGATTCCGAGATGGGTACGTGCTGGGATGGACGAACGCTTCCACAGAGTCGAGCAAGTGGAACAGCGCGTACAGATGCTCTTGGGAATCTTCGCTTCTCATGGGGTGCTGCCCTTGGAGTTCAAGCCGGCGTACTCAGTGGGTGATTTGCTGGTGCAACACTTGGAGGCGCTCGAGCAGGAGGCAGAACAGAAGGGTGGTGTCCAGCAACTGCTCGCCGACCACTTCGCCAAGGTCTACAAGGTGGCTCTGCCCTTGCCAGGGATGGCCGCTTGAGGGCCCTCTTGGCTCAGTCGTAGTGCTTGGCCCGTGGCCAGAGCGCCACCAGCGGCTCCCTCGGCTGACGCAGGATGAGGATGGGGGCATTGTTCTCGTGATCTACACAATTCCCGCATGAGGTCCTGGCGGCCAGCGTCACCGAGCCATATCCCTGGGCAGCATCTTGGGGAGCGATATTGATCGTGATGAGCACCTGGCCGCTGCACCCATTCAGTCCCCAGATAGAGAAGGCATTGTGCCCGCTGATCACCGGGGGGAGGTGATAGCGCCCTCCAAATTGTACGAGAGCCCCGGCCTCACCATAATTCTCCGTGAAGATGCATGTGACTCGCTGCTCATCGGGAGGCAGGCTCTGGTAGACCTGCGCAATCAGCGCGACCTGCTCCTCCCAGCCAAAGCGGTCCGCCAGGGCTTGCGGCAAGCCATTGACATCACCGGCATCCTGCTGTGCCCCTCCGCTGCTGGTTCTCCCGCCATAGATGTGCCCATAGACAGTAGGGGGCAAGACCGGGATCGTGGCAGGGGCAAGCAGCACACCACTGAGCGCCAGCGCCACAGGATAGATCATGACCGATCGGCGCCAGCGCAGCCGCCAGTGCCCGAACAGCATCGCCCCAGCCGCATACAACGGTGGATAGGCTGGCGCCAGAAAGTAAGATTTTCCCTGGATCAGGAGGAAGAGGAGGAAGAGGATGAGATACGCCCAGCCAAAGGCCCGATAGCGTGCCCCGCGAGCAGAGAAGAGGTACCACAGTCCCGCTCCCCACAGTGGCACCGAGAGGGGATTCATCACCAAGATCTGGGCGATCAGGAAATCGAGCGGTGACCCACCAGCGCTGTGATGGTGCGAATAGCTGGCCCAATACTCGAACGATGCCCAGCCATGCATGGCGTTCCAGAGCAGGAAGGGCGAGACGAGAGCGAAGGCGATCAGGCCGCCCAGCAGCGTCCACCATGTGAAGAGCAGGTGGCGTTGGGACGTGAGCAGGAGACCGACCACTAGCGCGAAGCCCCAGAAGAGGATCGTCTCCTTGGTGAGCAGCCCCAGCCCGGCAACAAGGCCGAACGCAGGCCAGTAGCGGGGGCGTTCGTCGCGGAGCAACACAATGAGGATGGTAGCCGCCAGCGTCCACCAGAATTCATCGAAGACGTCATAGGCGTAGACGGAGCCAGTTCCGATCAGGACAAGAGCGGTCGCCGAGCCCAGGGCCGCAAGCCCTTGGACCCAGGCTGTGCCGCCGAGGAGCCGAGCCATGAGGCCAGTCAGGAGAATGGTTCCCGCACAAACCAGGGCAGAGAGCACATGGATGGCCCACAAGGCATTCCCGGTGAGGAGGCGAGGGATCTGGGTGATCCACGGGACCAGGGGAGGGACATCCACATAGCCCAAGTCGGGGTGATGGCTCATGGCGAGCACATAGAGCTCATCACGAAAGTAGCCGTATCTGGTCCCGACGAGGACATGCACCAGGAACGAGATGCCGGCGATGATGAGCACGGCGGGAGCAAGGGCGAGGCGGCGGAACACGCCCCCACGGACGGGGTTGAGGGCTTGGATCCAACGCACGGCACATGCCTCCATTCCCGTTGCAGCCTCACTAGGGCCGGGCCCTGTTGAGCCTGCTATTGTTGCAAAAGACGTTGGCTCAGGTGTGAATGTGCATCCTCTATACCTTACCCGCTATCTGCGGAGCAAAGTTATAGCGACGGAACAAACCGCTGTACGGCCGTGTCGAGCGCAGGAGTGTCGAACGTTTCTCCCACGCGGTGCAGCTCGAACACCGCGTGCAGATGTTGCTCGGGATCTTCTCGGCAAATGGCGAACTGCCGCTCGAATTCAAGCCCGCCTACTCGGTAGGGGATCTGTTGCTGCAGCACTTGGATGCGCTAGAGCAGGAGGCAGAGGAGAAGGGCGGGGTGCAGCAACTGCTCGCGAATCACTTCGCCAAGGTGTTCAAGGTCGCGCTGCCGCTCGCCGCGTAAGAACCGTTTCTCCGATCAGGGAAGACTGAACCAAGCCTTACAAGACTGCCGACTGAAGCAGGAGGAGGGCTGTATTGAATCCCCTGTTACGAATTCCCTCCTGCTACGACATGCTACCAGCACAGCACCTGGGTTCGAGACCTGGGAGCATACCCTGAGTGATGGTATTATCACCGAGTGATGGTATTATCACCGCATCGCAGGGAACGCGCCTCACCAGGTGGTGTCGTGTCCTCGGTAGCGCGACGCACCCTCTGTATCTCTGCCCAGGAGCGTCTCCATGGAGACCACGAGGCCATCCACTCAGTCGGGAGCGACACCCTCTCTGGAGGAGACGTCCTCTACGGCGGATGGATGGGACGCGCGACGACAGGGTGGGGTAGGCTTTGACTGGCTCATCGTGGCGCTCTCAGCCTGGTGGCTAGGCGGCCCTTATCTCGACGGTTGGGCCCATCGACATGTCCCCGCGCTCGAGACCTTCTTCACTCCCTGGCATGCCGTGCTCTACTCCGGCTTTGCCGCCTGCGCCGTCGCGCTGCTCGTGACGCTGGCGCGCAACCTGCGCTGCGGCTATTCATGGCGCAAGTCGCTCCCGGCTGGCTACGGCCTCTCGCTCGTCGGCGCGGCTATCTTCCTGGTCGCGGGCGCGCTCGATCTGCTCTGGCACACCCTCTTCGGCATCGAGCGCAGTGTCGAGGCGCTCCTCAGCCCGACACATCTGTTGCTCGCGACCGGCGGCGTCCTGCTCGTGAGCGGGCCGCTGCGCGCCGCGTGGCGGCGCCTACCGCCAGGCGCTCGGCTGACCTGGCGAACTGGCGCCCCGGCCCTGCTCGCGCTGCTCTATTGCTATTCAGGGCTCGCCTTCTTCACGCAGTACGCGCATCCCTTCGTCACGAACTGGGCCGCGATTCCTATCTCCGCCACGTCCGCGCAGAGCGACCTCTATCTGATGAACGCCGACGGCTCCGGCCAGAGGCGGCTCACGATGAACCAGGGCGATGTCCGCTCGCCCAGCTTCTCGCCCGATGGCGCGCGCATCGTCTTCGGAAGCGCGGCCGGCGCCCAGGCGACCCGTGAGCAACTCTACCTAATCAACGCCGATGGCAGCAACGTGCGGCAGCTCACCTTCGCCGCTGGTGGCGCGTCGCTCCCGAGTTGGTCGCCCGATGGCGCGCACATCGCCTACACGGACGGCGCCAGCGGGCAGATCGCCATCATGGACGCTGACGGGACCAACTCGCGGCTTCTTACGCGCGACGCAGGGCAACATTGTTGCTCCACCTGGTCGCCCGATGGGGCGCAGATCGCCTACAGTGGCCCGGATGGCCAGATCTATTCCATAGATGCCAGCAGCGAGATTGTCGGGGCCACTCCGCGACGTCTGACACAGGACTCCGTTCAGCACTGGACGCCGCGATGGTCGCCGGATGGAGCGCGTATCGCCTTTAGCTCCAAGAATGCGATCTATGTGATGCGCCTGGACGGTTCAGGCGTACAGCGCCTGACGACCAGCGGCGCCGACAACTGGGGCCCAGTCTGGTCCCCTGATGCCAGCCATATCGCGTTCGCGACCAATCGCGATGGTCACGCCGAGATCTACGTGATGCGCGCGGATGGCGGTGAGCAGGTGAACCTGACACAGAATCCGGGGGCCGACAACGACGGGCTGCCCGCGTGGTCGCCTGATGGACGTACCATCGCGTACACGGCGCGCGGACACAGCAGCCCCATCACGCTGGATTTCACGGCGGCGCTGGGCGTCGCCAGCGTGCTGTTGCAGGCGGCGCTGCTCATGGGCGTCCTGCTGCTCGCGATGCGCAGGTGGCGGCTACCCTTCGGCGCGATCACCCTGCTGCTGGTCGGCTCGACGGCGCTGATTGGCTTTCTGGGCGACCAGCATATCTGGACGTTGGTGGCGCTGCTCGCGGGCTTGCTCGCCGACGTGCTCTATGCGGGGCTGCGACCCTCGCCTGAGCGTCCGATCGCGCTGCGCATCTTCAGTTTCAGCGTTCCGACCCTCCTCTACAGCCTGTATTTTCTGGGAACCTACCTCACGACAGGGCAGATCAGTTGGTCGGTCCATCTCACGGCGGGGACCGCTGTGCTGGCGGGTGTTGTGGGATTGCTGCTGAGCCTCGTGCTGGTCCCGTCAACGCGCTTAGTTCCAGGTGTGCGCTCATCTCCGGCAAGCTGAGTCTCATTCGTCGACAGGGCAAAAAGCTGTGTCTCTGCCGCCAGAGAGACGGCGTTTTCCTACAGAAGTGGAACGAACCGCTGTATTGCGGCAAGGCTCAGAATGCGAATCTAATCGGCATCATTGCCTCAGACGCCTGTCTGCGCTTTGATTCGACCGCTCTCCACCGCAGCCACCAGCGGCCACATGATCACGCTCAGTCTGCGCGGCGTAGGCTTCAGCGAAGTCGGCGTTTGCCTCGTCCAGGCGCGCACTATTGCCCATATTTGAGCCGTCTGCTGTGAGCAGATTCACAGACGGCGATGCCCGTTACTTGCTATGCTTGCCGCAATGCCCCGCAGGCTTAAGCGAGCGGCGCTGGCTGCGACGCCACGAGTGTGGCCGGCTTATTCCAGGGTGACGGAGGACCGCATGCGTATTTCTTCTCTTCGCGCTTCCCTCTTCATCGCGCTTGTTCCCTTGGCGCTCGTGATTGGCGCATGCAGCGCTGGCGGCACGACCGCCAGTGCGCCATCGCCGACTCCAACCATTGTTCCCAACGCGACCGTCCTCCGAGTGGAGCAATCACAACATTTTACTGACAGCAAGAGCGGCGGGACGAGCGCTCCATGCGCGAATGGGGATCCACTGATCAACGGTGACTGCGGCGAGACCGTCACCGCTCAATGTGCGAGCGGTGATGTCATCTTGAGCGGTGGCTATGCTGTCGATGATCCGCTTGCGTTTGTCACATCAAGCTTTCCCGCCAGTGGGTCTACCTGGACGGTGACCGCGCATGACGAAGGCCAAGATGGGGGCAGCCATGCGGTAACCGTCATCGCGTATGCAGCCTGCTTGCACTCGAATGTCGATGCTGGTGTAGCGGCTGTCAGCTCGACGCCGCCCATTCCGAGTGATAGCTCACCACATGAGGTGTCCCAGAATTGTCCTGCTGGCACGATCGTCACTGGCGGTGGATTCCGTGGCACGAATGGAACCGGCGAGTCCCTTCCCAGCCCCACCGGCTGGACGGCGGCCTTGAGTGTGCAACTCAAAGGCTCCGCCAAGCCACAACTCTTTGCGGTCTGCGCGAAGAACCATCTGATGGCGGCGAGTCAGCCCAAGTCAACAGCCGATCCTGTATTGGGATCTGGCGACGACCTGACCGTCGCATGCCCAGCAGGCGCGCTTCTTGTTGGCGGTGGTGGCCACACCGTCGGGTACGGCAATATCACCATCCTCGCGCCAGACAGTGGAGTTGCCCACTGGCAGTTGCGTGTAAGCGCATCGGGGGCTGTTGGGGGGCCAGTTGCTACCTATTCAGTGGCCGACTACGCCGTCTGTGCTACCTTCAGTTGACCTGGCGACTGATCGATAGCTGGCGCGCCGACAAGGTGCTTCCAACGCCATCTGCGCGCCAGCTGTATCACTGAAGAGAGAAGGGCAACGAGGCCTATGTCGAACTCCTCACTGCACACTGTGGAGAGGCCTTCAATGCTGAACAGGATGTATGGCGGTTAGAGTTCGAACGCAAACGGGAAGGCGCGAAAGGCTTTCGCCTCTATGCGCCACCAGAGGAAGAGGATCCCGATGAAGAGGTGGAGGCGGAGATGAGCACGGAGGAACTGCAGCATATCGGCACCCTGCCCCGCTTCTTTGCCCGCATGGAGGAACTCTTCCTCCACCTCACACGACACTGGTTGCGGTTGATCGAGGAGAGTGAGGACGCCAATCGCTCGCGTTGGCCGATGCATCCGACCTGGCAACAGCTTCGCCACGCGTTTGGCCCGCTCGCTGGCGTGCCGCCGTTGGATGATGAGAAACGCACGCTCGTGCGTGGCGCACGCTACCGAGGCAGAATGCGCCTCCTGCGTCGCATGGAGGCAGGGGTAATTCGCTCTCTGGAAGTGGAAGACGCCTCGCCCACGAGTACGGCGCTCATGACGCTCCAGCGCTGGGTGGAGCGCATCGCGGAGAAGGAGGTGGAGCGCATCACCGCCAAGTGTCGACGGTATCAAGAGCAGGACAAACCGGTCCCGGCCTGGGTACGGGCAGGGATGGATGAACGTTTCCGGCGAGTCGAGCAGATGGAGCAACGGGTGCAGATGCTCTTGGGGGTCTTCGCCTCCCATGGGGTGTTGCCGCTCGAATTCAAACCCGCCTGCTCAGTAGGCGATCTGCTGCTGCAGCACTTGGATGCGCTGGAGCAGCAGGCGGAGGAGAAAGGTAGCGTGCAGCAGGTGCTGGCAGACCACTTCGCCAAGGTCTACAGGGTCAACCTATCTCTTGCTTCAGCTGCCTAACGAGGGGCGACGTCGGATGGCGCAGAAGCTACCGCGACGACAGGGGCTTTAACAGACTCAATAGCCCAGATTGTTCGAGAGCAGAGGCGCCTCTGAGGTTCGCAGCACGTGATGCATGACCATCCCTGTCAACCAGGAGGTGTCTCGGAATGAGGTCTCGCAGGCGCAGCTGCTGGCTGCTGATGGATGGGATTGGGCGCACACGCGCCCGTATGATGCGGTCCAACTGACCTCGCATGGTGGCTTGGCCTTAGCGTGCTGAGTGGATTGCCCGCTCCACGTGGCCCAAAGCTTCTTTGCCACCCTGGAGTGCGAGCTGCTCGCGTAGGCCGCCTTTCCCACGCATGCCGAGGCCAGAGCCGCGCTCTTCGACTACAGTGAGATCTTCTACAATCGCCAACGGCGGTGCCCTGCCCTCGGCTATTGCTCTCCAGAGGCCTTTGAGAGGAGGTTCATCCAAACACCGATCGTCGCCTGGTCGTTTTCCCTCCACCAAACTTGGGGCAACTTCATGGTATACTTGCGCTGTTGTTTTGGAGCCACTGCGATGTCCCGACCAGGCATACACTACCTGGTAGTCGACATCCGAACCTCTCACGAGCCCGCAATCGGCTCAGATCGGCGGACGGTTCAGGCGTTGGGGCGCTCTTGCCTAAGGAAAGGTGAGCGTGCCGTCTGCTCGTTGTGCAAAGCGTTGCTTGTATCAAGGCTAGGAGTATCGAGGTTCATTGCGCCCGCTGCACAGGAGGTTGGGCTATGAGCACGCGTCGACTCACTCCCCTTATCGCAACCACATGTGGTGTACTCATCCTTGGTCTCACCCTGGCTCTTGCCCTCCCGCCCCGCTCTCGAGCTGTTTCTCTCTCTGGTGTGGGCGCCGTTCCACAGGGCGCTCAGTCCGACGATGCGTATGCCGGCAGCTTCGCGAAGAGCCATGTGACGAACGTCTTCGCCACAACGCAGCAGACCAGCTGCTACACGCCGGAGGTCCCCTACTTCACCACGCTTGCGCCCACCGATGGCTACAGCGGCATGACGGCTTGCGCAGGTGGCTCCACCACGGGCGAGGATCTCGGCCCGTATCCGACGCAGGTGGGAAGCAATCCCGGCTACCCAGCAACTGCGCCCATGCTTGCCAAAGACTACTCCGAGTCGGATATCCGAGTCGATCCGACCAATGCGCAGCATCTGATGGGCTCGTCGAAGTCGTTTGTGAGCGCGGAGGGCTACAACCATCTGCTCGGCTTCTATGAGTCCTTCGACGGTGGCAAGACATGGCCGCTGCAGGGGCACATTCCCGGCTACGAGGGATGGACCGACAACACGGATCCAGTCGGCGCCTTCGATGGCTACGGCAACTACTACGAATTCATCCTGCCGTACCAGTTCTATTACAACAGCGATGGCAGCCATAACTTCCAGATCAATCAGAACAAGGAACCGAATGCGGTACAGCCGGCCGAGGTCGTCTCCGTCGCCGTGCACCCACATGCGGCCGTGGGCCTGCAGACGGCCAGCAACTGGATCACGCTCCATAACGGGCAGCCCGACTTCGTCGCTGCATACGATAGCAAGGGCCGCGAACCAGATAAGCAGTGGATCGCGATCGACACTAACCCGAACAGTCCCCACTTCAACCGGATCTACGTGATGTGGACGCTGTTCGACAGCCTTTCTGCTGTCCCGTTCGTCTCGTTTGCCGATGCGAGGGCTGACGGTACGCATACAGATTGGTCGACTCCCGTCAAGCTCCCCACGCCGGGGATGAATCCGCAGGGCGACACCTATGTGCTGCCGCATATCGATCCCGCTGGCGTGGTCTACACGACCCTCACCAATAGCCAGCCGAAGCAGTCTTTCTGCTGTGACACGATCATCCTTGACGAGTCAACGGACGGTGGGGCGACCTGGACGAGCGTCGGAACCGTTGCTAGCAACATCGCGGCGCCCGCGTTTGTCGGCGGCTACGCGAACACGACCTTCACTGATGGGATCGAGAACACCTTCGTGGTGGGATCACAGAAGGTCAGCGGGCAGTATCCACTCTACGTGGCGTATGAGGATCATAGCGCGGGACGCGTCAATGTGCTGCTGACCGCCTCGTACGACGGCGGGGTGTCGTGGAGCGCCCCGATCCAGGTCAACGACAACGCGAATCCCACTGTCGACGAGTTCCAACCGAACTTGGCCGTGGCGTCGAGCGGGATGGTGAGCATCGCCTTCTATGATCGGCGGCTCGCCTGTCCGGCGGCCGGGACCTCGGAGGCGATCAACGCCGGATTGGCCCTAGACACCTCGAATGCGAACTATACGGGCAGTCTCCCGCCCTACGGCGCGTCGAACTACTGCGTGAATGCCAGTGACCAGTTCTACAATCCGACACTGGATCCGATCGGGCACAATGTCCGGCTGACCGCGCACAGCTGGGACCCGCAACTGAATGCGCCTCGCCGCTTCGCAGTGGGTCAGGCGCAGGCGACCTTCATCGGCGATTACTTCGGCAACATCGTCGGCGGCTCGACCGCCTACACGACGTTCGTAAGCACCTACAACGATGGCACGAACCCGTTCAATCGCCAGCAGCAGGCAGTTGCGACCCTTGCGCTCCCGTAGGCGCCGTCGTTGGGAATGCAAGCATCTCTCCAGGTCTTGCGGTTCTCAGGTCTCGCCGGAGTGTCAAGCATGGGATGAGCGAACGCTTGTCACGCGCGGAGCAGCTGGAACATCGGGTGCAGATGCTGCTGGGCATCTTCTCCGCCAAAGGCGTGCTGCCACTGGAGTTTAACCCTGCGTACTCGGTCGGTGACCTATTGACCCAACACCTCGACGACCTGGAAGACGAATCCGAGCGCAAGGGTGGAGATATGCGGAAGCTCCAGGATCACTTCATGAAGGTGCACAAGGCACACCTCCCAGTTCCGGCAGGCGCCCGATGCTTCAGGGAGTGACGCACAGCGCGTCCTGCAGACGATAAAAGGTATCTCGTGGCGCCAGCGGAGCTGATGCCCATGACCCTATTTTGGTGTAACTTGGCCTCGTATACATTGTGTGCGCTCATAAAGCGCTGTTGCTTTGCATAGGTTCTGCAGCGCGATGGCGCTCCCTGTCCCCATCCGGATGCGTGTTGAAGGCGTCCCTCATGTCCACCACACTCAGAGGTCCATACTGTTCGCGCTCATGTAGTGACCAATTGTCGGCATGAGGCCGACTGCCGCCCGGTAGGTATGGGCGCTTCGCCCACACCCTCATGGACGATCCGACATCGTGGGGCATGGACCAGCGCCTGCCACTGCTTTAACGGCAGCATTCCCGATCTCCGCAATCGCCGCGCAGGGGCTGCGGAGACGATTCACGTCGCATTGAACCGCTAGCGACATCCTCCGTTATTCACGGGCACATCGGTTGGCGTGCCCGTGGGAGGGCGTGGCTTCGACTCGGCCACACCTTGCCTGATCAGAAGGAGCAGATCAAGGAGCAGATCAAGGAGCAGATCATGGTACAGCAGTCGAGACCATCAGCAGACGGCATCAGTCGGCGTGCCGTCGTGCGTACAGGGCTCGCAGTGGGCGCAGGGACCATCAGCGCCGGGCTGTTGGCCAATATACCCGCCTTGGCCAAGCCGGCCAGTGGCGGGCTCACCCCGGGAGATGCCGCCATTCTCCGGTTTCTGGCGGCGGCCGAGATCCTTGAGACCGATTTCTGGCAACAGTACAACGAGCTCGGTGGCATCCAGGACAGCGAGGTTCCTGGCGGGAGTGGCAGCGCCAAATACACCGCAGCGCTGGCCGTGCTCGATAGTGACATGGCCCAGTACATCCACGACAACACCGAGGACGAGTTCACCCACTTCACCTTCATCGACGCTTACCTGGCAGCCAACGGCGTCGCCCCAGTCAATCTGGATCAGTTCCGCACCTTGCCCAGCAGTAAGGCGACGGGGGCGCGGCAGATCGGACGCCTCACCAACCTCATGGAGCTCACTGTCGACACCAGTTGGTGGACACGCTATCGCAGCCGCACGAAGAACCCCGACTTCGGGGACACGTTTCCGCAAGCCATCCCAGGGTTGAGTGCAGGACGGTTCCCGGCCATCCCCCGCAACGATGGCGACCTGTCCCCCAAGGCCCATCTCCAGGCGATCGCCAACACGGCTGGCTTCCACTTCGCCTCCATCGAGCAGGGCGGCTCCAGCCTGTACCCGTCGCTGGCGCAACGGGTCACCCATCCCGAGGTACTGCGCATCTTGCTCAGCATCGGCCCCACCGAGACGATGCACTTTCAGACCTGGATGGACAAGGCGGGCAATGCGCCGCCGCTCACCGACCCGACCAATGGGTTGGTATTCCCGGATCTCAACGCGTCACCGTTTGGCGGGGAGGACTTCCAGACCAACCTGATCATGCCTGAGCCGACCATCTTCTTGAGTCGCAAGTTCCCACCTGTCTCGATCATCCGCCCGACCGAGACCCAGGGGGCGGCCATGAGCGCGGTCAAGTTCCTGACGGCCAGCGGGCTGTTCCGCGGCCAATCGCCGGCGTTCTTCGCCGTTCTGGGTCAACTGGCAGAAGACGCGGACGCAGCCCGACGCGGAGGGTGAACGCCGGGGGGCGCGGGCGGTCGTGTACAGACAAATCGCAGCCACACGCCGTCTAGCCGGATACTGACCGTGCGAGCCCGCGCCGCAGCGCCCGGATGCACAGGTTGCTCGGCGCAGGCTGGGTCGTCCCTTGGCACGCCGGCGGCAGGACGCTGACGATGGTCGGTCAGGATGGGACGCCAGGCACGAAATAGCGCGGACTTGACGAGGGCGCAGCGAGGCGCGACACAGTGTTACGCCGGTAGAACAAACCGCTATGTGTGCAATCCGGCGTTCATTGACACTGGAGCATAACGGCCCTCCGCTGAGGACACAGGTGTCGCCGCCAGTATGGCAGGTTGCGGGTGGGAAGGCAATGGATGATCCGGTCGTCGGCAGTGTAGAACGCGTCATCTGCTGTTGCTTTGGATCTTCGCCTCTCACGCTGTGCTCGCCGCTGGCGTCGGCATAGTCGCGTACCTGGGGCATTTTCACCAGTGGGAAAGCGCGACATTCGCGGTGACCACTATAGGGCTACCCGTGCTGTGGCTCGTGGGCACGCTGGAATACGAGGTGGCTTGGGCAATCCGACATCGATCCCCGTAACCTTGGGGCACGACTTTGACGCCACGCCGTTAGCCTGTGTAATCTGTACTGTACGCCGTGCCATACCCAGGAGCGCACACCATGAGCCATGAGAGTCCCTCGCAGGAACAACTCGACAACCACAAGGAGACCGCACATCGCTGGGCCCTCCAGTTCCCAGAACTTGGCGTACCCAGCAACCTCTTGCCCGGTGAAGGCGAGATAGAGGTCCACACACATGCGGCGCGAGCGCGAGGTAGACCAGGACCTTGTCTGGTACGAGGACGACTTTACCGTTATCTTCCGTGGGCAGTGGGCTGTGGATCTCGACATCGGCGGCGTGCCTGACAATCCGCCTTATCAGGTGTGACGGCGAACAGCATAGGCATGTACAATTCTGGATCGCAGCTTTGGCGCTGGCCGTTTGCCGGTGATATACTGAACGGCAGAGATGACATGGTCGCCGACGTCCACAGATTGCGGTCAGTGAGCCGCAAGAGGATAGGAGATTCACATGGCACAGCCCAAGTGCCCAGACTGCGGCGCAGTGGGTATGGATCAGATTGTTTCAGAGGAAAGCAAACAGCAAAGTCGCGGCGGCGATGCCTGGTTTGACGTTGTGTACTGTGAGCACTGTGGTCACATTTACGGCGTGTTCGCCAAGCACGTGAGTAGCCACGTGGCACCCCCACCCATTCCGAGGATCTCTCCCTTTCAGTAAAGCCACTTGGCGATAGCGGCTCTTGCGTCGTCGAGGAGCCACCATCTGCGGCGAGTGGAGCTGGGCTACCCCAACACACAGCGCCCCACTTCTGGTGACTTCTGCTCACGTCCACACCGTTCGCTGAGACTGGGGCGCACCGCAACACGACGGGGTGCCGTATTGGCAGATGAGAGTGGGGAGTCGAAGTGGATACGTACATTGCAGTCGCCAACGCAAACAGAGCAGAGTTCTCCGTGACGCTCGATCTAGAGCAACTGGGCGCAAGTCATATTGACGGCATGGCTCGCCTGACCATACCAGCTCGGTTAAGGCACATCGGCGAGTTCTATCGAGAAGAAGATGGCAATCCCACCATTCTGTCAATGCACGGGCTGCTTTTTGCGGGAGAGACCTACATTGGCTTGGGAGCATGGCTAGCTCCTCCTGAGGACTTGCCTATGCAAGTGCCATCAAGTCGCCAGAACTTGGCGGCTGGTCTGAGCTTGAACTTCGTCTGTTCAAGGGCATACATCCAATATCTGGAAGAGGAGCGTGCGCGGACGAACCCAAGGCAGAATCTCCAGTTATTGATGCGCTTGTGGGGTTCTGTTGGCATTATCCGTCCAGACACTTCTCCCGCTGCTCAACTGAGGGACAGTGGACTTAGCCCATTCAAGACGCAAAACGACGCGAGACTGCGGATAGCGAGATCAGACTGGCTAGATATCTATTTGCCAAATCTCGGCTATCCAGAAGCGCGGACAGTCGAACTGCCCCAACTTCAAGCCGACACCATGGCGGCTGAACTTCGGCTTGCTGTCGAGCGACTAAATCAAGCCATGGCCCACTTCGATCACGAAGAATATCGCCAAGCAGTCCACTTCTGTCGGCAAGCCCGCGATGCGCTGTTGGGTGACGACAAGACTACGTGGACTACAACTGTGCTCGTTCCAGTGATCGGAAAGGAAAAGGCCGACATGGTGAATGACTCTATCCGAGCGCTCAATCATCTCGGCCATCCAGCCAGCCATGGCGAAAGCACGATAGAGGTTGATCGAGAATCCGCACGGTTTGTGGTGGGAATCCTGACCTTGGTGCTTCGCTACATTGATCAGAAGCTCAAGTAGTGCCAAATCTGCCTACCTTGGGACGGGCGCTTAGCAACTACATAGTAGAGGAACAGACTGCTCGGTGGAGGTTAACCACCTTAACATAGGGCTCAGCAACAATGGCGCGATGGCTGGGGTAAGTGTGTTCGCAATGCTGCATCGCCTAGACTAAGCGCGATACTCGGCAATGGAACAAATCGCAGCGCTTAAGCCCGCAAAGAGATGTTGCAATCCGACTTAGTGCGTCGTTCCTCAGATGCAGTAGACATATCTTCGCTTGAGCAGGCGCGTGGGTTTGGGGGGACGATTCCAGAGAAAGGGCGTTGGGCGCCGATTCCAGTCGGTCACGCCAGCC
>Ga0070706_100003923_pt1 | contig 14503 bp, 14 predicted proteins | sample KBSK5501metaG_FD_65476 | JGI IMG/M metagenome (GOLD analysis project Ga0070706, IMG submission 65476) | Corn, switchgrass and miscanthus rhizosphere microbial communities from Kellogg Biological Station, Michigan, USA - KBS K5-50-1 metaG | ecosystem: Host-associated > Plants > Roots >...
CAGGGTGGACGTGGTGTAAGGGCGGATGATATCCTTGCCTTTCCCATCATCGATTCTTCCTGTTTTCCAGCGCCAACTCGGCCATCTTTCCGAATAAATCCACCTTATTTGGATGCGTCTGATCACCCTTAAGTTCTCGAAAGATCGACGCGATGTTGACTGCGATGCGCTCGCCATCTGTCCAGGTTGCATATCGATCCAGATCGATATCCCTGGCGGCTTCCTGGGCGGACATGCCTATCTCGTAGCGTTTTAGGGCCTCCTGATAGATGTACTCGAGATAACCCTTAACCTCGGCTACACCCTTTTTATCCGTGATGGGACCGTGTCCAGGCACAATTGTGTCCACGTCCATCGCCAGGATGCGATCGCAGGCCCGTAGCCAGTTGCTGGTAGGCCCGGCCCAGATGATGGGATGTCCGCCGATAAACAAGATATCGGCCGTGAAGACAACCCGGTCGGCGGGGATGTGAACCAGGGTATCGCCAAGCGTGTGAGCGGGTCCGACCTCTATGAGATGGACTTCCTTGTCTCCTACTTTCAAGCTTAGTTCACCCTCGAAGGTCTTCGTTGGCGGAGTCAATGTGATATTGGCAAAATCGAAAGAGCCGAAAGCGTGGTTCAAGAACTCGCCAAGTTGACCTAGTTCCGGTGCTCGCTTGAGCAGCATGGCAAGCACAGCAGGAGATACATCTGTAGTCATCTCCTCTGCTGTGTGTGCCGACGCGATAATCTGGGCATCGGCCACCAGTTCATTTCCCCAGCAATGATCACCGTTGGCGTGTGTATTCACAACCATATCGATGTGGGCTGCGGCAGGGATCGATTTGCGCATTGTATCAAGCATGTCCAGGGTAAGTTTCAAGTCGTAAAGGGTGTCGATCAATAGTGACGCCTCTCCATCACTGACGATGCCTGCGTTACTCCAACCCCAGGTCCCGTCCGGCTGAAGGTATGCATACACTGAATTGCCGAGATCGTGCAGACCTTTTGTGTATGACCAGTTGCTCATGTTTTTCCTCTTTCTGCGTGAAGAGACTCTAAGTCGTTAAGGGTGTGCGGCGCTCTGGTATCCAACCGGCAGGAGCAGGCGTTCCCATCGTGTTGCGTAAGACCCCGATTCCTTCAACCTCAAGTTCCACAACGTCTCCTGGTTTGAGCAATTTACCAAGCTCAGCTCCACATCCTCGTCCAACTGTACCGGAGCCAATTAGCTCGCCAGCCACCACACCCTCTGCTTTCGAGATATAAGCAATGATTTCCTCCACTCGCCACATTATTGTGGAACTCGAACCACGCGACCATTCCTCTCCATTCACACGTGCCACCATTGTCAGGTTGTGAACATCCATTTCGTCCGCCGTCGTTATCCAAGGGCCTAGCGCTGTCGCAAAATCTTTCCCTTTTGCTGGACCTAGCAACCCTTGCATCTCAAGCGCTTGAATGTCACGAGCACTAAAATCGTTAAAAATAGTGATGCCGAACAGGTGAGCTTTCGCCTGCTCTGGCGTGAGGTCTTTGCCTGGACGACCGATTACAAAGCCAAGCTCAAGCTCATAGTCCATTCTGCTGGAATAGTCTGGCCAAGGTGCCTCCTGTTGATGACCAATGAGTGTCAAAGGATTGCCTTTGTAGTAGATGGGTTTCTCGTAATACACATCAGGAATCCTGGGCGCCACGTTCATTGCCGCAGCAAGTGCGTTTAATGTGTTACGCAAGTGCTGCTCAAATGCCAGGCAATCGCGCATCACTGGAGGATCAACAGGCGCAAGCCATTGTACCCGCCCAAGAGGTAGCACGGCGCTACCACCCTCAACGGCACCCACCGTACGAGCAGCTGCTGTTAAAAAGGTCGGTCCGGCAGTAATAGCAGCGCTCATGCTTCCAGGGTACAGGGCAGAGGCCAATCGTCGTGCAGCATCAGCCGAAGCTCCTGTGTTTAGCAAACGTTGATATTCAGCGGTAGCAAGATCGATCACACGCTCAAGTTCTGGTTGAACTACTACTAGTCGCGGCACAGCCCCTTCGAGCGACTCGCGAAGAATACGTCCTAGTTTCATAGAAAACCTCCTGTATCATCTGAATGCAAGGAAGTATTAGATTCTACGCCCCGTTCCCGCCCAGTAAGGTTCGCGAATCTTATTTTTGAGCAACTTCCCTGCCGGATTTCGTGGGAGTTCGTCCACGAAGTCCACCGACCGTGGCTTCTTATAGTCTGCTAGCCGCTCAGTACAGAAAGCAATTAACTCTTCAGCACTGGCGCTCTTCCCTGGCCGGAGGGCTACAACCGCCTTCACTGCTTCTCCCCATTGCTCATCGGGCACACCAATCACAGCTACATCCAGAATCGCTGGGTGAGCTGAAAGGGTTGCTTCGATCTCTGCGGGGTAGATGTTGACTCCACCCGAGATGATCATATCTATCTTACGGTCGCAAATGTAGTAATAACCCTCAGAGTCTCGATAGGCGATATCACCGACCGAGAAGAAGCCATCTTTCATGCTTTTAGCAGTCGTTTCTGGATTGTGATAGTATTCAGCCAGCCACGGGCTACGTGTCCAAATTTCGCCGGGCACACCATCTGGTACAAGGTTGCCCGCAGCATCGAGGAGCCGTATTTCCTGGCCTTGAGCAGCTTTGCCACAGGAGCCAGGTTTACGGAGCTGGTCTTCCGGTCGCAGAATGGTCACAATAGCAGTTTCGGTGGCGCCGTAGAACTCCCAAAGACACTGGCCAAAGCGTTTTACCGCTCGCACTTTCAATGTATATGGACAAGGTGCAGCGCCCAGGATGATTGCTCGTAGCGAACTGGTATCAAAGGTAACAGCTATTTCTTCCGGAACGTCACATAAGCGTTGCAAGAGAGTAGGGGCCATGAAGGTGGTGGTGATTCTGTGGCGATCGATAAGCTGCAACGCCTCTACTTCATTAAACCTGGCTTGTACCACTACAGTCGCTCCCAATAATAGGTGGACGCTTGTGAAAAAGCTGGGAGCGCTATGGTAGAGAGGACCAGCTAGCAGGTGTACATCTGTTGCGGAAAGCTCGAAAGTCTGGATCATCCTCAGAATATCCTCGCCCGGTACACCTGCCGGACGATAAGCCCCTTTGGGATTACCGGTTGTGCCAGAAGTGTAGATCACGGCGAGAGTCGCTGCCTCCCCTACAGCGGGACGCTCGGTGGATGCCTCTAAAAGCTCTTCGTAATGTAACCAGCCACTTGGGGCTTCGCCGCCAATCGCAATGTAGATGGGCTTGTCTTGCATCTCGACGCGAGCCCTTTCGACCGTCTGTACTAATTCCGGTCCCGCCACTACGAACTTCGCTCCACTGTCCTTGATTACATAAGCTACCTCGTGCTCGCGCAAACGGTAGTTGACCGGAACATGCATGGCGGCAAGCTTCGAGAGGCCTGCTACAATCTCGAGTGCCTCTAATGAGTTGTGAACCATTACTGCTACGCGGTCGCCTCCTTGGATGCCCAGACTTCGGAGGGCATTGGCAACACGATTAGCCCTGGCGTTCAACTCAGCATAGGTGAGCGTTCTTTCCCCACAGATCAGCGCTAGCTTATTCTGGCGCATAGCGGCGTGGATGGAGTATGTGTCGGTTGGCGTCACTGTCGTTGTGGCAGAATCGTCTTCTGCCGTGGTAGGTTTGGTGTTTTCTGGTACGTTCACTAAAGGCCCTCCATGCTGTTTGACTGACGATCTGATGACCCTGGTGATAGAGATTCCTATTTAAACTGACTTGGGATGAGGATTCAGCTAAACTGTTGCATTAAAGCTGACATGCCGTAATTATAACATGCCAATCGGCGCTTCTCATGTGTGATATGATAAAAATAAGTGCAAATGAGGAGGTATATATGAAAGCTGTAAAAACGCATGTAGGGCGCTGTGATAGTTGTGGTGAGCCAGCAGCATATGCGCAACTTTTATCAGGTGGAAGAACGTTCCGCTTTTGTGAACAACATGTTCCCTTGCCCGTTAAAAAGCAAGCCGAAGCCGCTGAAGCCGCAAATAAAGAGAAGAAGTAAATCTTTCTATCTAAGGTCGAATTCCTTCTCCTCAACCATCCCTACTACAGAAGAAAATATTGAAGAAAAAGCTATCTAAGGGTGAAACAGTCTGGTTAAGAGGTGTGATTACAAGCACATCTCTACCTTCTTGAGAGGGGAAGCGTGCGACATGATACGCCACTTTCTCTGCATCGAGTAACTCCAATAGTGATGGGTACGGATCATTGTGTTTGACGAGGATGAGGAAGCTTGGTCGATCCGCTTTGCGTACAGCTTCGGTATAGGCAGGGATACGATCAAGCATGGGTATACGGCGTATGATGGGAAGTGGGTCCGAGATGATAATACTCTCATGTGTCTTGAAGACTATAGGATCGGCGATCCAGTTGTTTGCCCAGGCATAGTGAATGTGTTCGCGCTGCAAGTATGCAATAATGACATCGTTATTCGCCGGTGCGCGAGTGCAAAAGGTCGATTGAAAGGTACTGCCTGCATCACTTAAAGCATAGGAAACGACTTGCAAATAGACAGATAAAATCAGAAATCCTACCAGCAATCCTAGCGCAGCCTTCTGGTAACGCAATCCTAGCGTAGTCAGCGATGATGCGCGTGGAGAGGCTGGTCCGCTGTTCTTCGAGGTCGACTCGATAGCATTCCCCTGTCCAACTCTAATCTGTTCTCCGTCTAAAGCCTGTTCATGGACTAGATTGCAGGTATCTGCCTCTAACAATATCACGGCTGTAAAAATCGTCGCGACAAAGAAAGGTATGACCAACATTAATGGTGTAGCGTACCGACCAGCGAAATCATATTGGCATGACCAGAGACCAATGGAGGCGGTTTCGGTGACACAGAAAATAATGCTTACTGAACTTGCAAAGACGACTGGAAGTGCGGCAAGTCTTCGCACTTTCAGTAGTAACGGATGGGGTTGCACAAACGACAAAACGACAAGCGCTAAAGTGGCTACGATGCAGAGTCCACTGAAAATGAAAGTGGGTGTATGTAAAATCCTGAGTGCTGCATTTTCTCCAGGTAGTGCACCGCTGAGGATCCTCGGTCCGACACATGAGGTATACAAGTGCGCCAACCCGAAAAATATGTCGAGTCGAGTGGGATATTGTGCTTGTACTACTGGACGAAGAGGCGGATTTCCGCCTAATTGCAATACATAGGTGATGTTCTGCCACCGATTCAGTGCTCCCCAATAAATCGCTGGCGTAAGCCCAACAAGACACGCCGGTATGCTAGCCAGTGATGGAAGGAGAAGGGTGCGCAGTGCTTTTATCCAGTGCCATGCAATCCACATGGCTGCCGCGAAAATGCCATAAATGATCAAGGGATTGACCCAGAGGCCAAGGCCAACTATAAATCCAATGCTCGCCCAACGCCATGCGAGTTCGCGCCTTGATGCGCCGCCGGCTCTACGATTGGTAAGTTTGAGAGCAAAAAGCAGCAGCAGCAGCATGAAGATGAAAATTTCAACGTAGCCGCCCAGTGCGCGGAGTTGCAGAACAGTATCGTAAAGCGGTGGAATAGCCGCCAGAAACGCTGCGATGGTCATAAACCACTGTTTGGCGGGTAGAGGTAACCGGGCAGTGTCTGCCAGTTCCGAGGCTAATGTCCAGGTCAACCAGACTACTACCAGTGAGAGCAGGATTGGTTCAGCCCGAAGCGACCATACGGAAGGACCGGCAATCGCGAATATACCCGCCATTACATAGGCCTCTAAGCTACCCATATATGGCTGGTTATAGAAATAAATTGGAAGTTCGCCGCGCAAAATATGTTCTGCCTGGATACCCACGAGCGCCTCGTCACCATCGATAAAGCCTTGTGTATGTATAACAATGACTGCGCGTACGACAAATGCAATGAACAGGCAGAATAACAGAGGTAGGTATGAGGGTAGTTGAGCAACCGAACTTTTGCGTCTGCCAGGTCGCCGTTTATATCGTGCAATGCGCTTTTGCGCATAATCCTGAAAAGATGATTCCGATAGTTGTTCTGAATGCTGTGTTTTTGATTGAGCTGTGTTCAAGTCCTTGATACTCATATCAGAAACAACGCACACAGCAGAAGGGATTCGCGGTAGCAGCAAACAAAGCACAACGATATGGAGGTATGAAAAAGGGAAAGCCAGAAAGCATCTGGCCTTCCCTCTTAACTAAGAATGAGCGATTGCTGGACTATTCTTCGGCGAAAGCTTCTTTGAGCTGGGCTTCCTGCTCTTTGGACAAGTTGGTCTGGATGATCTCGAACTGTATGTCCTTGACGGCCTCAACAACTCTGTCCAATACGGCTCCGCTCGTCAGCAGGAACAAGGCCGAGGTGCCTGGCGTGATCTTGGCGCGCACCTGATCGATGAAATCCTGGCTAATCCCATAGTTAGCAAAATGCCCCATGAGAGCACCCATTGCGGCGCCTACCGCCAGGCCGAGGAACGGGATAAAGAAGAGCAAGCCGAACAGCATGCCCCAGAACGCACCACCCAAAGCTCCGACTCCGGTCATGTCGCGGAGTTGTTGGGTCTTAGGTTTTTTGGCTCCGGCAGTCCAGGTGACGATGGCTCCATCATTCACCGTGATCAACTGTTGCTTTTGGAGAGCCTCTAACCTGCTCAGCATAACCTGGGCCCCCTCGGCCGTAGGAAACTTGAGTACCACTAAAGTAGAGGTACCCGGCGTCGTCGTCATGGTTTGTCAATCCTTTCGAGTAATATTCATAGACGTAGATCGAATCCAGAAGTGTATGCCCTCTAGCTTATATGACACTCTCCCATCCCTTCTACAGGATGCGTTTCTGAGCATCAGAAGTTCGTTGACCATGTTCCCGAAAACATCCTTGCAAAGTGAAATAGCTAGTTGCCTTGTTGTAAGGCATAGCCAGGATCATGTACCAAAATCTGCAGCAAAAAGGAAGGTCTGCTCGACCAGAATGTTCTTCGCAATACCTCAGGAGCAAGCCACGGGTTTATACTGTAGCTGTGAGCGTACTCACTTCTGTAGTTCAGATTGTAGCACATGCTGAACGGTCTGTCATTAGTACCTTCTCGAAAGTAATAGAAATGCTCAGTGGTGTCTCCGCAAGCAAAGAAGAGAAGAATCAAAAAATGCGGGTCAATCCTAAGATCAGCAGAAGAATGCCAAAGATACCCATTACTACTATATTGATCATGCGTTGATTGTGCATTAACCACGTCCGCATTGTTTTTACCTTGACAAAATGACACAATAACTTGAGAATTTGATTTCCTCTAACAACAGAAAATAGTAACTCAGGAGGATGTTGTTGTTTACAAAACGACTCAAGGAGGTATGCAATGACGACGATCGAATTTGTTGAACCAATGCCAAATACCGCCACTCGCGCTGAACGGTTTGCTGCAGGCAAAGCCTTGCGTACAAGAGCCCCCCGTACCAGTCATGCAGAATGGGCCCCTGCGTCTGATCGTCCTGACCCGATTAGTATGCTTGAGGAGTCGAACCGTACCCGCGTGCCGGAACTGGTGCCCATCCGCTATGGACGTATGTCTCTCTCGCCGTTCGCATTCTTACGGGGTTCGGCAGGGGTCATGGCGTCTGACCTGTCGAAGACGCCCGTCTCGGGTATCCAGGTGCAGATCTGCGGCGATGCACACCTGAGCAACTTCGGCTTCTTCGCCACGCCAGAGCGCGACCTGGCCTTTGATGTCAATGACTTCGACGAGACGCTGCCGGGACCCTGGGAGTGGGATGTGAAGCGCCTGGCTGCTAGTATTGTGGTAGCGGGCCGGCAGAATGGCTACACCACTCAAGAAAACAGGCAGTCTGTCATCAGCAGTGTACATGAGTACTGTTCGTTGATGCGGAGTATGGCAACCATGCAAGCTCTCCCTGTGTGGTACCTGCATCTTGATATGACGGATTTGATGGGGATGGCGAAACGCAATGAGCAGGAACGCCTCCAACGGCAGGAGAAGCAGGCAGGTCGTAGTACGAGCCTGGGGGTCTTTCCCAAGATGACCGAGAAGATTGATGGGCAGTACCGCATTAAGGATGAGCCACCACTGATCATACACGTCGAAGATCAAGGCGATGTCAAAAAGACGGCAGAGCATGAAGCCGAATCGATCAAGGACTACTTTGCAGCCTATGTGCAGTCGCTGCCGGATGATCTCAAGGTGCTGCTAAGCAAGTACCACTTCGTCGACCTTGCTCGCAAAGTGGTTGGAGTGGGCAGTGTAGGGACGCGCACCTGGGTCATGTTGCTCATGGCAGGAGGTGACGGAGATGACCCGCTCTTCCTTCAGGTCAAGGAAGCAGATGCCTCGGTGCTTGAGCCGTACGCTGGAAACAGTTCTTATGCAAACCATGGAGAGCGGGTAGTACAGGGACAGCGCCTGATGCAGCATGCAAGCGATATCTTCCTGGGCTGGACCCATGGAGATGTTACCGACCTCTATGTGCGGCAATTACGCGACATGAAGTTGTCGGAAGATATTGCGACCATGACGAAGAAAGATTTCGATCAGTACGCCAGGTGGTGTGCCATGGCCCTTGCGCGAGCACATGCCCGCTGCGGAGACACTGCCCAAATCAGCGGATACCTGGGCAGCAGTGTTTTGTTTGAACGGGCGATTGCCGTGTTCGCCGAGGCCTATGCAGATCAGACTGAACGCGATTTTGCCGCATTGGTAGCTGCCATCAAAGATGGTCGAATTAAGGCTGAAGTTGATGTATGATTCATTCATGCAGGTGATTACTGTTGTAGGAAAGGATCAACTACAATGCAACCAGTCATGATAACAGCAGCAATGGTCGGTGCGGAAGTGACCAGGGATCAACAACCAGGCTTACCCACATCACCGCAAGAGATTATTTCGGCTGCCGTTGAATGTTATGAAGCAGGCGCCACGATTATACATATTCATGTGCGTGACGCTGATGGGAAAGCCACACAGGATGCTGGTATTTTCCGCGAAGTTGTCGAAGGCATTCGCGCTCGCTGCGATGTCATTACCCAGGTTTCGACAGGTGGCGCCATATGGATGAGCGCGGACGAACGTCTTCAAAGTATTGAGTGTCGACCGGATATGGCGACACTCACAACCGGAACGGTCAACTTCGGCGATGGCGTTTTCATGAACAACAGGGGTCTGGTAGAAACCTTTGCACGCCGTTTGCTTGACTACGGTATTGTGCCGGAAATTGAAATCTTTGATGCAGGGATGCTCGATGAGGCCATGCGCCTGCGCAACATGGGCTTGATTACCGACCCGCTTCAATTCGAATTTGTGATGGGTGTTCCAGGAGGTATAGGTGCAGATCCTGCCCACCTCGTCCACCTGGTACGCAGCCTTCCGCCTGAGAGCACCTGGAGTGTAGCCGGAATTGGGCGCCATCAATTGACCCTGGGTACCATTGCTCTTGCAATGGGAGGTAATGTACGAGTGGGCTTCGAAGACAATATTTACTATCGCAAAGGCCAACTGGCAAAAACCAATGCCGAATTAGTAGCTCGTATTGTCCGCATTGCCCAGGAGCTGGACCGGCCCGTCGCAACACCTGCCCAGGCAAGAGAAATGTTACACCTGGACAGGTATAAATCATAGGAAGTATGTAATAGGGGTTCCAGGGAACTTACAGGCCCCTGGAACCCCTATTACATACTTCCCAAAGAAAAAGCTAAATCACGGTAAGTAATTCTGGCTCTCCATCCGTAATGGCAATCGTGTGCTCGAACTGCGCAGAGCGAGAGCCATCAGCCGTACAGACCGTCCATTTATCTGCCAATACTTTTGTCTGGTACCCGCCTGCATTGATCATCGGCTCAACTGTGAAAACCATGCCTGGCCTGAGCCTCAAGCCAGTACTAGGGTGTCCATAGTGTGGTACCTGAGGATCTTCGTGTAGCGAACGGCCGACACCGTGACCAACATACTCTCGCACCGTCGAAAAACCCTGCGATTCAGCATATGTCTGAATAGCTGCACCGATATCGCCAAGTTGCTTATTTGGTCGGGCCTGCTCGATACCCAGTTCCATGCTGCGTTTTGCTACCTCCATCAGTCGCTGCGTTTCTCTGTCTAGCTCACCAACTGCATATGTCATGCATGCGTCACCGACCCACCCCTTATAGAGCACTCCAATATCGATACCAATGATGTCTCCCTCGAGCAGAATCTCTTTGGGGCTGGGGATACCATGACAAATCACATCATTGACAGCCACGCAAATAGTGGCAGGGAATGCCGGTATAGCGGGCACCCCATTTCTTGCCGGTCGAGCGCCGTAACCTTTATAGATTGGCTTTGCGCCTTTGCTGCGAATATAGTCCTCGGCAATCTGATCAAGTTCTGCTGTAGAAGTACCGGGCTTCACATAGGGACGCAAGACCTCGTACGTTTCAGCGACGATACGCCCAGCCTGGTGGAGTTGCGCGATCTCTTGCCGTGATTTTAATGTAACTGCCATGTATTCCTCCTCTATAATGAAACAGGGTATCCCTTGAGTTTCTTCATCTAAATTCTCTTGATATTCTATCATCGTAGTTGCTATAAATCAATACAGTGTATTGAAATCCCGCAACATTTCTGGTAATTTACATGTAAAGAAAGCTTTTGCTAAACACTCAAAAGACTCCAAGAGGAGGAACTTTCATGACTATAACTTGCCATCTCCGCGTACTGCTTGCTAAGGCAAATGTCGAACGAGCCAAACAGGGAAAACCAACACTCAGCCTGCGCAGCCTTGCAAAGGAAAGCGGTGTCTCTTTAAGCGTTCTCGCATCCCTCCATACTGGACGTAGCCAGCGGGTTGATTATACCACCATCGATAGACTTCTTAATTACTTCAGCTATTACTTTACTGTCAGCGTTGATGATTTGTTTGTCTGGGAAAAACCAGGCCAGGAAAGGGTATCGGTAATGATGATTCAAGGGGTACAAACTTGAAAAAGTCATTTAAATACAACGAAGTAGAGTTACCGTTTACTGAAACATACGTTCTCTTTATTAGAAGCAAGCTAGTACGTCAGATATGTGTAGTGCCCCCCTGGGATTGGTTCTGGCTCACTTTCGATGAGGAAGAACCCGAAAGCGCAAAAGGTCAAAGTTCGCCCGCCCATACCTGCTGCGTTTCACAAACTTGAGACGATTCCTGTAGTCTTCAACTGGGCCGTCATTCCATTTGAGTGTCAGGCCAGCCTGAACCGCGGCATGGTCTTGACGAAGTATTCGCACGCAGGCGCGCCGTTCGGTAACTCTGCTGTGGAAAGCCGCCGCAAGCCACTGAGCCAACTCCTGGCCGTCTCGCTCGCGCAGTAGCTGCAGAAACTGGTGCAGCAGCAGTCGCGTCCGCGCCACGTCAGGATGGATCTGGTCGTTGCAAAGGAGCGCCTGGGTTTGCTCCTGCGTCCGCTCCTCGGCGCGTTTCAAGAGCAAGACGGCGGCGCGGTTGGGAGGCATGGCAACTGGTGCGCAAAGCACGGCAGGCAGTTGCCCTTGTCGTTGCAGCACGCGGAATCCGAGCACAAACCGCTCCACCGTCCTGGGCGAGCCGGCAGAGCCCTGAGCAACGATTCGCGGGGAGGGCCTCCGCGCGGAGGCCCTCCCGTGCCGGTAGCTCCCTTTCCTTGCGGCGGGAGTGTCCAGTACCTGGCGGCGCTTACCCGACCACCAGCGGCCGCATCATGTCGTGCTCCTCATGCTCCAGGATGTGGCAGTGCCACACGTACTCGTTCCCACCGGTCCTCGGGCTGGCAGGAACTGTGAACGGCACTGTAGGCAGGTCGAACTTCATGATCACAGTAGTCACCTCGCCGGGGTTCATGCGCACCGTCTCCTTCCACCCCAGCTCGGTCTTGTCCGGACCACGTGCAGGACCGGTGTAGCTGGGCGTGCCGTTGTAGGTGTCCTCGTTGAACGGTTGACGTCCCAGCACCTGGACATTGACCAGGTGGAAGTGGATCGGGTGGGTGTCTCCCGTCAGGTTGGCGATCTGCCAGACCTCGGTTGAGCCCGCCGCTGGCGTCTCGGTCGTAGGGTCCTCGTAGGCGCGCCCGAAGCCGCCATTCAGCGGCTGGTTTGTCCCGAGCAACTGGATCAGGCGGCCATATCCATTGAAGGTCTCGTTGAGGGTTAGCTGCCGGTGCCGCACTCCCGGCGGCAGGTGCAGCACGCCGCTTTGGACCGCCGTACCTGGCGGAACGAGGAACGAGGTGAGGTCCGGCGTCAGATCGGTGTCACCGGTGATGCGCAGGGGCGCATCCTTGCTGTTCGCAGGGACGACCTTGAAGCGTAGAATCTGGCGGGTGTTCGGCCCGAAGCCTGGTTGGGGTTGGGTCGGGTTGCCCGGAGATCCCGGGAAGTAGTCATTGATCGGGTCGCCCCCTGGGAACGGCGCGGGGGCGTCGTTGTAGAGGATGACCTTCTGCCCGGCGAACTTGCTGAAGTCGACGAGGAGGTCCCAGCGCTCAGCCGGGCCGGTGATGAGGCTGCCGCTGAGCGCGTTGGGATCGAATGGCTTGTTTGAGGGGACAGACACCGGCTTGGGCAGGAAGCCGCCCTCCGTCCCGAGCACGAGGAAGTCTGGGCCTGGCGTATTGGTAGGCTTCATCGAGTTGCGGTTGAGGGTGATGCCGTCGGGGCTGCCATCGTCCACATAGAGCTGCAGGTTCAGGAACCGGGCCTGGCAGGCATTGAGGACACGCAGTCGATAGCGCCTGGCCTCGACGGTCGCCTCGGGATACACCGTGCCATTGGCAAGCATCGTATCGCCGAACATCTCGGGGATAATCGAGGGATCGGAAGGCAGGCCCAATGGGTGCTGGTCTCCCAACTCCCAGCGGTCCGTCTCGTAAGTGTGAGGGTACCACAGGCTGCCCGGATCAGTCACTCCCGTCCAGGTGGGATCCACGCCAAGGATGTTCTGCCCGACGAAGATCTTGTCCTGGATGACGATGGGTATCTCGCGCCCGCCGTTCTCCACGAAGTCGGGCAGGCCTATGTTGCGTAGGTTGCCCTCGAAGGTGTCGCGAATGATGTAGGCGCTGGCGATCCCCGCGTAGGCATTCAGGCGCGTGATGTCGTGGGCGTGGTCGTGGTACCAGACCAACCGAGCGCTCTGGTCGTTGGGGTAGTAGTGCTCCGCTTGGCCTGGCTGGAGGCCCGGGTTGAGCAAATGGTAGAGGTTGGTCCCGTCCTTAGCCATGACACTCGGGCCGTACTGGCCATCCGGCGTGAACCAGGCGAACGGGCCGCCGTCGCTGATCCACGGCACAAGCCCACCGTGCAGGTGCGTCACAGCCGCGTTCTGGCGCTTATGCGCGTCAGTGAAGTTGGCGCTGGTGTCGACCGGCAGGATGTGCTTCGATGGCAGTGTGTTAGTAAACGTGAGCTGGATCGGCGTCCCCCGCTATGCCACGATGATGCCGCCGAGGTGCTTCTGGGCTTGCGTTCCGCCCCCCAGTGCCACGGCCGGGTTATAACCCCACAGCGTCGTCGGGCCGAGGTTGGGGTGTAACTGATCCTTGAACTGACCAATGGTGATGGAGTAGTGAGTGACCCCCGTGATGGGAGCCTTGAAAGCATCGGCTGCCGCGACCGGGATCCCCCCTGGGCCGACGCCGCGCAAGGGCTGGGCGAACTTCTGCAGCCCCATGCTCTGATAGAAGGCAAACGCTGACCTGGTATCGAAATACCAGGGGATAGCCAACGCCGCTCCCGCGGCAGCGGCGGCCTTCAAAAATTGTCGTCTGTTTATCATTCTGTTCCTCCAATCGAATGATTAAATACCACAAACGTATCTGGTTATTCCTGTGAGCAGTTAGACGAACTAAGTTTTCAGCACTCCACGGCCAAGTTACGAATTCAAAATACTACGGGCTACAGATATACTTAGACAATCCAATATGTTTGGAGCGTAAGATATAGTTCTCACAATTTAATCACAAGCATTAGAATGCTTATCACAACCACATCACTATCTCGCTTCGTTTCGCCAAAAGGCATCTGCTCCTGCTTACCCTGGAATGCACCTCTACCGCGTTAGGAGCGTTTTAGGCACGGGCGAGCGTGGTTGCCACTGCCACGCCGAACTGCTTGAGCCAGATGGGCTGTAACAGTGTATGGGGAAAATGACTGACACCAGCGAACAAACTCACGCGAAATGAGCTCGCCAGGCCGTTAGTAACGGTAGTGATGCCTCCTAAAAGCCACTGTGCTATAATGTATCTCGATCTTAGAGTCAGGGTTAGTGGAAGGAAAAGCGAAGCATGCTCGAAGAGGACAAAGAGCATCTGCCGACTATCGTATGTGTGACTGTCGGCATCTTTCAAGAGAACTGTTACCTGTATGCGTGTCCCGAGACGCTCGAGACGGTCATTATCGACCCGGGCGACGAGGCGGAGCGCATCATAGCGAATATCCAGGAGTATCAGCTCGTTCCCAAATATATCATCAACACCCATGGGCATATTGATCACATCGGTGCCATCGATGCG
>Ga0070706_100003924_pt1 | contig 14502 bp, 18 predicted proteins | sample KBSK5501metaG_FD_65476 | JGI IMG/M metagenome (GOLD analysis project Ga0070706, IMG submission 65476) | Corn, switchgrass and miscanthus rhizosphere microbial communities from Kellogg Biological Station, Michigan, USA - KBS K5-50-1 metaG | ecosystem: Host-associated > Plants > Roots >...
GAAGTGCGCCTACTGTGGCGCGACCGACCGACCGCTGCAGGTCGAGCATATTGCGCCGCAGGCGCGCCACGGCTCCGATCGGGTGTCCAACCTCACCCTGGCCTGCAAGACCTGCAATGACGCCAAAGACGATCGCACAGCGGAGGAGTTTGGATACCCCCAGATCCAGGCGCAGGCGCAGCAGCCGTTGCGTGACGCGGCGGCGGTGAATGTGACGCGCTGGGCGCTCTTCCACCGGCTCAGTGCGCTGGGATTGCCCCTCGAGACGGGGACGGGAGGACGCACGAAGTGGAACCGCACCCGGCGTGATCTGCCCAAGGCGCATTGGACTGACGCCGCCTGTGTGGGCGCCAGCACGCCTGCTACACTGGACATGCGCGGTGTTGTGCCGTTGGCCGTTCGGGCGACGGGACAGCATAGTCGGCAGATGTGCCGCACGAACGCCGCCGGGTTTCCTGACAAGGCGCCCAAAGCGACCAGTGTGGTCGGGGGATTCCGCACCGGGGACATGGTCCGAGCCGTTGTTCCGTCCTCGAGTGCGCAAGCGGGAGTGTATGTGGGACGGATCGCCATCCGGGCGACGGGCTCGTGCAACATCACCACGACGACAGGGACCGTCCAGGGCATCCACGTGCGGTATTGTCAGCCGCTCCATCGTGGAGATGGCTATGCCTATGCGAAAGGAGTGGCGCTTCCTCCCCAGGCGTGATCGCCAGGGGCTCCGCGCCAGATTAGTGATGAGTGAGGAGCGAGAGACATCTAGCGCCCTGACAGACCTGCGCGGGGCCGTCGCCGTCATTACCGGCGCGAGCAGCGGCATCGGCGCAGCGATCGCGGAGGCGCTGGCGCAGCGCGGCGCGCGAGTGGCGCTGGCGGCGCGCCGGGAGGAGCGGCTGGCTACGCTTGTCGAGCGGCTCGCCGCTATTGCGGACGCGGGTGAGGTGACGGCGATCCACTGCGATGTGCGCCGTCCGGACGATGTCCAGCGGTTGATGGCGGCGACCCTGGAGCGCTGGGGGCGGATCGATCTCCTGGTCGCCAACGCGGGCTTCGGCTATCGCCAGCCCATCGCCGAGGGCGACGTGGCGATCTGGAAGGATCTGCTCGATACGAACGTGTATGGGCTGCTGCTGACGCTGCGCTATGGCGTACCGCCGATGCTGGAACGCCGCGCCGGGCATGTGGTCGTCACCTCCTCGGTCGCAGGACGCGTCGTGACACAGGGAGGCGGCGCCTATTGCGGCAGTAAATTCGCCGCGTCCGCCATCGCGGACGCGCTGCGCATGGAGGTGGCGAGCGCCGGCGTGCGGGTGACGACGATCGAGCCAGGGGTGGTAATCTCGGAGTTTCAGGCCGTCGCCAGGTATACGCCGGAGACGTTGGCCAACATGCTCAAGGGCGCGGAGCCGCTCGTGCCCGCCGATATCGCGCGGGCGGTCGTCTTCGCCGCGGAGCAGCCAGCGCACGTTGGCGTCAACGAACTGGTCATCCGGCCAAGCGGTCAGTCCCATCCCTGAGCGTGTGGCGCGAGGCTGGTACCATCGTCGCGGGCGCGTCGGGACGGATTGACAGATTGCTGGCGTTCCTCTAGAGTGGGAGATGAGGGACCACGCCTGAAGGGGTGGTGGCTAGAAGAGGTGGGAGCGTGTCCAGAAACGGTTCGCGCGACGCTGGCGGCTACGACGACCACGATGACCGATACCGGCAAGGATACACCGGCGAGCACGATGCGGGCTATTCGGATGCGTATCCCGCCCCAAATCGCTCGCTGATCACCCGCGACGAAAGCGCCTATCTTCCCGCTCGCTATCAGGGCCAGCCAGACCCGTTCATCATTCCCGGCACCGGCGTCTCGATGGGCGACCCATTCATCCCGCGCCGGCCACGCTCGCTGACGATGCGTGTGGCGGTGCTGACGCTGATGGCGTGTATCGTGGTCGCTGGCGTCTTCGCCGCCACCCCGCTGGGCAGCGGCGCCTCGGGCTATTCCTCCTCGTTTCAGGCGCTCTCTGGCGCGGTGATCCTGCGCGCCGACGCCGACTATTTCTTTTACACGGCGCAACCCGGCGACACGCCCGAAAAGCTGGCGGCGAAGTTCAACGTTCAGGTGGGCGGCATCTACGAACTCAACAGCCTGCTCGCGGGTGAAGAGCTAACGGTTGGCAAGACCTATAAGATTCCGCACAGCGCGACCTATGGCGCGGACTACAAGCCGCCCTCGCTCTACGCCGCCGTCGCGGATTATGGCACGACGACATACGGCAGCAGCATGTGGACCTCGCGCGCGGGCGATCCGCCGCCGGAGGTTCCCTGCGGGCCGGATGGGCATGGCACGCCAACCGGCTACGGCCTTGTGTCGCCTAATCCTGGTTCAAACTGGGTGCGTGGCTTCACCTGGTTCCATAATGGCGTCGATATGTCTGCCCCACGCGGCGTGCCGATCAAGGCGGCGCAGGCGGGCGAGGTGGTCTGGGCCGGATGGGCCAACGACGGCTTTGGCTTCTCGGTGAAGATCAACCACTGCAACCACATCTCGACCGCGTATGGGCACATGGACTCGCTGAATGTCCAGGTACATGACAAGGTGCAGCCGGGCGACACCATCGGCTTCGAAGGCTCGACAGGCTGGTCCACTGGCCCGCATCTCCACTTTATGGTCGAACTGGACAACGTGCCGATTGATCCGATGCCCTACTACGGCTATGATCGCAACAAGATCACGGGCCATTAAGTCGCCAGGAGGCGCTATACTCACCACGCGCTAGTCCTCGCAGTCGTCGTCTCCACAGGCGCACGCGGCTAATCCTGCGCGCGCTCCTTCCAGAGCCTCGCGCGCTTCTGGAATGAGCCAGACCAAGAAGACGAGCGCCGCCACGCTCTCAGCCCACCACCAGCCGAGGAACGCGTTTAAAGCGAGGCCGACAAAGAGCGTCGCCGCCATCGCGGCGCAGGTCATCGAGCAGGCGGCGTCGCCGCGCAGGGCGGCGCTGTCGAGTTGGGTGGCGAGCTGGCGCTTGCGGCGCGCGAGGAGTGGCATGCTGATCACGGCGACGGCGGCCACGCCGAGACCGAGAACCGAGGTATCGGGGCGCGTCTGCGTCAGGAGACCGATCCCGACACTGCCGACGATGTAGAGACAGAGGACAACAAGCGCAACTGCGACCACCCAGGCCGACTGGCGTTCCGCCGTCTCTACACGGGCGAGGGACGCGCCGTGCGCCTGGACGCTCAGACGCCAGAGCAAGATGGCTCCCGTGATGAGTTCGATGCCGCTATCCAGCCCGAACGCCACCAGCAGGAGGCTATGCGCGAGGAGGCCGGCGCCAATGGAGAGCGCCGCCTCGACGAGCATCCAGGCGACGGTTATCTGCTCGATCCGCACGCCCGCCCGCGCGGCGCGCCGAGTCTGTGCAGCCGTGAGGGAAAGCGCCACGTCTCGACTCCTTTAGCGTTGCGCATCTCCGCGCGAATCAACTTGCGCCGCCATGCCAGCGGAGACGGCTTGATACGGATGCTCATGATGATGGTCCGTATCCGGCAAGCAGCAATACAGATCGCGGCGCGCGCAGCCGGCCCGCTCCACCTGGACCGTCGTATGGCTGATGCGATATTTCTCGCATAGGAGGCGGTGGATCTCGTCCACCAGCGCGTCGCAGTCGGAGAGCGAACAATCGTCGGCGATCTGCACATGCGCCGAGAGCATGCGCATGCCTCCAGCGATGGACCAGACATGCAGGTCGTGGACGCCGCAGACTCCCGGCGCCTTGACGACATCGCGCACAAGCTGCGCCACATCCAGATCTCTGGGCGTCGCCTCCATCAAGATATCCAGCGTCTCGCTCAGCAGGTTCCACGCGCTCTTCGCCACCAGGGCCGCAATCACCAGCGAGATGATCGGGTCGGCGTACTGCCAGCCGGTGAGCGCGATCACGAGCGCGCCGACGATCACGCCGACCGAGGCGCCGATATCGCCGAGCGCATGGAGTGTCGCGCCGCGCACGTTGAGGTTTTCGCTGCCCTCGGCGCGCAGCCCCAGCACAATGTAGAGATTGATGGCGACGCCCACTGCGGCGGCGGCGAACATGATCCAGGGCGTCACCGCCTCCGGCTGTCGCAGCCGCTGCACAGCCTCCCAGGCGATCCAAATTACGATCAGGATCAGCGTGACAGCGTTGGCCAGCGCCGCCAGGATGCCGAAACGGTGCTGCCCATACGTGTTGCGCGCGTCGGCGGGGCGCTCGGCGCGTACAGCCGCGAACCAGGCCAGCCCCAGCGCGAGGATGTCCGTCAGCACGTGTCCGGTGTCGGCGAGCAAGGCGAGCGAGTGGGCGAGCAAGCCACCCACCAGTTCGACCAATAGAATGATGGCGGTGAGCAGAAACGCTGTGCGTAGCCTGGCGCGCGTCATCCCATGGGAATGGTTGTGCGCGCCTGCCTGGTCAGGGATGTGAACAACGGTAGGCGACGCCATGTTAGTGACTCACTTCCACTGGCGCGACCTGGATGAGCAAACGCTCCATCGCCGGATGGGCGGCGTCGCCCTCGCGCAGGTGGCTCAGGCCGATGTGGACAAGCAGCGCCACATGCGCGTCGTCTAGGCTGTGAAAGACCTGCTTGCCGGCGCGGCGACTCTTGATCAGGCGCAGGGCGCGCAGGACACGCAGATGCTGCGAGACGGCGGATTCGGTGACGCCGGTCAACTCGGCCAGATCGCAGGTGCAGAGTTCCTCATGGAGGAGGCTCGAAACAATCCTGGCGCGCGTGGGGTCGCCGAGCGCGTGAAAGATCGCGGCGAGGTCGCGATAGATCGCGTCGTCGCGCAGACGAGCGCGGCTGGCCGCTACACGCGGATGCTCTTCGCAGCCCTCCGTGCAGTTGGTGGGCTGCGTGGTGGCGTCGGCGCTCATAAGTGCGACCTTTCATTGCGCTCTACACGTGTCACGGCGTCGCGATCAATGTAGTAACTGCTTTATCATTATACCAGATTGCCGCGCTGGGGAGAATTGGGCAGACGAAGATTCTCCAACGGGATCACCGTTGGTGGGGGGATGAAGCGTGTTGTGGCAGAAGACGGTCTCGGCTCCCAGGAGCCGGAGCGACTAAACTGCTATGGCTGGCCTTCGGGCGTGTCTTCAGGCGGCAGGTTCTGCCAGGTGGACGCGGCCTCGTCCATCAAGGAGCGCAGGCGCTCGAACTTGGCGATGAAGGCGTTGAGGTTGGCGCGCTGACGACGGTAGCCATCGGGATGCAGCTCGCGCACCCAGGCGCGCAGGTCGTCGTCGGTGATGTCGAACCACTTGAGGTCGGCCTGCAAGCGCAGGTGCACTTTGTAGGCTGGATCGTGCTGCTTGCGCGTCGTAATGGACTCCAGCGTGATGGCCGCGCGCGGCGGCTCAGCCTCCTGCGCCGGACGCAACTCGGCGGCGAGCCGGTCGAGGTCGCTGACGCGGAAGAAATTGCCCTTGCCGACGCCGGGATAGGCGCGCAGGCGCTTCTCGCGCACCAGCGTCAGCAGGGTGTCGCGGTCGATGCCCAGCCGCCGGATCGCCTCGCCCTCATCCAGAAACGAGAAGCGACTGGTCGAATTAGTTGTCATCCTTGTTGGTCCTTGTCCTCACGCTCGGCGCCATCGCTGGGATCGGCGAGACGCTCGAAGAAGATCAAGAGTGTGCCGCCATAGCGCCGCTCGTCTATAGGCGCGAGCGTCCGGAGCGTTAGCGTCTCCAGGCCGGCGCGCTCGCGGGGGTCGATCTGGACGATCACGAGGCCGCCCACCTCGATCAGCGGCGCGGCGTCGAGTTGAGCCAGCGCGCGCGCCGCCATGCCCTGATACTGCGGGGGCGCCACATACACGATATCATAGCGTTTGCCGCTCGCGTGCGCGCTCTCGATGAAACGAAAGGCGTCTGCGCGTAACGTCTCGGCGTGGGCGTCGAGGCCGGTGATGCGCAAGTTCTCGCCGATCAGCTTCCAGGTCTCGGCGTCCAATTCGACGAAGGTGGCCGCGCTGGCGCCGCGGCTCAACGCCTCGATGCCGACGCCACCAGCGCCAGCGAAGAGGTCCAGGAAACGCGCGTCTTCTATCTCCGGGGCGAGGATGTCGAAGAGGGCTGTCTTGACACGATCCATGATCGGGCGCACATTGGGCGACTTCGGCGACTTGAGCTTGCGCCCCTTCGCCCTCCCCGCCACGACACGCATCAACTCTCTCCACGCCGGCGCGATGCGCCGCCTGGAGCCGGACCACGCGCGGACGTGGACTGCGCGCCGCTGGCGCGGGCGCGTTGCTCCGCGCGGAGCGTCGCCAGAACCTCTTCGGCCTCCTCCGAGAAGGTGTCGCCCTTGCCCCAGCGAATCAGCGCGTCGAGCTGTTCAGGCCCAAGTTTTTCAGGCGAGAGCTTCCACAAGCCGCGCACGAGCGCTGTGGCTTTTGGCTCGCCCAGCTCGGCGACGATGATGTTGGCGAAGGCGTTCTGCCGTTCGGCGGTGGCGACGCCGCCGGGATGGGCCGCGCGCAGCCTGGCGATGATCTTCGCGGCGCGTGGCTCTGGCGGCTCAGCGGACGCTGGCTGCGCTGCTCGCGAACGCGCGCCGGGGGCTGGGCCGAAGTCCGGCACGTCGCCCAACTCGCCATACGGATCGTCATCCAGCGTCGCGGTCGCGCTGGCAGCGGCGCCGGGGGCTGGCGGCGGCGCGAGCAGGTCGTCGTCGTCGAAATCATCGCCATCTTCGCGGAAGGTGATGACCTCGTCATCTTCTTCGTCAAAGCGCGGCGGTCGCATGGAGCGGGCGTCGCCCTCCGCAGCGGGCGCAACAGCGCCGGTCGGGGCAGCGGTTGGGGCTGCAGCCGGGGCTATGGGTGGCGTGTCGTCCTGGAGCGCCTGCCGCCGCAGCGTCTCCAGCGCCTCACGCAGATTGAGACCCGCGAGCGAGCGTACCTCCAGGCGATCCATCGCCTCCTTCGGGTTGAGGCCAAGTTCGCCAATCGCAGCGATAAACTCTGGCCGCGTGAGATCTGGCCCGGCAGCGGCCGGCTCTGGCGTTGGAGCGGCTGGACGCGGCGCCGGAGTGGGCTGTCGCGAGCCAGATTGGGCAGCAGGCTGCGCCTGCCGCGCTGGCGGCGTGGGGGGCTGCTCTGTGTGTGAAGCAGGCGCCGTGTCAACCTGGCGCGGTGGCTCTGGCCGCCGAGGGGGATCCGCGGCGATGGGGCGCGGCGGCGCGACCTGCTCACCGGCGATGCGGCGGTCGAGCGAGGAGGTGAGTTGCGCCATGCCCGCCTCGGCCTGCGCCAGCAACTGCGCTATCTCCTCGGGCGCCATGTCGCGGCGGATGGGCAGCGCGATCTCGAGGGTGCGCGTCTGCCCCTCGTGTGTAAACGTCACCGATTGCCGGAGCCAGATGTGCTCCGCGCTCAACTCGCCCTCACGCATCGCTTGCCTCCGTTGCCCTGGCGCCCTTCGCTGGCGTCTTCCCCGCGTTGGCGCCGGAGGACATCCCATAGGGCATTATATGACGCCGATCAGGAGCGCGCGTCGATCGCGCTCGTCCTGGCACGCTGTCTGCTGGCCAGAACGATTCAGCGCTGTCACGGTCACGGCGCCTAACCGGTGGACACGTGCCCCAAGCGGGCTAGGCGCTTTGCGCCGCTCGTCCGCGCCGTGTTATACTCGCGCCGTGTTAGTGGCAATCGGGCGGGCCATGCGAGAGGAGCAGGCGTGTGAGCTTGGAGCAGGCGCGCCAGATCAACGCGACAATCACGCTCACCAAGACGCTGTCTGAAGCCGACATCGCGCTGTATCTGCTCGTCACGAACGAGACGGCGCCTGGCGACGATGAGCCGCCACTGACGAGCCGCCACGCCCGCGAGGCCGCGCCATTTTCGATGCTCGCCGCGCTCCTCGCCAGCGCCGCCGCCGGTCATGCGCGCCAACCCGCCGTCGCGCGCTTTCTCAGCCAGAGCGTCCGCTACTGCGAGCCAGCCTACACGGACGATACCGTCGTGGCGACGGCGCAGGCGCAGCGACGTGATGAAACAGCGCATACCCTCCTGATCTCCGTCTCCTGCGCGAATCAGGAAGGACGGCGATTGGCCGAGGGCGAGATCCTGCTCGCCGACGATTGAGGCTGGTGGTATCGCGTCAACGGCTCGCCGGTAGAGAGAACACACGCTTGGCGCTGAAGAGCCGAAGCCCTCATGGTATTCATGCCAGGAATCGAAACGGCTTCCGTAGCAGAGACGCTAGCTCAACGCTCCTCGGATTCCTCGGTTGGCAGGGGTACGGCCGGGGTATCCGCGCCCTCGTAGAGTTTGCGCCAGCGGAAGCGCTCGTCTACCACGATGTCGCGCACGTGCAGGTCGTCGTTATAGCGCACCAGCCGCCAGCGGGGGTAACCGCTCTCGGTCACACGGCGTTGCCATTGGTTGATCGAGGTGTTGTGTGTATACAGCTCGATGTTGGGCAATTGGACGATCGCGCCGACGTTGAAGAAGGCCAGGAACGACCCGTCAATGATGCCGCCGTGAGTCACAACCACGATCGTCTTGCCTTCGTGCTCGCGCGCGATACGGTCGAGCGTGGTCGCGACACGGAGGATGAATTGCGGCCAGTTCTCGCCGCCGGGGGCGAACTCGCGGAATGGCTCTTTGCGGAAGTCGGGCAGGCCGTGCGCCTTGACGACATCATCCCAGATCTCGCCGTCGAGGTCGCCGACACGCATCTCCTGCACGTCGTCATCCCAGAGGATGTCGAGACCGATCGCAGGCTGGATGATCTCGGCGGTTTGGCGTGCGCGCGGCAGGGTGCTGGCGATGAAGACATCCGCCACTATCTCTCCTGAGGCGGCCAGCCGGTCGCGCAGACGCTCGGCTTGCTTGCGCCCAAGGTCAGTCAGGCCGGTGTCGCCTTTCATTCCGGCGACCGGCCCGCCTGGATTCACGTTGACATGCGCCTCGCCGTGGCGGATGAGATAGAGGTTCGTAGGCTGCATGAATCCTTCGCTCCCTATGTGTCGCGCTCGCTCGTCCATTCTCTACAGTAGTATACAGGAGCCAGTGTCAGCAGTGGAGAACGAAACGAGCGGGTGGCTCACGTGAAGATGGGATGGACGCGCGGCAGATGTGTGATGACGGAGAAATCATGACCATGCGCGCGGTTGTCTTCGATATTGGCGGTATCCTGGAAATCATCCCGGAAGGCGGTGATCCCACTCGCCGCTTCCCACAGCTGTTCGCCCGCTGGGAGGAGCGGCTGGGCTTCGCGCCAGGGGAGATGGACACGCGGCTCACGGCGATGGAGGAGCGGCTCAGCGGCGCTGGCAAGGAGGGCGTGTTGGGTACCTGCACGGAAGAGGAATGGCTGGCGGAGTTGCGGCTGGCCACCGGGATGGATGAGGCGCAGACGACAGCCTTCATGCGCGACTTCTGGGACGTCTATGCCGGCGAACCCAACGTCGCGCTCACAGCCTACTTCAAGGGTCTGCGTCCGCGCTACCACACCGCGCTCCTCAGCAACAGCTTCGTCGGCGCTCGCCGCGAGGAGGAGGCGCGCTATGGCTTCGCCGCGATGACCGATCTCATCGTCTACTCGCACGAGGAAGGGGTCGCCAAGCCCGACCGGCGCATCTTTGAGCGTACATGGGAGCGGCTCGGCGTCCAGCCAGACCGGATGATCTTTCTGGACGACGTCGAGCCGAACATCCGCGCCGCCCGCGAGTGTGGCATCCACGCGATCCTTTATCGTGACACCGCACAGGCCATCGCCGAAATTGAGGCGCGCCTGCGGGAAGAGAGCGCATGAAGTTTGTGGTGTAGCGCGTGGCGAGCGGATATCATACCACTTTCGTCTTGGCTTTTAGAGCGTGCTAGTCGGTTGACCTGCCAGAGCGCGACCTCTCTCGGTTCTGAAGCGCCGGAGCGCGACATGGTATCAGACATGCAATAATGCAATCAGGATTTGTGTCACCGCCTCGAAAGGTGGTCGGCGTCTATGAACGCTGCGTTAAGTCAGGCCATCCCTGTCGCGTTTATCGTCACCTGGTTAGGGTAATGATCATCCTCTTCTTTCGCGCTCGTGCAGCGCAACGCGCCTTATTACGGCGCTTCCCTCGCGTCGAAGGTGTCCCACTCGACATGGTAATAAGTGGCAATCCATTCGGCACACAGGCGCGCGCCATCAATCAGGCAATGAGAGAACGCTCGTCCGATCCAGAGGTTGAGGCGATCCGACGAGAGATGTGGCGCCGCTTTCGCCTCTATATTTTTTGGCTCTTCGGGTTTCCGCTTCTTGGGGCCGGAGTGGGGACACTCCTGATTCTCACAGGGCAGATACATTGACCTCTGATGTGCGACATCAGCTTACCTATATTCCGCTGCGGTCCTCGGCCTCGGCTTGCGAGTAGGCTTCAGGGTCGGCGAGGTCGGTCAATTCTCCCGCCGCCTCACGCGCTCGCTGCGCCCGGTCCGAGCGCTCGATCCAGCCGAAGAAGACCACACTCATCAGGATGAAGTCGAAGACGTTGTTGGGAATGGCCAGCAGGACGCCCGCCAGCGCCTGATCGTTGAGCGCGCTGACGCCAAAAAGGCGAGGCGCGTTCGCGTAGGTCGGGTAGAAGACGTGGCCCACGAAGATACACACCAGGCCGAAGAGATCAAGCGGCACGCTCTCCGCCGCGATGTAGAAGATCTGGAATGGGCTGGCGAAGCGCGTGTGGCGGTCCAGCGGGGTCAGCAGTGGCCACCAGTTGATGATCCCCGCGACGAGCAATGTCAGCAGCCGCAGGTTGTGCGCTGCGGTGTTGCGCAGCGACGCCTCGAAGAGCGGCGTGATCTGCCAGATGAGCAGCGCGCCGTTGAACAGCACGATGGCGACCACCGCGAATAGAAATCCGCGCGTCATCTGTCGCAGCGCGCGCAGTGGCAGCAGCCGCTCCACCAGCCACTCCGGCAGTCCAGCGAGCATCAGCGGCGCGGCAAGGCTGGTGATGAGTAAGAGTTGCAGCGCGCTGGCGGTAAAGAGATAGCGCCGCCCGATGGTGTCGAGCGGCGAGAACACTGCGAGCGCGAGAACAGCCCAGCCGGCGATGAAGAGAATGACCTTGCGCCGGGATACGTCCTCGCCCAGCCGTTCGCGTAGCGGACCAACGGCCGCCAGATAGCCGCCGAGGAGCGCCAGCGTCACCGCGAGCAGGACGGGATCGAAGTTCCAGTCGCTCACGGTGAACGTCTCCTCGGGACGTGGCGGCTCATGGGAGCTAAGCTGGCTTCATCGCCAGCGTCGTCGCAGGGTCGAGACGGACGCTCGGCGACATCGTCGAGGCGACGACGATGCTCTTGACATACTGCCCCTTTGCGCCGGTGGGCTTCGCGCGCACGACGGCGTCGACGGCGGAGGCGAGGTTCTGCTGCAACTGCTCCGGGGTGAACGAGAGCTTGCCGATGGGCATGTGAATCAAGCTCGTCTTGTCCACGCGGAACTCGACGCGTCCGGCCTTCACTTCCCGCACCGCGCGGGCGATGTCGAAGGTGACAGTGCCAGTCTTCGGATTGGGCATCAGGCCACGCGGGCCGAGGCGGCGACCTAGGCTCGCCACCTTGCTCATGACATCCGGTGTCGCGATGGCGACATCGAAGCCGAGCCAGCCCTCGTTGATCTGCTTGATCATGTCGTCCAGGCCGACGAAATCGGCCCCGGCGCTCTCCGCCTCGGTGGCTTTCTCGCCCTGGGCGAAGACGAGCACCTTGACCTCTTTGCCCGTGCCCGCCGGGAGGGTCGCGGTGCCGCGGACCATCTGGTCGGCGTGGCGCGGGTCGACGCCAAGTTGCATGTGCAACTCGACGGTGGGATCGAACTTGACGTAGTTCAACTTGCGCAGCAGATCGAGCGCTTCGACTGGCTCGTAGAGCTTCTCTTCCTCGACGAGCTTGGCCGCTTCGTTGTACTTCTTCCCATGTTTTGGCATATGTGCTGCCCTCCTGGTGGCGTTGGCACCGGCAGTGACTGATGGGCGTGAATCGCGCGCGTTCCGCGACGATCCGACGGTGACGACGAGATATGAATGGAGCGAGTAACATCCGGGGACGTACAGCGCTCAGGCGACGGTGATACCCATCGAGCGCGCCGCGCCCTCGACGATGCGCTCCGCCCCCTCGATGCTCGTCGCGTTGAGGTCCTTCATTTTGGTCTGGGCGATCTCGCGCAACTGCGCTTTCGTGATCTGCCCTACCTTAGCCTTGTTGGGCGTCGAAGAGCCTTTGTCCACTCCCGCGGCCTTCTTGAGTAGGTCCGAGGTCGGCGGCGTCTTGGTCACGAACGTGAACGAGCGATCCTCGTAGACCGTGATCTCGACAGGGATGATGCTGCCGACCTGATTCGCGGTGCGCTCGTTGTACTCTTTGCAGAAGCCCATGATGTTGATGCCGTGCTGGCCGAGCGCCGGTCCAACCGGCTGCGCGGGCGTCGCCTTGCCCGCCGGAATCTGCAGCTTGATGATGGCGCGAACTTTCTTTGCCACAAATCTTCTCCTTCGAGGTCACAGGGCCGGATGGACGCCTATCGCCCGCCAAAGCCCTCCCTCACATGATGAGGGACGCCAGCCCGTCGGCGCGTGGCGGCGTCCCACTAACCTGATAGTGTACGCGATGTGTCGCGTTCTGACAAGTCGCTCGACCCAGCTAAATCTTCTCCACCTGCAGGAAATCCAGCTGGACCGGCGTCTCGCGGCCAAAGAACGAGACCAGCACCGTGACCTTGTTGCGCTCCGGCAGCACCTCGCTGACCGTGCCGACAAAATCGGTGAACGGGCCGTCGACGACCTTGACGCTCTGGCCGATCTGGAAGACGACCTTCGGCTTGGCCTTGACCTCCTCGCCTTCCTTGGCGGGCGTTCGCAGGATATAGCGCAGCTCTTCCTCGGGCAGCGGCGCCGCCTCCATCCCTGTCCCGCCGACGAAGCCAGTCACGCCCGGCGCGTTGCGGACGGCGTGCCAGGTCTCCTCGTCGAGGATCATATCCACGAGGACGTAGCCTGGATAGACCTTGCGCGTCACGGTGCGGCGCTGGCCACCTTTGATCTCGACCTCCTCTTCCGTCGGCACGACGACGCGGAAGATGCGATCCTTCAGGTTCATCGAGATAATGCGCGCCTCGATGTGCGTGCGCACCTTGTTCTCGTAGCCGGAGTAGGTGTGGATAGCGTACCAGTGTCGCCCTTCCTGCAATGGTTCCGGCTGGGCGGTGTCTGGTGTCGCGTTCGCCTCATCGCCGTGCGTCGTGTCGCCCATCTCTTCGCTCACGCGCGTCTCCTCTTGATTGAATGACCAGGAACGGCCAAGGCGCGAGACCTTGTATAGTAGCCCGCCTCACCGCAGCGCGAGAGCGCCTGGCAGGAGGATCAATGGTTCCTCTTCAGCGAGGAACATGAGGCGGTCTGCGCGTGCGCCTGGCCTGTCGCGCCGCTACTTGCGCAGGCCGATGATATAGCCGATCAGCTTGACCAGCCCGAGATCAAAGAGGCCCAGCAGGATCGCCACAAAGGCGGACATCGCGATCACGACCAGGGTTAGTTGCCAGGTCGTCTGGCGTGTCGGCCAGGTCACCTTGCGCAATTCAATGTACGATTCGTAGATGTAGCGTGTGAACGGATTTGCCAGTATCCAGGCTGGCGCGCCGGTGCGCTCGACGACGCCGCGCGTGGAGGCGCGCGCTACCGCACGGCCCTCCGTCTGGCTCAGCGCTTCGTCTACCAGTTCGTCCTCAACCAGCAGGTCGTCATCAGCGCCATCCAGTGGTGGATCCTCGACCTCATCCACCTGCGCCTGACTGGCGGATGTATTGCGCGTGCGGGCGGCGGATCCCCGGTCCCCACTCGTCATCTGTGCCATGGGTGTCTCTCCTGCCGCGCCTGAAGACGCATCGTGGGCGGCGCATTGCGCTTACGCCCGTCTTGGAAGAACGTCCTACTTCGTCTCACGGTGCAGCCGGTGCTCCCGGCAGCGCGGACAATACTTGTTCAATTCCATGCGATCCGGGTCGTTCTTCTTGTTCTTCGTCGTGATATAGTTGCGCTCCTTGCACTCTGTGCAGGCGAGCGTCACCAGAATCCGGTTCTCTTTGCCTTTCGCGGCCATGCCAATACCTTCCCATATCTGAACGCAAAGCGCCTTGCGGTGGCGTTTCAACCAGCCGGAGGCGCCATACGCCTATTTTACGCTTCAGTGTATTGTACCCTGCCCTCGGCGCGCTGTCTAGCGCGATAGAGGAACGGTTCGGCGCTTCGAGTTGCGGAATCGTGCGCGCCGCGACAGGAACGACGCTCCCGACTCTGAACGCATATTCCTACGTTTGAGCCTGGAGCGTCGTTCCTGTCGCGCTACGCTGGTCCTATGCCTGGACCTTGACGACGACGCCAGCGCCCACCGTGCGGCCGCCCTCGCGAATGGCGAAGCGCGAGCCATCCTCCAGCGCCACCGGGGTCACCAACTCCACCCCAATCGTCACATTGTCC
>Ga0070706_100003926_pt1 | contig 14492 bp, 11 predicted proteins | sample KBSK5501metaG_FD_65476 | JGI IMG/M metagenome (GOLD analysis project Ga0070706, IMG submission 65476) | Corn, switchgrass and miscanthus rhizosphere microbial communities from Kellogg Biological Station, Michigan, USA - KBS K5-50-1 metaG | ecosystem: Host-associated > Plants > Roots >...
GTGGTTCGCCACAAGGCGCTGATCATCAACCTGCCCGGGCAGCCGAAAGCGATCGCCGAAACGCTGGGCGGGCTGCCGACGGCGCAACCGCCGGTGGGTGGCATCTTCGCCGCGGTGCCGTACTGCATCGACCTGATCGGCGGGCCGTACATCGAAACCGATGCCGCGGTCTGCAAGGCGTTCCGACCGAAGTCAGCGCAGCGCCCGCCGGCGCCCTGACGACATGGGGGTCGATCAGCGCCGGCAGTACCGAATCCGTCGCACTGCGCTCGCCGCAATGTTCGCGGCAGCGTTGCCGCTCGCGCTCCCGTGCACGCCGGCCCATGCGGCCGACGAGGCGATGCTCGAGTTCACCGTGATCCGGCGCGACACGCTGATCCACCTGTCGCGCAGCGTGCTCGTCTCGCCGAGCGCGTGGCGCGAGGTTGCGCGGATCAACAAGCTGCCCGACCCGAACCTGATCCTGCCCGGCCAGGTGCTGCGCATTCCGGCGCGGCTGATGCGCTCCGTGCCGGTGCCCGCGACGCTGGTGGCGGTGACCGGCGACGTGAAGGTCGGCTCCCGGCCGGCCGCGCCGAACACGCCGCTCGTCCAGGGCGACACGCTGCAGACCGGCCCGAACGGATCGGCCGTGATCGAGCTCGCCGACCGCTCGCGTGTGCAAGTAGCGCCTTCGAGCCTCGCGGAGCTCGCGGCGACCCGGCGCGTCGGGGCACGTGACGCGGCGCCGCCGAACGGCGCTGCGTCCACCGACGGATCGAGCGGCTGGTTCACCGGCAGCTTGCGCCTGCTGCGCGGCTCGGCCGAGGTGTTCGCGACCAAGGTGCTGCGGGTCAAGCCGCTCGAGGTCGTGACGCCGACCGCCGTGATCGGAGTGCGCGGCACGCGCTACCGCGTCGGTTTCGACGAGGACTCGAACCGCAGCACGCATTCGGAAGTGCTCGAAGGCAAGGTGCATTTCGATCGCGCCGACGGCGCGTCCGGAGCCGAGTTGCCCGCGGGCTTCGGCGCGCAGGCCGATGCCGGAGCGGGCGTGCCGGTCGCCACGAAGATGCTAGCCGCGCCCGACCTGTGCGGCGTGCCGCAGCGCTTCGAACGCCCGCTGGTGCGCCTGCGCATACCCGAGGCGAACGGGCCGACGCGCGTGCAGATCGCCGCCGACCCCGGCTTCGACAGGATGGTCAGCGACCAGCGCGCCGAGGCCGGCGCCGAAGTGCGCGTGGCCGACCTGGCCGACGGCAACTGGAACCTGCGCGTGCGCCGCATCGGCGAGCGCGGGATCGAGGGCCGCGACGCGACGCTCGCGTTCGTCCTGAAGGCGCGGCCCGAGCCGCCGGCGTACAGCGCGCCGCGTTCGGATGCGAAGCAGCCGGTCGGCAGCATCGCCTTCGCCTGGGCACGCAACGCCGACGCGCCGAACGCACGCCTGCAGATCGCGCAGGACGCCGAGTTCGGCAAGCCGCTGCTGGACCAGGACGACCTCGCCGATGGCCGCGCCCGCACAACGATTGCCGAGCCCGGCACCTACTGGTGGCGCCTCGCGAGCATCCGCCCCGATGGCGACCACGGCCCGTTCGGCGACCCGCAGCGCTTCGAGTTGCGCGCGCTGCCGACGCCGCCGACCGGCTCGGTCGCGCCCGACGGCGGTTCGCTGCTCTTCAAATGGAGCGGCCGGCCCGGCGACCGGCAACGCGTGGAGCTCGCGCGCGACCCGCAATTCGCCGACATCGTCGCGAGCGACGAGCTCGAGAGCCCCGAATGGCAGCCGACGCTGCCGGCGTTCGGCGGGCGCTACTACTTCCGCTATCGCAGCGTCGAGAGCGACGGCTACATCAGCCCGTACAGCGAAACGCTGATGATCGACGCGCCGCGCAGCGGCGGCTGGCTGCTGTTGCTGCCGCTGTTGCCGCTGTTGCCGCTGCTGCTCTGAACGAGCGAAGAGGCCGGCGGAAGAGGCCGGCGCCGCGCCGCCCGGGTCAGGACGACGCGACTACTTGACGAGCTGGTTCCAGCGCGCGGCGTCGAACTCTTCGGTCTTGTGCGCGTCCTCGGGCACGCAGTCGCCGCTGGGCAGCTCGCGGGCGCGCGACGAGAGCTTCTCGATCGCCTGCCACAGCAGCGCGATCTGGTGCTCGTGGCCCGCCGCGTTGTCGATCAGGCCCTTCATCGCCTGCGACATGGGGTCGTCGTTCTGGGTCACGCCGTAGGCCGAGAAGCCCATCTTCGCGGCCACCTGTTCGCGCGTGACCGCGTCCTGCGCGACGATGATGCGCGCCGGGTTGCCGACCACAGTGGCCCCGTCCGGCACCGCCTTGGTCACGATCGCACCCGAGCCGACGCGCGCGCCGTCACCGACCGTGAAGCCGCCCAGCACGCAGGCATTCGCGCCGATGATCACGCCGCGCCCCAGGGTCGGGTGCCGCTTGGCGCCCTTGGCGAGCGAGGTGCCGCCCAGCGTCACGCCCTGATAGATCGTGCAGTCGTCGCCAACCTCGGCCATCTGGCCGATCACGACGCCCATGCCGTGGTCGATGAAGACGCGCCGCCCGATCTTCGCGGCCGGGTGGATCTCGATGCCGGTGAGCCACCGGCCCAGGTGCGACAGGAAACGCCCGAGCCAGAACCAGCCGAGGTTCCAGCAGGCGTGCGCGCGCCGGTGCCAGATCAGCGCATGCAGACCCGGATAACACGTCAGCGCCTCCCAGCGGCTGCGCGCGGCGGGGTCGCGCTCGAGGATGCAGGCGATGTCTTCTCGGATTCGCTCGAACATGGCGGGCGGTTTGAAGTGTCGAGGCAGTGTAGCCGTGCAGCCGAGTTTGCGTCGGCAGGCGGGGATTGCGTGGATTGCTATCCGTGGAGTGCTTATTCGCCGTGCCGGGCCGGCCGGGCCGAACCGCCCGCCGGAGCCGCCGCCGCGGCCTTCTGCGCCGCGCGCGCGATCCCGCGCAGGATCTGCACCTCGTCGTTCGTCAGCTCGGCGCGGTTCAGCAACTGCTGCAGCCGCGGCATCAGCTTGCGCGGCACTTGCGGATCGAGGTAGCCGATCTGAACCAGCAGGTCGCGCCAGTGCTCGAGCGCGCCGCTGACCGCGGCCGCATCCGCATGTTCGATCGGCCCGGTGCGCGGCGCCACGCCGAAGCCGCCGAGCGCCTGGCGCCATTCGTACGCGATCAGCTGGATCGCTTGCGCGAGGTTCAGCGAGCCGTAGTCGGGCGCGGTCGGAATGCTCAGGCAGGCGTGGCAGCGGTAGACGTCGTCGTTGGACATGCCGTACCGCTCCGAGCCGAACACGAACGCGACCCGGTGCGAGCCTTGCGCCAGCGTGGCGAGGTGCGCGCGCGGCGTGTAGGTCGGCGGGCCGAAATCGCGCGGCGTCATCGCGGTGGCGCAGGCGTAGGTCGTGCCGGCCAGCGCCTCGGCCAGCGTGTCGACGACGCGTGCGCTGCGCAGTACCTCGGTCGCGCCGCTGGCCATTGCATCGGCCTCGGCGCTCGCGAGCACGCCCGCGCCGTGGCGCGGCGCGACCAGCACGAGGTCGGTAAAACCCATCACCTTGATCGCGCGCGCCGCCGCGCCGATGTTGCCGGCGTGGCTCGTGGCGATCAGCACGAATCGGGTGGTGTCGGGAGTCGGCGGGGCCGGCATGGGCGGCGGACGTAAAATTGCGATTATCCCAGCGCGTGTTTCGTCCATCGTCGTCCGTCGACCATGCGCTTCGTCTTCGCGCGACACGCGTCGTCGCGGCCCCCCACCTCGCCACAGCCTCCATGTCCCAAGCGCTACACCCCATGCTCAACATCGCCATCAAGGCGGCGCGCAGTGCGGGGGCCATCATCAATCGCGCCTCGCTCGATCTCGATCTGCTGAAGGTCGACACGAAGTCGCCGAACGACTTCGTCACCGAGGTCGACCGCGCCGCCGAAACGGCGGTGATCGACACTCTGCTCGCGGCCTATCCCGGCCACGGCATCCTCGCCGAAGAGTCCGGCCGCGCGCGCGGCGCGAAGGACAGCGAGTTCGTCTGGATCATCGACCCGCTCGACGGCACCACGAACTTCATCCACGGCTTCCCGGTGTACTCGGTCTCGATCGCGCTCGCGGTACGCGGCCAGGTGCAGCAGGCAGTCATCTACGACCCGAATCGCAACGACCTGTTCTACGCCTCCAAGGGCCGCGGCGCGTTCCTCAACGACAAGCGGTTGCGCGTGTCCAGGCGGGTCAGGATGGCCGACACGCTGATCGGCACCGGCTTTCCGTTCCGCAAGGGCGACAACTTCAAGCGCTACCTGCAGATGTTCGAAGTCGTGATGCAGAACTGCGCCGGGCTGCGCCGGCCGGGTTCGGCGGCGCTGGACCTGTGCTACGTCGCCGCCGGCTACACCGACGGCTTCTTCGAAACCGGCCTGAGCCCGTGGGACATCGCGGCGGGCTCGCTGATCGTCACCGAAGCCGGCGGGCTGATCGGCAACTTCACCGGTGACGCTGACTTTCTGTACCAGCGTGAGGTGGTCGCCGGCAACCCGAAGATCTACGCGCAGCTCGTCAAGCTGCTGAGCCCATACACGCACGTGATCGCCGAGGCGTCGACCCCGCTTGGCGCCGCGACAGCGACCGCTGCGAGCCTGACGCCCGAGGAGGCGCTCGCCCAATCGGTCGACGAGAGCGCCACCGTCGCCGCCGACGCGCAGGCCCCCGCCGCGACACCTGCGAAGAAGCCGCCGGTGCGCATCCGCAGGGAGGACGCGGCGGCCGGGACAACCGCCGCAACGTCCGCCGCGAAGGCCGCGCCGAACACCGCGTTCGCGCGCCCGCCGCGCGCGCGTTCGGGTCGCTGAACGCGCGGCGAGCCGGGCGATGTCCGCACAGCCAGCCGCTTCGGCAGCGACGCGTCCCGTCGTGCCTGCCGACCTGGCGGGTCACACGGCCATGATGGCGCAGTACCTGCGAATCAAGGCCGAGTTCCCGGACACGCTCGTGTTCTATCGCATGGGCGATTTCTACGAGCTGTTCTACGACGACGCACGCAAGGCGAACCGGCTGCTCGACATCACGCTGACCAGCCGCGGCCAGAGCGCCGGCGAGCCGGTCGTGATGGCCGGCGTGCCGTTCCACTCGGTCGACTCGTACCTCGCGAAGCTGATCAAGGCCGGCGAAGCGGTCGCGATCTGCGAGCAGGTCGGCGACGTCGGCGCCGCCAAGGGCCCGGTGGAGCGCAAGGTGGTGCGGGTCGTCACGCCCGGCACCGTGACCGACAGCGAGCTGCTGGCCGACAAGAGCGATGCGCGGCTGCTCGCGCTGGCGCGGCGCGGCAAGGCCTACGGCCTGGCGTGGCTGACGCTGACCGGCGGCGAGATCGGGCTGGCCGAATGCAGCGAGGCCGAGCTCGCCGGGTGGCTCGCGCGGTTGGCCGCCTCGGAGGTGCTGGTCGATCGCGAGCAGGTGCCGGCGGCGCTGCACGCCGCGCGCGCGACGATCACGCACCGCCCGGCCTGGCAGTTCGACGCGGCGCTGGGCGAGCGCAAGCTGCGCGAACAGCTGCGCGTCGCGAACCTCGCCGGCTTCAACGCGCAGGAGTTGCGCACCGCGCATGCCGCCGCCGCCGCGCTGCTGAGCTTTGCCGAGCACACGCAGGGCCGCTCGCTGGCGCATGTGCGCAGCCTCGTCGTGCAGCGCGCGAGCGACCTGATCGACCTGCCGCCGAGCACCCACCGCAACCTCGAGCTGACGCAGACGCTGCGCGGCGAAGACGCACCCACGCTGTTCTCGCTGCTCGACACCTGCTGCACCGGCATGGGCAGCCGCGCGTTGCGCGCCTGGCTGACGCACCCGCAGCGCGAGCGCCGCGTCGCGATTGAGCGCCACGACGCGATCGCGGCGCTCATCGGGCACGGCTTCGCCGCGCTGCGCGACGCCTTGCGCGGCATCAGCGACATCGAGCGCATCACCGCGCGGATCGCGCTGCGCCAGGTGCGCCCGCGCGAGCTTGCGGGCCTGCGCGCAAGCCTGCAGGCGCTGCCGAGCCTGCGCACGCAACTCCCGGCGGGCGACGCGCCCGCCGCGCTGCTCGACACGATCGCCGAGGCGCTGACACCGCCGGCCGAGATCGGCGCGATGCTCGCCGCCGCGATCGCCGGCGAGCCTGCGGTGCTGCTGCGCGACGGCGGCGTCATTGCGGCGGGCTTCGATGCCGAGCTCGACGAGCTGCGCGGCATCGCCGCGAACTGCGACGCCTACCTGCTCGACCTGGAGGCGCGCGAACGCGAGCGCACCGGCATCGCGAACCTGCGCGTGCAATACAACAAGGTGCACGGCTTCTACATCGAGGTCACGCAGGGCCAGGCCAGCAAGGTGCCGACCGACTACCGGCGCCGCCAGACGCTGAAGAACGCCGAGCGCTTCATCACGCCCGAGCTGAAGGCGTTCGAGGACAAGGCGCTGTCCGCGCAGGAGCGCGCGCTGGCGCGCGAGAAGCTGCTGTACGAACAGCTGCTCGACGGCCTGCAGCAGCACCTCGAACCGCTCTCGGCGCTGGCGCGCGCGATCGCGAGCCTGGACGCGCTCGCCGCGCTGGCCGAGCGCGCGACGCGGCTGAACTGGTGCCGGCCCGAGTTCGTGCGTACGCCGTGCATCGAGATCGAGGCCGGCCGCCACCCGGTCGTCGAGGCGCGGCTGCTGGAGACCGGCGCCGGCACCTTCATGGCCAACGACACTCGGCTCGACGCGGTCCACAAGATGCTCGTGATCACCGGCCCCAACATGGGCGGCAAGAGCACTTACATGCGGCAGGTCGCGCTCATCGTGCTGCTGGCCTCGATCGGCTCGTTCGTGCCGGCGCGCGCCTGCCGGCTCGGGCCCATCGACGCGATCCACACGCGCATCGGCGCGGCCGACGACCTCGCGAACGCGCAGTCGACCTTCATGCTCGAGATGACCGAGGCGGCGGCCATCCTGCACGCGGCGACCGAGCACTCGCTGGTGCTGATGGACGAGATCGGCCGCGGCACCTCGACCTTCGACGGCCTCGCGCTCGCGAGCTCGATCGCGAGCCACCTGCACGACCGCTGCCGGGCGTTCACGCTGTTCGCGACCCATTACTTCGAACTGACCGAGCTGCCGACCAAGCACGCGCATGCGCTGAACATGCACGTCTCGGCGGTGGAAACACACTACAGCGGCGGCGACGACATCGTCTTCCTGCACGAGATCCTGCCAGGCCCGGCGAGCCGCAGCTACGGCGTGCAGGTCGCGCGCCTGGCCGGCATGCCGATGAGCCTGCTGCGCCAGGCGCGTGCGACGCTCGAAGCGCTGGAGGCGAGCAAACACGCGGCCGATGCCCAGATCGACCTGTTCGCCGCCCCGCCGCCGCTGCCGCAGCTTCCTGCCGCGGCCGAGCCGACGCCGCTGGCGCAGGCGCTCGCGCAGATCGATCCCGATATGCTGTCGCCGAAGGAAGCGCTGGAGGCGCTGTACGCGCTGAAGAAGCTCGCGACATCGCCCTGCGAACAAGAAGACCCCCACGAAAGCCCCCGCCCATGACCTATTGCGTAGGCATCAAGCTCGACGCCGGACTGGTGTTCATGTCCGACTCGCGCACCAATGCCGGCCTCGACCAGATCAGCACCTTCCGCAAGATGATCGTCTACGAGCGGCCGGGCGATCGTTTCATGGTGATGCTGTCGGCGGGCAACCTGTCGATCTCGCAGTCGGTGCGCGAGATCCTGCAGGTCGAGAAGTTGGCCAACGGCGATGAGCCCCCGGTCACGATCTGGAACGCCAAGAGCATGTTCGACGCCACGCGCGTGCTGGGCTCGGCGGTGCGCCGCGTCTACGAGCAGGATGGCGCGGCGCTCGCCGCCTCCGGCGTCGACTTCAATGCGTCGATGATCTTCGGCGGGCAGATCGCCGGCGAGGCGATGCGGCTGTTCCTCGTCTACTCGGCCGGCAATTTCATCGAAGCAACGCGCGAAACCTGCTACTTTCAGGTCGGCGAGTCGAAGTACGGCAAGCCGGTGCTCGACCGCATGATCACGCCGGCCACACCGCTGGACGAAGCCGCCAAGTGCGCGCTGGTCTCGATGGATTCGACGCTGAAGTCCAACCTGTCGGTCGGCTTGCCGCTCGACCTCCTGGTCTACGAGAACAATCAGTTCCAGACCGACCGCATCGTCTGCATCGACGAACAGAACCCGTACTTCCAGATGATCCGCGGCAGCTGGGGCCAGAAGCTGCGCCAGGTGTTCGAGTCGCTCGAGGATCCGCAGTGGGGCGACGGCTCGACGACGGTGCCGCTGCGCGTGGCCGGGCGCTACGAGCCGATGAAGAAGATCACGCACCCGGGCGAGAAGATCGTCTAGCCGCGTCTAGCCGCGAACGCCGGCAGCGCGTGGCCGATGTGGCGACGGTCGATCATTGGACTTTCTCGTAGAGCGTGACGACGCATGCGCCGCCAAGCCCGAGGTTGTGCTGCAGCGCGAGCCGCGCGCCTTCGACCTGGCGCTGGTCGGCCTGGCCGCGCAGCTGCCAGACCAGCTCGGTGCACTGCGCGAGCCCGGTCGCGCCCAGCGGATGGCCCTTCGACAGCAGCCCGCCTGAAGGATTCGTCACGACGCGCCCGCCGTAGGTGTTGTCGCCGTCGACGATGAACTTCTCCGCGGTGCCTTCGGCCGTCAGGCCCAGCGCCTCGTAGCTGATCAGCTCGTTGGCGGTGAAGCAGTCGTGCAGCTCGACGACGTCGAGATCCTGCGGGCCGATGCCGGCTGCCTCGTAGACCTGCTGCGCCGCGGCGTGCGTCATGTCGTAGCCGACGACGCGCCGCATGTCGCCCGATTCGAAGGTGCTCGGCGTGTCGGTCGTCATCGCCTGCGCGGCGATGCGCACGTGCAAGGCTAGCCCGTGACGGCGCGCGAAGTCCTCCGAGCAGACGATGGCCGCCGCCGCGCCGCAGGTCGGTGGGCAGCACTGCAGCCGCGTCAGCGGGTCGAACACGACCGGCGACGCGAGCACCTCGTCGATCGTCGTGGTCGCACGGAACACCGCGAACGGGTTGCGTGCCGCGTGCTGACGCGCCTTCACCGAGATGCGCGCGAAGGTTTCGCGGCGGGTGCCGTAGCGGTCCATGTACGCCCGCCCCGCGCCGCCGAAGAACTGCGCGGCGCGCGGCGCGTTGTCGTCCCAGCCTTGCAGCGCGGCGGCGGCCTCGGCGAAGCGCGCGATCGGCGCCGGCCGGTCGTCCCACACCGACTTCACCGCGCCCGGCTGCATCTGCTCGAAGCCGAGCGCCAGCGCGCAGTCGATCATGCCGCTCTCGACCGCCTGGCGCGCGAGGAACAGCGCGCTCGATCCGGTCGCACAGTTGTTGTTGACGTTGAAGACCGGGATGCCGCTCAGGCCGACGCCGTACAGCGCCGCTTGCCCTGCCGTCGAGTCGCCGTAGACATAGCCGACGTAGGCCTGCTGCACGAACGCGTAGGCCAGCCGCGCGTCTTCCAATGCGGCGCGCACGGCGCGTGCACCCATCACCGGGTAGGGATCGCTCGCGCCGGGCTTCGTGAAGGGAATCATCCCGACGCCGACGACATGGACATGGCGGTTCATTTCGATTCGCTCCTGTGGACGTGCAGAGAATGCGCGCGGCCTTCGACGACGGCAATGACCTGGGCACCAACCCGATTGGCCGAAACGCTCATCGCGCGCAAGCCGGCAAGCGCGCACCGGAGAACGGAGCCTTCCCGGGAACGTAACAGGGAACTCGCCGGAGAAGACGCCAGGTGGAGTCTCTATAATCGCGCTTTACCACCAGCGCATTTGTCTCGAGCAAATGCTGCCCACAATGACCAAGTTCGTCTTTGTCACCGGCGGTGTGGTGTCCTCGCTGGGCAAGGGCATCGCTTCGGCTTCTCTCGCCGCGATCCTCGAATCGCGCGGCCTCAAGGTCACCCTGATCAAGCTCGACCCGTATCTGAACGTCGATCCGGGCACGATGAGCCCGTTCCAGCACGGCGAAGTGTTCGTCACCGACGACGGCGCCGAGACCGACCTGGACCTCGGCCACTACGAGCGTTTCATCAGCACACGGATGAAGCGCCACAACAACTTCACGACCGGCCAGATCTACAAGTCGGTGCTCGAGAAGGAACGCCGCGGCGACTATCTCGGCAAGACGGTGCAGGTGATCCCGCACGTCACCAACGAGATCCAGGAGTTCGTCAAGCGCGGCGCGAAGGATGTCGACGTCGCGATCGTCGAGGTCGGCGGCACGGTCGGCGACATCGAGTCGCTGCCCTTCCTCGAAGCGGCGCGCCAGATGGCGCTGCGCGCCGGCCCGAACAACGCGGCGTTCGTGCACCTCACCTACGTGCCGTGGATCGCCGCGGCCGGCGAGCTGAAGACCAAGCCGACCCAGCACACCGTGCAGAAGCTGCGCGAGATCGGCATCCAGCCCGATGCGCTGCTGTGCCGCGCCGATCGCGAGATCCCCGACGACGAGCGCGACAAGATCTCGCTGTTCACCAACGTCGGCCTGCAAGGCGTGATCTCGATGTGGGACGTGAACACGATCTACAAGGTGCCGCGCATGCTGCACGAGCAGCGGCTCGACGAGCTGATCTGCATGAAGCTGCAGCTGCTCACCAAGTCCGCCGACCTGCGCCGCTGGGACAAGCTGGTGTACGAGGTCGAGCACCCGAAACACGAGATCACGATCGCGATGTGCGGCAAGTACACCGACCTGTCGGACTCGTACAAGTCGCTCAACGAAGCGCTGCGCCACGCCGGTATCCACAACCATGCGCGCGTGAAGATCGAGTACGTCGATTCCGAGCAACTCGAAGAAGCGAACATCGAGCAGCTCGCCAAGTACGATGCGATCCTCGTGCCCGGCGGCTTCGGCAAGCGCGGCGTCGAAGGCAAGATCCTGACCGCGCAGTACGCGCGCGAGCACAAGATTCCGTACCTCGGCATCTGCCTCGGCATGCAGGTCGCGACGATCGAGGTCGCACGCCATCTCGCCGGCCTGAAGGACGCCAACAGCACCGAGTTCGATCCGGCGACGCCGCATCCGGTGATCGCGCTGATCGACGAATGGCAGGACCGTGACGGCACGATCCAGAAGCGCGACGCCAACTCCGATCTCGGCGGCACGATGCGCCTCGGTGCGCAGAGCTCCGACGTGCTGCCCGGCACGCTCGCCAACCAGATCTACGGCAACGTCGTGACCGAGCGCCATCGCCATCGCTACGAGGCCAACGAGCACTACCTCGAGCGGCTGCAAAGCGCCGGCCTCGTGATCTCGGCGATCACGCAGCGCGAGAAGCTGACCGAGATCGTCGAGCTGCCGCGCGACACGCACCCGTGGTTCGTCGGTGTCCAGTTCCACCCCGAATTCAAGAGCACCCCGTGGGACGGGCACCCGCTGTTCACGAGCTACATCAAGGCGGCGCTGGAACACCAGCGCGCAGCAGGCGACAAGACGCTGAAGGCGGTGGCGTGATGAAACTGTGCGGCTTCGAGATCGGCCTTTCCCGGCCCTTCTTCCTGATCGCCGGCCCGTGCGTCGTCGAGTCCGAGCAGCTGCAGATGGACGTGGCCGGCCGGCTGAAGGAAATCACCGGCGCGTTGGGCATTCCGTTCATCTTCAAGTCCAGCTACGACAAGGCGAACCGCTCGAGCGGCACGTCGTTCCGCGGCCCGGGCATGGAAAAGGGCCTGGAGATCCTCGCGAAGGTCAAGCGCGAGCTCGACGTGCCGGTGCTGACCGATGTGCACACCGACCACGACATCGCGCAGGTTGCCTCCGTCGTCGACGTGCTGCAGACGCCGGCGTTCCTGTGCCGGCAGACCGACTTCATCCGCGCCGTCGCGCAAAGCGGCAAGCCCGTCAACATCAAGAAGGGCCAGTTCCTCGCGCCGCACGACATGGTCAATGTCATCGACAAGGCCCGCGCCGCCGCACGCGAGAAGGGTTTGCCGGAAGACTCCTTCATGGCCTGCGAGCGCGGCGCGAGCTTCGGCTACAACAACCTCGTCTCCGACATGCGCAGCCTCGCGATCATGCGCGAGACCGGCGCGCCGGTCGTGTTCGATGCGACCCATTCGGTGCAGCTGCCCGGCGGCCAGGGCACGAGTTCGGGCGGGCAGCGCGAGTTCGTGCCGGTGCTGGCCCGCGCGGCCATCGCGGTCGGCATCGCCGGCGTGTTCATGGAGACGCACCCCGACCCGGCCAAGGCGCTGAGCGACGGGCCGAACGCGGTGCCGCTCAAGCACATGAAGGCGTTGCTCGAGCAGCTCGTCGCGCTGGACCGTGTGGTCAAGCAGCAGCCGCTGCTCGAGAACGACTTCTCCTGCTGACGAGGATCTCGTCGCGCCGATGATGCCCTTGCGCCGGCTGTACCCCACGATCAGTCTGCTGCGCCGCAAGTTCGGCGCGGCGCACACCCTCGAGGCCGTCAGCACCAGGAGCTGGGTGCTGAGCCGGCAGGTCGAAGCCGAGTCGCCGCGCGCCCTCTTCGACGAAGCCGATCTGAGCAAGGTCACCGGCGTCGACGAAGCGTTCTCCGGCGACATCGCGGCGCACAAGGCGCTGGCCTACGGCGGTCGCGTCACGCACCGCGCGACGCGCCTGTTCGAGTTGCGCGATGTGGTCATCGGCGGCGGGCACTTGTTCACCAAGCGCTTGTTCCATCGCCTCGGCGTTTCGCGGCATCCGCTGGTGCTGCCGCGCCCTGACAGGCGCTATGTCAGCGCCGCGCTGTGCGCCACCCATGCCGGCAGCCGCTTTTTCGGCAGCTGGCTCATCGACGACCTGCCGCTGACGCTGGCCGCGGTCGATCTCGGCCATGCGCCGGTGTCGAGCAATCTGCACCGTTACGCCAGCCAGCACGCATGGCTGAGCACGATGGACCTCAAATCCGAGAAGGTGACGACGGCGCATTTCGATCGCCTCTTCGTGCTCGACGACGTCGGAGAGACACCCCACAAGGTCGATCGCACCCGACGGCTGCAGGAACGTGCCAGGCGCCGGCTGCATCCCCGGCTTCACAACGGGGTCATGTTCCTGCGCGGCAGCCATGGGGTTCTGCGCCGTCTCGTCAACGAAACCCAAGTCGCCGAGCTGGCACGCTCGTACGGCCTCACGGTCATCGACCCGATGACGACGACGCCGTCGGAGATCGCGTCGGCCAGTCTGGGCGCCAAGATCGTGATGGGCGTCGAGGGCAGCCAACTCAGCAACGGGCTCGTGTGCGCTCCCGCGGGCGGCGCCATGCTCGTTCTGCAGCCCCCCAGGCGATTCAGCCTGGTCTACAAGGGCATCTGCGAAGCCCGCGGTCACCGCTTCGCCTTCATCGTCGGCGATCCGGTGGATGAGACCGACCGGTTCAAAATAGAGCCTGCAGCCGTCGCCGGAATGCTGGATCGGCTGCTGACCGAGCAAACAACGAAAGGAAACGAATGAGCGCCATTGTCGACATCGTCGGCCGTGAAATTCTCGACAGCCGCGGCAACCCGACCGTCGAATGCGACGTGCTGCTCGAAAGCGGCACGATGGGCCGCGCCGCGGTGCCCTCGGGTGCGTCCACCGGCTCGCGCGAGGCGATCGAGCTGCGCGACGGCGACAAGAAGCGCTACCTCGGCAAGGGCGTGCTGAAGGCCGTCGAGCACGTCAACACCGAGATCAGCGAAGCGGTGCTCGGGCTGGACGCGAGCGAGCAGGCGTTCCTGGACCGCACGCTGATCGACCTGGACGGCACCGAGAACAAGAGCCGCCTCGGCGCGAACGCGACGCTCGCGGTCAGCATGGCGGTCGCGCGTGCGGCTGCCGAGGAATCGGGACTGCCGCTGTACCGCTACTTCGGCGGCTCGGGCGCGATGCAGATGCCGGTGCCGATGATGAACGTGATCAACGGCGGCGCGCACGCGAACAACAACCTGGACCTGCAGGAGCTGATGATCATCCCGATCGGCGCGCCCAGCTTCCGCGAGGCGGTGCGTTACGGCGCCGAGGTGTTCCATGCGCTGAAGAAGATCATCGACGGCAAGGGCATGACGACCGCGGTCGGCGACGAAGGCGGCTTCGCGCCGAACGTCGCGAGCCATGAAGCGGCGATCCAGCTGATCCTCGAGGCGATCGACAAGGCCGGCTACACCGCCGGCGAGCAGATCGCGATCGGCCTCGACTGCGCCGCCAGCGAGTTCTACAAGGACGGCAAATACGTTCTGAGCGCCGAGGGCCTCATGTTGTCGGCGGCAGAATGGACCGACATCATGGCGACCTGGGTCGACAAGTACCCGATCATCAGCATCGAAGACGGCATGCACGAAGGCGACTGGGACGGCTGGAAACACCTGACCGAGCGCCTCGGCAAGCGCGTGCAGCTGGTCGGCGACGACCTCTTCGTGACCAACACGAAGATTCTCGAAAAAGGCATCAAGGCCGGCGTCGCCAATTCCATCCTCGTCAAAGTGAACCAGATCGGTACGCTCACCGAGACGCTCGA
>Ga0070706_100003927_pt1 | contig 14485 bp, 8 predicted proteins | sample KBSK5501metaG_FD_65476 | JGI IMG/M metagenome (GOLD analysis project Ga0070706, IMG submission 65476) | Corn, switchgrass and miscanthus rhizosphere microbial communities from Kellogg Biological Station, Michigan, USA - KBS K5-50-1 metaG | ecosystem: Host-associated > Plants > Roots >...
ACACGTTCGAGACGCTCACGCTGACACCGAGCATTCAGCGCCACCGCATCGGCGAGGGCGGCTGCAGCTGGCATGCCTTCATCACGAACGGCGAGATCGTGCATGCCTAGCAGCGTCATCCAGCGATCCTTCGCCGCCGGCGAGCTCGCGCCGGCCCTGCATGCGCGCGCCGACCAAGTCAAATACACCACTGGCCTGCGCACCTGTCGCAACTTTCTCGTGCGCCGCGAGGGCGGCGTGAGCAATCGGCCCGGCACGCGGTTCGTCAGCGCCGCGAAAGATAACGCCAGCGGCAAGCTGCTCCTGCGCTACGTGTCCTCGACGCCGGGGCAGAGCGTGCTGATCGAGGCGGGCTCGGGCTACTTCCGGTTTTTCCTCAACGGGGCGGCGGTCAATGTCTCGGCCGTGCCGGCCTACAACGGCGCGACCGCCTACGTGCCCGGTGACATCGTCGCCAGCGGCGGTGTCAATTACTACTGCATCGCCAACACGACCGGCAACGCGCCGCCGAACGGGACGTATTGGTACGCGCTGCCGGGCACGATCCTCGAGATCCCCACGCCCTACGGCGGCGTCGCGCCGCTCTTCAAGTGGAACCAAAGCGGCAACGTCATCACGTTGACCGAGCGCGGGCAGAAGCCGCGCGAGCTCGTCTACCTCGGGCCGACGCACTGGATCCTGCGAGACATCTCGACGGCGCCCACGGTCGCCGCGCCGAGCGGCGGCGCCGGCACGCCCGGGGCCGCCGGCGCGCTGACCTATCGCTACAAGCTGACGGCCGCGGCACTCGACACCTACGAAGAGAGCAACCCGTCCGCGACGATCGTCGTCGCCGCAACGGCCGCGCCGACGCAGGCCGCGCCGATTGCGCTGACGTGGACCGCGCAACCGACCGCCGCCGAATTCAACGTCTACCTCGATCCGTACGGGAATGACGCGTTCGGGTACATCGGCACGACGACCACGAACAGCTTCAACGATACGGGCCTGACACCGGACTACGGCCTGACGCCGCCGCTCGCGCGGGTCCTGTTCGATGCCGTCAACGACTACCCGGAGACGAGCGCCGTGCACCAGCAGCGGCGCTTTTTCGCCAACACGAACCACGTGCCCGACGGCGTGTGGGGCTCGCGCGTCGGCTTCACGAGCAACTTCGGGATCTCCACGCCGCTGCAGGACGATGATGCGATCACGTTCAAGGTCGCGGGCAACAACCATCACACCGTGCGGTGGCTGGTGACGCTGAAAGCCGGGCTCGTGCTCCTGACGACCGGCGGCGAGTGGACCGTGACGGGCGACGGCGGCGGCGGGATCAAGCCGAACAGCATCGAGGCCGATCAACACACCTACGCGGGCGCGCATCCGACCACGGCGCCGGCCGTCGTCGGCAACACGGTCGTCTATCCGCAGCGTGCCGGCCGCATCATCAACGCACTGCGCTTCGATCAGCAGGTTGAAGGCCTCGCCGGCCAGGACCTGACGATCTTCTCGACGCACCTCTTTAAGAAGCCGCACACGATCGTCGACCTCGACTTTCAGCAGTCCGACAGCATCGTCTGGTGCTGCCGCAGCGACGGCACGCTGCTCGGGCTCACCTACATTCCCGAGCAGGAGTTCTGGGGCTGGCATCGCCACGACACCGGCGCGAGCGGACGCTTCGAGGATGTCTGCGTGGTGCCGGAAGCCGATCGCGACGTCGCGTATTTCCTCGTGCGCCGGACGATCAACGGCGGCACGGTGCGCTACATCGAGAAGCTCGAGGACCGCGAGATCGTGACGTGGAACACCGACGTGTTCTTCGTCGACGCCGGCCTCAGCTACAGCGGCGCCCCGGCGACGGTCTTCGGCGGGCTCGGCCACCTGGAGGGGCAAGTGGTCGCCGTGGTCGGCGACGGCGTCGTCGTCTACGACGGCGATCCCGCGGGCGCGAGTGCGGCCACCTTCACCGTCACCGCTGGCGCCATCACCTTGCCGGCGGCGCGGTCGAACGTGCACATCGGCATCCCAATCCGGTTCGCCGAGCTCGAGCCGCTCGACCTCGATGTCCAAGGCGAAGCGATCCGCGACAAATGGAAGCGCACCGGCAGCGTGACGGTGATCGTGGACGCGAGCGCGCGCGGCTTCATGATGGGACCGGACTCGAGCAACCTCACGCGCTACGCGCCGGCGCCGTATGAGTCGACCGCAGCTTCGGTCACCGGCGGGCTCGAGCAGAACGTCGTGAGCAACTTCACGCCGGACGGGCGGTTTCTGCTGCGGCACATCGATCCGCTGCCGCTCACGGTCCTGGGGTTCATTCCGAATATTGAGTTGGGAGGCTGACCGTGGCGTTCTTCACCGCCTTGGCCATCGCGTCGCTCGTCGCCGGCACGACGATGAAAGTTGCCGGCGACATCAAAGCCGGCAACGCGGCGAAGCGCGCCGGCGAAGCGCAGCGTGACGCGGCCGAGTCCGCCGCGCAGCTCGATGACTACAACGCACAAGTGGCGGACCTGCAGGCGAAGGACGCGACCGAGCGGGGCGTCGAAGAGGAATCGAAGTTTCGGATGGGCGTGCGCGGGATGATCGGCACGCAGCGCGCGGGGATCGCGGCCAGCAACATCGATGTCGGCTTCGGCTCGGCGGCCGACGTCCAGGCCGATGCCGCGTTCCTTGGTGAACTCGACTCGCTGGCCATCCGGACCAACGCCGCGCGCGAGGCGTGGGGCTTCCAAGTGCAGGGCGAGGACCTGCGGCGCCACGCCCAGATTACGCGGAAGGAAGGCGCGATGGCGCTTGAGGCCGGGAAGGCGGCCCAGAGCGCGAGTCGCTGGGGTGCGGCGAGCACGATTCTCGGGACGACCTCCTTGCTAGCTGACAAGTACGGACACGGGCGCGGCGGTTCTTCAGGCGGCGACTAGGATGCCCATCGTCCCCACCTACGGCCCTCGCAGAGTCACCACGGCACCGCTGCCGGGCGTGCGGAAGCAGGCGCACGAGACGGCGCTCTCGGAAGGCGCGGGCCTCGCGGCGGCACAAGCCCAGCGCAGCGAGGCCATGGGCAACTTTGGCGCGGTCGCCGCCAACGTCGGCGCGCACCTCTGGGAACAGGAAACGCGGCGCGCCGACGAAGTGGCGATGCTCGAGGCGCAGAACAAGCTGGCGAAGTGGGAGAACGATCGGATCTACAACCCGGAGACCGGCGCCCTCACCGTCAAGGGCAAAGACGCGATGCCGCTCGCCGGGCAGATCGGCCAGGAATTCGATCAGGTCGCGGGCGAGATCGAGCAGGGGCTGACGAACCCGCGCCAGCGTCAGGCGTTCGCGCGCATCAAGTCGGAAAAGGCCATCTCGCTCGACGCCACGCTCAAGCGGCACACCTTCGGCGAGATGCAGCGCTACGAAGGGCAGGAGCTGCAGGCGCTGGTCGAGAACGCGCAGACGACCGCCGTCGCCAACGCCAACGATCCACGCCGCGTCGGCGAAGAGCTGACGCGCGCCGTCTCGGCGATCAAGACGCACGCGCCACGGCTCGGCCTCGGGCCGGAGCAGGTCCAGGAACAAGTCACCAAGATCCAGACCGCCACGCACGAGGGCGTGATCAATCGGCTGCTCGTTGAGGACAAGAGCAAAGCGGCGCAGGCGTACTTCGCCGAAGCTAAGGACGCGGGCCAGATCACCGGCGATGCGATCGTGCGCATCGAGAAGGCGCTCGACACGGCCGGCACGGCGAAGACCGGGCTCGATACCGCCGGCGAGTTGTGGCAGCAGCTCGGCCCGAAAGGCGACACCGATCCGATCAACCTTGACGCGATGGAAGACGCCGCGCGCACCAAGTTCGCGGACGATCCGAAAGCGCTCGACGCGACGATCAAATACCTGCGCGAGCGCAAAGCGGGCGTCGATGCGTCCCGGCAGGACCGGCTCGAGCAGCGCGCGGGCTCGCTCTGGACCTCGGCCAGTCAGGGCGCCTCGCTCAGCGACATCACGCGCACGCCCGAGTACTTCGCGCTGCCCGGCAAGATGCAGGCGCAACTGACCGATTACGTGGTCGGCCGCGCTGAGCGCGAAGCGAATCGGAAGTACGCCGAAGAGGGCCGCGCCTACACCGAACGGCAGCGCCTCGAGGCGACGCGCGAGCAGCGGGGCTGGACGCGGTACTGGGAACTGTCGCAGCCGGCGACGCTCGACAAGCTGACCGAGAACGGGCTCAACATGATGCGCGGCGAGCTCGGCGACCAGCACGTCAATCGGTTGCTCGAGCATAAGCGTCGACTCGGCGCGAGCGAGGACAAGGTGCGCGCCGCGACCATCGATGATGACCTCTTCAAGACCGTCGCGCAGAGCGCCGGGCTGAAGGCCTACGGCGCCAGCAGCGACGACGACAAAGCCGAGCTCGGGCAACTGAAGAACGCGGTCGAGACCGAGATCGATCTCGCGCAGCAACGCACGAACCGCGTGCTCACGCGCGACGAGAAGCAAACGATCATGCGCTCGATCGTCGACCGCAAGGTGATGCTCAGTTCGTGGTTCACCGATCCCGAGAAGGTCGCGGCGACGATCACCAACCCGGACGACCGCGCGCGCGCCTACGTCCCGATCGCGAAGATCCCGCCGGTCACGATCTCGCAGTTCATCAACTACGCGCGCGGCCTCGCGCCCGAGTTGCAGCGGATGCCCGAGCCCGAGCTGCGGGCGCGCTTCGGCGATCGCATCCAGCGCGCCTACGCGCTGCGGCTGCTCGGCGGCACGCGCGCCGAGATCGAGGCCGCGATGAAGGGGCAATAGATGGCGGACGGCCAGATTTCCGCCTTTCCCGAGCCCGGCACCGAGGACCCGCTGCGCGCGCCATCGGTGCAGACACCCGACTACGGCAGCGGCCTTTCAGCGTTTCCGCCGGACACCAGTCGCCTCAGCCAGGCCATGGGCCAGGCGCTCACGACCGCGCCGGACACTGCGGCGCGCGTCTTCGATCTGCGCCTCAAGACCGGGCTGCCGGCCGACGTCATCGAGCGCAACCTTGACGACGTCGAGAAGCAGGTCGCCTCGTCCTCGTTCGATCCCGAGACGTTCCGGAAACAAAGTCCGGCGCTCGCGTCGTGGCTCGAGCAGCATCCGCTCAACGCCGCCGTCGCGAAGGACGATCTCGTGCCGCTGCAGGGCATGGAGCGGGCGCTCCGCTTCGGCCGCAACACCGTCGGCGCGCTGCCCGCGGGCGTGTTCCGCTTCGGGCAGGGGGCATGGGCGACGGTGCAGCAGCTGGCAGAGCTGCTCGAGGAACCGGCGCCGACCGACGGGCTGAATCGGATGGTCGGCCAGGTGCCGCCCGAACTGCCACCAGCCGGGCAAGTCGCCAAGGGCACCGTCAACCTCTACGCGCAGCCGAAGGTCTACAACGCCGACGGCACGATCAGCACGGTCGACAGTCTCAGCGTCAACATCGACGGCAAAGAGGTGCTCCTGCCGACGGTGACGCCGGAGGGCCGCCACTTCACCGGCACCGAGGACGAAGTCACCGAGCAGGCGATCGCCGAGTACCAAAAGACCGGCCGGCATCTCGGCATATTCGCGACGCCCGAAGCGGCCAACGCGTACGCCGAGAAGCTCCACGAAGATTACGCCGCGGGCGTCTACGACCAGTTGCCGATGTCGCGACGGATCGCGGCGTTCGCGCGCGGCAGTCAGATCGTGGCGGCGCAGCTCGCTGAGAAGTTCGGCGGCGACCGGCGCGATGCCGGATTTGTCGAGCAGGCGATCTACAGCGGCGTCGAATCGATCGGCCAGATGATCCCGTCGATCGCGCTCGGCGTCCTCGCCGGCCCGGAAGCCGCGCTCGGGTCGATGGGGGTGACGACCAGCGGTCAGGCGTACGCGCAGGCACGCGAGCAGGGCGTCACGCCCGCGACGGCGTCACTGTTCGGCGGCTTTCAAGGGCTCGTCGAAGTCGCTACCGAGTGGATCCCGGCACATAAGCTGTTCACCAACGTCGCGGCGAAGATGCCGATCATTCAGACGATTGCGCATCAGATCGTGCCGGAGATCGCGACCGAAGAGATCGCGACGGCGCTGCAGGACTTCGGCGAGTGGGCGGTCCTGCCGTCGAACAAGGACCGCACGATCGGCGACTACCTGCGCGAGCGCCCGTCGGCCGCGGCGATGACCGCGCTGAGCACGCTCGTGACTGTCGGCGGCACAGCCGTGGCGGCTCACGGGGCATCGCGGGCCTTCGAGCAACTCGGGATCGCGGCGGAACAATCGAAAACCGTGCAGCGCTCACCGGAAGCCGCGCAGGCGTTCCTCGCGCACGCGACACAGGACGTCACACACGTCTACGCGCCGATCGACAGCTTCACCGAGTACTGGCAATCGAAAGGCGTCAACCCGGCCGACATCGCCACCGAGCTGACCGGCGATCCGGCGGCGTATCGCACGGCGGTCGACCTCAAGCAAGACCTCGCGATCCCGACGGCGGCGTACGTGACGAAACTCGCGGGCACCGAACATAACGCGTTTTTCCAGAACGAGCTGCGCCTCCATCCCGATGAAGAGAACGCGCGCGAAGCGGAGGCGCGCGAGGCGCAGACGATTGCGCAGTTGACCGAACCGGCAGAAGCCTCTCCGGCCGAACGCGTGCGGGCAGATGTCCAAGCGCAACTTGAGGCGGCCGGCGCGTCGCGTTCCGCCGCGCAGTATCAGGCCCGCTTGTATGAAGACGCGTTCGGTCGCTGGGCCGCTGAGACCGGCATCGACGTGCCTACGCTAGCCACGCGCTACGGTCTCACGATTGCGCAAGAGGGACTTGCGGCGGGGGAGGTGGCCACACAGCCCCCGATCGCCGCAGGCACGACCCGGGAGGCACCGCCGAGTGCCCGGTTCATCGGCTATCAGCCCACGGCCGAAGGCGGCAGTCTCCCCCTCTACACGATTACCGGCGGCCCCCACGATCGATCGACCGTGTCCGGGGCGAAGCTCAGCGAACTCGGGATCGCCGCGCCCGCCGATGTGCCGACACCCGAAACCTATTTCCGGGAACGGGCGCGTGTCGCTGAGCAGCGATCGCTGGCGCAGGACGAACAGATTCGCCAGGCGCAGCGCGTGGCGGAAGTCGACGCGAAGACCGGCGTCGCCAATAGCAACGCGTTCGAGCGGGCGAAGCCGGCCGCGGATGCCGACCCGAATGTTGCGTTTGCATCCTTCGACTTAAACAACTTCAAGGCCGTCAACGATGCGTTAGGTCACGAGGTGGGCGACGAGGCGCTGAAACGTGCCGCCGCTGCCATCAAGCAGGCGGCTGGCGAGTTTGGCTTCGGCGAGCGCGTGTTTCGTCCGGGCGGTGATGAATTCGTGGTACTCGCCTCGCCGGACGTCATCGACCAGATTCGCGATCGTGCCGAGGAGCTCGTCGGCACCCAGGACATGGGCGGCGTGTTGTTCTCGGTGAGCGGGACCACCGGCCCCACGTACAAGGCGGCGGACGATGCGCTGCAGGCGCGGAAGCGCGCGCGGAAAGCGGCGGCCGGGGCGGAAGCGACGCCGACGCCGCAGGAATTCGCGCAGGCGCGACGGGCCACACCCTCGACCGCCACGCCCGCGTTCAAGAACTGGTTCGGCGATTGGGAACTTGCGCGACTGAAGAGTGCGCTTCGTCCGGTTCGCGGATCCGATCAAGCGAAGGCCGCGGCGAAGGAATTCCTTCGCCAACCGCTCACCAACCGAGAGACGGGTTTGGTCGCCACCGTTTCCGGCGAATCGCTCGGCAAGATGTTGAGTAAGAGTGCCGTCGATCGATCGGTGTCGCCGCAGGCGCATCTCCTCGCTGTCGGCAACCTCGACCATCTGTTTCCCTTGGCGATGACACGCGAGACCAGGCCTTCGCGCGGGACAGACGATGTCGCGGCCATTCATCACTTCGATGTGCCGATGCCGTTCGAAGACCGCGTGCTGCGCGTGAAGATTCTGGCGAAGTCATTCCGGACCGAGGCGACGGGGGCGCGGTTATATCTGGTGTCGGCTGTGGAGGTGATGAGCGCGCCGGCGTCAATAGGGGGGTTCAGCACCCCGAGTCATTCCAGGGCCGAGGACCTCGCACCGCCCGCCGGCGTGCTCGATGACAGATTCACACGGATGGTGGCCGCGGTCAAGGGCGAGGGCGTCTCGGCCGTCGTTGACAACGAAGGCAAACCGCTGCCTGTGTACCACGGCAGTAATCGCACATTTGACATCTTCGAACACCGTGCGGCGATGCGGCTGGTCGAGGGTCAGCCTACCGAAGTAATGCCGCAGGCCTTCTTTTTTACCCCTGACCAAACCAGCGCGCAGCGATTCGCCCGTGACCGTGCGCTCATCGATGAACGGCTTCGCGGTCGCGATCGCGGCCAACCCGAAGTTCGTTCGTTCTACTTATCGGTGCACCAGCCGCTCGAACTTGTCAGTCGCGAACACGCGACGGGCATGATCCCCAGCGGCGAAGGCGTCGCCGAGCTTGAAGACATCACCGGCCAGACGTTCGAGTACTGGGAAGAGGTGCAGACCGCCCTCGACGATCCGAACGTCATCGACGAGCTGCGGATGCGCGGCTATGACGGCGTCCACCTGCTCGAGTCGGACGAAACCGAGGCCTGGGCGGTGTTCGAGCCAGAGCAAATCAAATCGACGGAGAACATCGGCGCGTTCGATCCGACCTCGCCAAACGTCTACGAACAGCGCACGGGCGAGACGCTCGGATCCATCACCTTCGGCCCCGAGGGGCCATCGTTCGCCAAAGTGGTCCTCGCCGCCAAAGCCGACCTCTCGACATTTCTCCATGAGTCCGGGCACTACTTCGTCGAAGTCATGGCCGACTTGGTCGCACGCGGGGAAGCGTCACCGCGCATGCGGGCCGACCTCGAGACGCTACTCCGCTCGGCCGGCTACGAGGGCGACATTGCCACATGGCGCGCGCTGCCGGCCGACGAGCGGCGTGCCGCGCACGAGCACCTCGCGCAGGCTCTTGAGGTGTACCTGCAGGAGGGCAAGGCGCCGAGCGTCGCGCTGCGTCCCGCGTTCGCCCGCTTCCGCGCCTGGCTGCTCAGTATCTATCGCAACATACGGCTCGACGTCACGCTCTCAGCGGAAGTCCGCAGCGCCTTCGATCGGCTGTTCGCCAGCGACGCGGCGATCGCCGAGGCGCAACAACAGGGGAACCAGCGGCCGCTGTGGCTGACGCCGGAGCTCGCCGGCATGTCGCCCGACCAATTCGAGAAGTATCGCGATCGAATCGCCGACGCGTCGCAAAAGGCGCGCGAGCGTCTCGATCAGCAGCTGCTCGCCGAAGTCCGCCGCGAGCAGACGGCGCAGTGGAAGGCGCAGCGCGCCGCGATCGAGGAGACCGTGACGAGCGAGGTGCACGCGCAACCGGTCTACCGCGCGCTCGCGGCGATCCTGAAGGGCACTAACCCGGACGGCACACCGCTCGTCGAGGGCACCGAGCCCGAACCGATCAAGCTCTCACGTGAGGCCATCGTCGAGCAGTTCGGCGAGGACCGCGTGAAGACGTTGCCGCGTGGGCTCACCACGCGCGAGGACTCGGGCGTGCATCCGGACCTGATCGCCGAAACCTACGGGTTCTCGAGCGGCGACGAGCTCCTCACGGCCATCAGCCAGGCGCCGAAGATGGCCGACGTCATTCAGCAGGAAACCGATCGCCGCATGCTCGCCGAGCACGGCTCGATGCTGCTCGACGGCACGCTGCCGGAGAAAGCGCAGGCCGCGACCGCCAACGACGCCCGCGAAGCCGTCATCGAGGCCGAGTTGACCCAACTGGCCAAGATCCGCAAGGGCGGCCCGGCGCGCATCCGGGCCGCGCTGCCGCGCGCCGATCGCGTGCGCACGTTCGCCAAGGAACGGATCGCCGCGACACGCGTCAGTGAAGTGCGGCCGCAGGTCTTTTGGGCGGCCGCTCGCCGCGCCGCCGCGCAGGCGGTCGAGCTCGCGGCCAAGCAGGACATCGACGGCACCATCGTCGCCAAGCAGCAGGAGCTCGTGAACATCGCGCTCTACAAGGAAGCGATGCGCGCGCAGGCCGACGTCGAGGCCCGTGTGCAACGCGCGCGCGATCTTGGCAAGGGCCCGGCGCGCCAGCGACTCGGGCTCGCCGGCGAGAGCTATCTCGATCAGGTCGACGGGATCCTCGATCGCTACGAATTTGCGCGGGTGAGTCAGAAGGCGCTCGAGCGCCGCGCGTCGCTCCGCAAGTGGGCGGCCGCGCTCGAGGGCGAAGGACTACCGGTCGACTTTCCCGAGGAGCTCCTGGACGAAGCGCGCCGCGTCAACTACCGCGAGCTCACGGTCGAGCAATTGCTCGGCGTCACCGACAGCCTCGATCACATCGCGCACCTCGCGCGGCTGAAGAACAAGCTGCTCAAGGCGGCCGATCAACGCGACTTTGCCGCGGCGCGCGATGGCGTCGTCGCCTCGATCGTGGAGCACAACGAGCCGCAGAAGCTGCCGCTCGAATTCCGGCCGAGCGACGACAAGTGGCGCAAGGTCTCGGCGTGGTTCGCGAGTCACGCGAAGATCGCGATGCTCGCGCGCGTGCTCGACGGCCACCAGGACGGCGGCGCGATGTGGGAAGCCTTCATCCGGCCGATCAACGCGGCGGCTGATGCCGAGGTGACGCGCCAGAACGAGACCGGCACGGCCTATCATGCGATCCTCCAGGAGCACTATCCGGGGCGCGAGCTCGCGCGCCTGAACGACAAGCAGCACATCCCGGCAATCAACGACAGCCTCTCGAAAGAGGGGCGCCTCGCCGTCGCGCTGAATTGGGGCAACCAGACCAGCCGCGATCGGCTGCTCAACGATCCGGCGCGCCGATGGTCCCAGCCGCAGGTCGAGGCGATCCTCGATACGCTCGACGCGCGCGACTGGAAATTTGTGCAGGACACCTGGGATTTCCTCGACAAATTCTGGCCGGAGATCGAAGCCAAGCAACGGCGTGTCACCGGCATCGCGCCCGAGAAGGTCGACGCGATTCCGGTGCGGACGAAGTTCGGCGAGCTGCGCGGCGGGTACTATCCGCTCGCCTATGAAGGACGCCTCAACGCCCAGGCCCGCGGATTCGAGCCAGCCACGGAGGCCAAGCTGGCCACGTCGGCCGCGTATGTGCGATCCACGACGCGCCGCGGCCACGTTGAGGCGCGGCAGCAGAACGTGCAACTCTCAGTCCGTCTCGACCTCGGCGTCGCGTTCCAGCACCTCGACCAAGTTATCCACGACTTGACACATCACGAGATGCTCATCGATACGACGCGGCTGTTGCGGGATCGACAGATCGCCGGCGCGCTCTATGAGTCGAAGGCGCTGCTCGCGAAAGGCGATCTGCTCTATCAGCAGTTCTCGAGCGCGCTGCAGGACATCGCGCTCGGCTCGCGTGGCAACGGGAAAGCGAGTGTCATCGACACCGCGGCCACGTTCCTGCGGACGCGGACGCAGATCGCCGGCATGGCCTGGAACCTCTGGACCGCGCTCCAGCAACCGCTCGGGCTCTTCAACGGGATGTCACGCGTCGGCCCGCAGTGGGTCGCGAAGGGCGTGAAGCGCTGGCTCCGCGATGCCGCCTCGATGGAGAACACCGCGAGCTGGATCGCCGACGTCTCGCCGATGATGCGCGAGCGCGTGCAGACCGCGACGCAAGATCTGCACGACGTGCGGCAGGCGCTGCGACAGCCGGGCGGCTGGTTCGACACGCTCGTGCGCACCGTCAGCGCGGACCGCCTCACGCAGCAGACGATTCTCGATGGCTATCTCTGGCACATTGGGATGGCGCAACGTGTCGCCGACATTCCGACGTGGCTCGGCGCGTACGAGAAACACATGGCTGGCGGCGAGACCGAAGCGCGCGCGATCGCGCTCGCCGATCAGGCGGTGCTCGACAGTCAAGGCGGTGGCCAGATCAAGGACCTCGCGCAGATTCAGCGGGGCAGTCCGGTCGCGCGGCTGTTCATGACGTTTTTCAGCTACGGCAACACGGTCTACAACGCGACCGCTGAACGCGCGGCCGCGACGTCGTTCAAGTCCCCGTCGCAGGTCCTGACGTTCCTCGGCCATCTGACGCTCCTCGGCATCATGCCGGCCGTGCTGACCGAGGCGCTCCGCTGCGCGACCGGCCGCGGCCAGTGTCGCGATTGGCCGGATTACCTCGGCAACGTCGCCGGCCAGTACCTCGGCGACGGCATGAACATGATGGTCGGGCTGCGCGAATTCGGCGGCGCCGTGAAGATCGCGACGGGGCTCGATCCGGGTACGCGCGGCTACGAAGGGCCGGCGGCGTTGCGGCCGATTCAACTGGCCTACCAACTCGCTCAGCAGATCCATCAAGGTCAGGCCGATGAAGCCTTTTTCAAGGCGCTGAATCAGGTCGGTGGCCTCGCCTTCAAGTACCCCGCCGCACAAGTCCAGCGCACGATCGACGGCTTCGTCGCGCTCGAGCACGGGAAGACGCACAACCCGCTGGCGTTGCTGTTCGGCGCGCCACCGAAGAAAGCAGGCGCGCGATGAGCATCGATGCGACCGACCCGCCGGTCGAGCGCCGCCGTGACGACTACATGAGCGTCAGCAGTGCGACGTGGTATCTCATCTCCGCGCTCGGTCTAACCGTGCTCATGGTGGTGTGCTCCGTCGTGCTGGTGGTTGCGCAGCTGATCGCACACCCGGAGCTCAGGCTCGACGTCGACCTGATCGTGCGCTACGTCGCGTATTTCGTCGGCGCGATCATCGTGGCGCTGTTCGCGAGTGCGGGCATCAAAGTTGTGAGCGTCTTAGACGGCCAGCAAGCCATGCTGATTCGCGTCGTCGCCGAGAAGGAACGGACCAAGGGGTACGTCGAAGGGCTGAAGGAGAACCCGTCCACTAACATCTCGTGAGGAGACGGCTGCCATGCTGCTGATTCTGATCATCGTGCTGCTGCTCCTCATCCTGAGCGGTGGCGGTTGGTACTACGGGGGGCCGCAGTACGGCGGCGGTGGGCTCGTCACCGTGCTGATCGTGATTCTGATCTTGTGGCTGCTGGGCGTCATCCCGGGGCGGATCCGCTGATGGCCGATCTGACCCGCGCCCGTGTCCTGGCCGCGCAGCTCGTCGAGGCCCTTGCCGACGCGCCGCCGGCGCCGCCCGCCGACCTGCCGCCCATCGCCACGCCCGACGCGCTTGATCGCGCCCTGAGCACGGCGGTGCCCGACACGATCCTCTGGCTCGAGCCGACGCTCGTCTATCCGGCGCCGCTGACGATTCGCACCGCGCGCCTCACGCTCGCGAGTAAGGGCCTGACGCCGATGGTGCGCATGACGCCCGACGTGCCGCTGCCGCGGTTCACCGGTGGTCTGACAATCGCCGCCGACGGCGTCAAGCTCCTGGCGCTTGAGGTGCGGCACAGCAACCCGGCGAAGGACATCCTCGTCCTGTTGGGCGCGCACGTGCGCGTCGACCAACTGCGAATCCTCGGCAATCCGCTCGCCGGCGCCAAGCGCGGCATCGCGGCCATGGCCAACGGGGATCTCACGATCAGGCGCTGCTACGTCGACGACATCTTCGGGCCGTATCCGGGGCAAGACACCCAAGCGATCCTCGCGGCCGACATGGCGCCGGGGCTGTTGATCGAAGATAACTTCCTCGCGGCGGCTGGGGAAACGATCCTCATCGGCGGGATGGACGAGCAGAACGCCGATCGGATGCCGAGCGAGATCACGATCCGCGGCAACGTCATCACGAAACGTGACGCCTGGCAGTCGCAGGCGATCCTCGTGAAGAACACCCTCGAGATCAAAGCTGGCCGCAAGATCCTCGTTGCCGGCAACGACATCTCGCAGAGCTGGGGCGGCCACGGGCAGACCGGGTACCTGCTCGTGTTGACCGTCAGGAACCAGAGCGGCGGCGCGCCGTGGGCGACGATCGAGGACGTCGACATCATCGACAATCACGTCCACCACGGCGCGGCGGCGATCAACGTGCTCGGCCGCGACAGCAACCACCCGTCCGGCACGATGGCCCGCGTCCGCATCCGCGGCAACCTCTTCGAGGACCTCGACCCGATGCCGTACACCGGTAGCACCAAGCTGATTCAGATCGACGGCGGCCCCGACGCGCTCTCGATCGTGAGCAATCAGTTCCGCGGTGCGCCCGTCTCGAGCGCCGTCTACCTACTCGGTAAGCCGGCCTCGATCACCAACCTGGCGATCATGGACAACGTGTTCCCGCCGACGACCTACGGTCTGTACGGCTCGGGGAGCATCACGGCGCCAAAGGTGGCGCAGCGCTACGACCCGGCGACCAACGCCGCCTGGAAGTACTTCGTCGCGAGCGGCACGTTGAGCGGCAACAGCGAGGCGCCAGCATGACGTGCGCCGGCGTCGGGCCGCTCATCGTCGTGCTGCTCATCGGCGTGCTCGCGGGCGTGGGGATCGCCTGGCTCATCGCCGCGGTGACGGGCTGGTGGTAAAGGGAGAGCGTGATGGCTGATGATCCGTACCTG
>Ga0070706_100003930_pt1 | contig 14480 bp, 14 predicted proteins | sample KBSK5501metaG_FD_65476 | JGI IMG/M metagenome (GOLD analysis project Ga0070706, IMG submission 65476) | Corn, switchgrass and miscanthus rhizosphere microbial communities from Kellogg Biological Station, Michigan, USA - KBS K5-50-1 metaG | ecosystem: Host-associated > Plants > Roots >...
AGTCGTCATTTCCTCCGTTGGGGAGTTAGTGTGCGGGATGCGCGTACATCCCGATGAAGATGGCGGTGAGAAGCGTGAAGATGTAGGCCTGGATCAGGGCCACCAGGACCTCCAGGATCATGATGAAGAGCGAGAGGCCGAGAGAGACCGGGATCATCGACACCCCGAAGATCAGGCCCACGCCGGACATGAGCGGGATGAGCAGGAGCAGGGTGGTGATCACCATGTGGCCGGCCAGCATGTTCGCGAAGAGACGGATCATGAGCGCGAACGGCTTGGTGAACATGCTGATGATCTCGACCGGGATCATGATGGGCAGGAGCCAGCCCGGCAGGCCCGGGGGGACGATCCCCGCGAAATGGTGGACCACCCCGTACTTCGAGATGCCGGCCCACTGCTGGGCCAGGAAGGAGACGGTGGCCAGACCCAGGGTGACCGCGATGTTGCCGGTGGAGGTGGCGGAGAACGGGGTCAGGCCGAGCAGGGCCGCCACCAGGATGAAGAAGAAGAAGCTGCACAGGAGGGGCAGGAACTTCGCCCCGTCGCCGTGGCCGATGTTCTTCTCCGCGACGTCGTCGCGGATGAACACGACCAGCCCCTCCACGAGCGCGCCCATCCCGGTGGGGACCCTCCCCGCCTTGTAGCTCCGCAGGGCCAGCCGGGCCATCAGGATGACCATCAGGGCGGCGATCACGAAGAAGACCAGGTGCTTGGACGGCATGCCGAAGAACGGCTGGTCCAGGACGTGGTGCATGAGGATGGCCGCGACGTCGTGCGCGCCCTCGCCGTGCGCGGGGGCGTGCTCGACGGCCGGCTCGGTGGCCGCGGCGAGCGCGCCCAGGAGCCCGAGCCCGCTCATCGGGCCCTCGCGGGCGTGCTGGTGCGCCGGTGCAGGATGGTCAGCTCCAGGACGAGGAAGAGCACGAAGAAGGCGAGGAGCGAGATCACGAGCGGCACCCTCGGCAGGTCGAGGATCAGGATTCCCGCCACCACCGCCGCGAGCATGAAGGCCATGCGCAAGAGCATGCCGCCGAGGACCGCCTTCATGAAGACGGTCGTGGAGCGCGATGCCGACCAGAGCGCGAGGAAGTAGGCGAGGATCGTGTTCAGGGCGGCCAGGGCCGCGCCACTCACGACGGCCCAGCGGACGCCGGCCTCTCGCGGGAGGGCGGGCCAGGCGGCGGCCACGAGCGCCGCCACCACCACCAGGACCAGGAGCGCGTACTTTCCGAGACTCACCGCTTGGGACCCGCCACAGTCTTGAAGAACTGGTAGAGCGCCAGGCCCAGGCCGATGACCCCGCCCAACAGCAGGAACATCGGCTGGGTCCCGAACCGGGCATCCAGCCCGTATCCCCCGAGGAGCCCCAGGAGGACCGTCACCGCCAGGCTCGTCCCGATCCCGAGATAGGGCGCCAGGTCGCGAACGACCCGCGTCCAATCTCCCGAGACCTGACTCTCCGGCTTCTCTTCCGGGGGCTTCGGGGTGGACAACCGGCGAGACGTTATCACACGCCCTCCGGTGAGGCAAGGCGTGGTCCGACGCGGGATCGTCGGCCCAAGCCTAGACGCGCGAAGCAGATACGGTCTCGGCCCGCTCCTCGGCCGGTGTCCCCGCCGGATGCGCGGAGGGCGCGAGGACCAGAGGCCGCAGCACGTCCATCCGGTAGATCCGGATCGCCGAGAGCACGAGGGACAGGATGACCGGCCCCACCAGGAAGCCCGACACCCCGTACGCCAGGACGCCCCCGAGGATCGACAGGAAGCCGAGCAGGGGGTGGATCTGGGCGCTGCCCTGGAGGAGCATCGGCTTCACCACGTTGTCGATCCCGCTGATGACCAGGACGCCGAAGACCAGCATTCCGACCGCCTGCCAGGTCTCCGCCGTGAAGGACAGGTAGACGCAGGCGGGGACCCAGCCGAGCGGTGAGCCCAGGATGGGCACCATCGCGGCCAGCGCCACCGCCGCGCCCCAGACGAACGGCGAGGGGACGCCGAAGATCAGGAATCCGATCACGGCCGCCAGGCCCTGGGCGAGGGGAACGACGATCATCGACTGGAGCGTGCCCTTCACGGTCTTGCCCAGGTGGTCGAAGATCTGCCGCTCCTGGACCTCGGAGAAGGGCGAGATGGGCCGGAGCTCGGCCCGCAGCCGGGCGCCGTCCTTGAGCAGGAAGAAGAGCATGAGGAGGAACAGGACGAGGTCGAAGAGCACGGAGGTGAGCCCCGTGAGCGTGCCCTGGACCAGGCCCTGGGCCATGCTCGCGATCTGGGCGAGGGCGCCGGAGAGCAGGGGGGCGAGGCGGCTCTCCTCCCGGCCCAGCCAGTCGCGCAGCAGCGGGAGACGCTCGATGAGCGTCTGCTTGAAGAAGCGCTCCAGCTCGGCGGGCTGGAGGTGGGGACGGATCCAGTCGAAGAAGAGGAGGGCCTGACGGGCGAGCAGGTGCAGCGAGACCACCACGGGAACGAGGATCACGATCGTGGTCACCAGAACGAGCAGGCCGGCCGCGAGGCTCTCCCGCTCCCCGAAGGCCCGGGCCAGCCGGCGGTGCGCCGGCGCGAGCAGCACGGCCACCGAGGCTGCCACCGCGAACATGAGGAGGAACGGCCGGAACACCTGGAAGGCGAGGACGGTGATGACGGCGAGGGCCACGAGGAGCGACGGGACAAGGTCCCGCGGCCGCCGCCCGCTCACTGCCCCCTCGCTCACGGTGCGATGAGGATAACCCGGACGTACGTCCGGCGGGGACCTAGATCGTCTCGCCCTCGTCCCGCAGGGCTGGAACGCGGGACAGCCACCAGCAGAAGAGAAGCACCAGGGCGGCGGGGACGAGGGGGGTCCACCAGGCCCGGATGCCGAGCTGAGCGAACGAGGTGGGGCCCAGCCAGGCGATGAAGCCCATGACCGCCCCCGCCCAGGCCAGGCTGCTCACGAGGCTCAGGGCGGAGAAGCGCGCGGGGGAGACCCCGGCAGAGGCGCAGGCCGCGGGTATCGCCACCCGCAGCCCCGGCAGGAAGCGACAGGCCAGGATCATGGCGCTTTGGTGGGTGCGGACCCGGGCCACGATCCGGTCGCGGCGGCGCGACCAGGTCGGGAAGCGTTCCAGCAGCGCCGGGAGCCACCCGCGCAGCGCGTAGAAGTAGAGCTGGTCTCCGACCGATCCGCCCATGGCAGCCGCCGCGTAGACTCCCCCCGCTGCCAGGTGGCCCGTCTGCACGAGCACCGCGGCGGCCACGAAGACGATCTCGCCCTCGATCACGGTGGCCAGGAAGACCACCAGGTACGCCAGCGGGCCGGTCCAGTCCGCAAGGCTCATCGAGGGCTGGCCGCGAGGGCCCCGCGCATCCGGTCGGCGACGCGCTGCACGTCCGCGTCGGACAGCCCGGCGTGGACGGGGATCTGGACCGCGTCGGTGGTGCGACGCGCCCAGGGCACGTCGCACGACGCCGCGCCGAAGAGCGGAAGGTCCGGGCACACGTCCATGTGGTGGTACTCCACGTCCAGGCCGCGCCGCAGGCAGCGGCGCACGATCGCGTCGCGGTCGGGCACGTACACGGGGTACTGATAGTAGACGTGCACGGGGTCGGCAGGGGTGGGCGGCAGCAGCACGCCGGGCAGGCCGGCGAGGGCCGCGCCCATCGCGCGGGCGTGGCCGCGCGTGGTCTCCGTCCAGCCGTCGAGGTGCGTGAGCCCGGCCAGGCCCAGGGCGGCCTGGACATTGCTGTACCGCTCCCGGTAGCCGGCGGGGAACGGCAGGAGCGGGCGGACCTTCTCCCACAGGTACACGTCGGGCCGCGCCTCGAAGAGCGAAGCGGTCCACAGGATCGGGAACACGCTGAGGCTGAAGAAGGCCGGGCTCATGAACGCCCGCTCCACCCGGCCCAGGCGCAGGCGCTTCAGGACCCGCGCCTCCGGTGGGGCCGGCTCCGCCTCGACCAGGGCCGCGATCCGGGCGGCGAGCGCGGGGTCGCGCGTGAAGGCCATGCCGCCGCCGCAGGTGTTGAGCGGCTTCAGGACCTGGAAGCTGAAGAGGGCGGCGTCGCCGAAGGTCCCCGTCGGCTGCCCGTGGTAGGAGGCGCCGAGCGAGTGGGCGCAGTCCTCGATGACGCGCAGCCCCCGGCGCCGGGCGACGTCGAGGATGGCGTCCATGTCGCAGGGAAGGCCGTAGATGTGCGTCGGGACCACGGCCCGGGTTCGAGGAGTGATCACGGACTCGAGGGCCTGCGGATCGAGGTTGAAGGTCCGGGGATCGACGTCGGCGAAGACGGGTGTGAGGCCCGCCGCCCGCGCCATCTCGGGGACCACCCAGAAGGTGAGGGCCGGGAAGACCACCTCGGAGCCCGCGGGCAGATCGAGCGCCTTCAGGATGTACCAGGCGGCCATGCGGCCGTAGGAGGTGGAGAGGGCGCGTCCGCCGCCCAGCCGGGCGGCGAAGGCCTCCTCGAAGTCCCGGAGCGCGGGCCCGTGCACGACCTGGCCGCGGCGCCGAGCCGCCTCGACGATCTCGTCGAAGTCGGGGACCCAGCGCGCGCCATAGCGCGAGATCGCGCTCAGCACTCGACCGTCCGCGACATCGAGGCCAGCTCCTTGCGCGCGTGGAAGGCCCGGACCTGGCGATCGAGGCGGCCCACCAGGTCGAGCAGCCAGCGCGTCTGGAAGCGCCCGTAGTTCGCGAAGAAGGACGGGCGCAGGTAGAAGCGGCCGTAGGCCGCGGCCAGCAAGAACTGCATCTCCTCCGAGGAGAGGCTGGGATGGCGGAAGGTCGGGGTGAATCCGTCGAAGCGCTCCCAGTCCCGCTCGAACACCGTGCGCTCCATCTGCTTGTAGAGCGGAGTGCCCGGGTAGGGGGTGAGCAGCTTGAACTGGGCCAGGGTGGACCCGAGGGAGATCGCGTAGTCGATGGTGGCGGCGATGGAATCCCAGGTGTCCGTGGAGAAGCCGAGCACGTAGAAGCCCACGGTGCCGATCTCGAGCCGGCGGCAGGCCTCGATCACCCGCCGCTGCTGCTCCTCGGGGATGGGCCGCCGGCCCACCTTGCGCAGGGTGTCGGGCGAGAGCGACTCCACGCCGAAGGTGATCGCGCGGAGCCCCGCCCCGCGCATGGTGGCGAGCAGGTCCTCGTCCAGGCGATCCAGGCGGGTCTCGCACTCCCAGCGCAGATCGAGCTCCCGCGCGCGGATCTCGTCGCAGAGGGCGAGGATGCGCTCGCGCTCCTGGCTGAAGAGCGGGTCGCGGAAGACCACGAATGGCTGCGGGTGGTCCTCGCAGAGCTGCTCCAGCTCGTCCGCCATGTTCTTGACCGAGCGCGACCGATAGCTGGAGAGGATCCGATGGGGGCAGTAGGTGCAGAACTCCGGGCAGCTCCGGCTGGCCAGGAGCGAGAAGGCGCCCTTGGGGCGGGTGAAGTAGCCCGACGCCTGGCGCGCTCCCGGCGCCACCCCCACCAGGTCCCAGCGCGGGAAGGGCAAGGAATCGAGGTCGGCGATCTCCTGGCTCTTCACGTAGCCGTCGAGCGGCTCCCCGCGGGCCAGGCGCATCACGGCTTCCTCGGGCTCGCCGTTCACGATGAAGTCCGCCGCGGGGGCGAAGAGGTGCGGCAGCTTCGAGGCGGTGATCCCCACGAAGCCCACCCGCGTGCCGCGGGCACGGGCCGCCGCCGCCCAGGCGGTCTCCTCCCGGTGATCCACCAGGGACGAGAGCACGAGGGCCACGTCCCCCTCGACGACCTCGCGGCACGTGAAGGCCACCTCGTGACCGGCCCGCGCCAGGAGGGCGGCCAGGTAGGCGAGGGTCACGCTCGGCGGGTCCTGCAGGCGCTTGCGCAGAAAAGTGGCGAGCCGGGTCACCGCGCAGAAGCCGGTCATGCGCTGGCCGTACCCGCCCACCACGGTGTCCTTGTTCACGAATCCGCGATCCGATCGCAGGTCCGCCAAGACGACCCTCATCAAGCCCTCCCGTCTCCCCTCCATTGAGACGGACGGCGGAAAGGCCGACAAGACTATCTTTGGGAAAGCGGGGCTATCTTTCGTCCGGCTTCCCTATCTTTCGGCTCGGCGGGCGACCGGGAGGCCGCGAGGTTCCTATAATTCGAGTCAGGATGACCATGCCGGACCTGCTGTCCCACGACTCTCCGGCCGGGCGCCTCCGGCTGTGGCTGTTCAGCGCCGGGGCCATCGCCCTCATCGCCCTCATCGACTGGCGGCTCGAGCCCAACCTCTCGCTGGGCCTCCTCTACCTCTTCCCCATCCTGGTGTCGGCGGTCTTCCTCAGCCGCTGGCAGCTCCTGGCGGTGGCTGCGCTCTGCACGTCCCTCCGCGAGTGGCTGAGCCCCTTTCCCTGGGACCTGGACGCGATCGCGCGCAGCGCGATGGCGCTGGTGGCCTTCCTCGGGGTGGGCCTCTTCGTGGGGGAGCTTTCCCGGAACCGGGAGCGGGCCATCGAGCACGGGCGGCAGCTCGAGGAGCAGGTGCGGCGGCGGCGGGAGGCCGAGGAGGAGCTGCGGGTGCTGGTGGAGAGCAGCCCCGCCGCCATCGTCACCGTGGACGCCGAGGGCCGCATCCTGCTCGCGAACCGGGCGGCCCTGCGTTTCCTCGGCTCGGGCCAGGAGGCCCTCACGGGCGAGCCGATCGGCCGCTACCTCCCCACCCTGGCCTCGGTCGTGGGCGGGCAGACCCTGGGGACGTCCGCCCTGCGGACCACCGTCGAGTGCATCGGCCACACCGCGAGCGGCGAGCGCTTCCTCGCCCACGTCTGGTTCTCGACCTATCAGACGCTCTCCGGCCCCCGGCTCGCCGCCATCATCCTCGACGCCTCGGAGCAGCTGCGCGACCGGGAGACCCTGGGGCTGCACTCCGTGGCCACCGCCTCCCGGATCCTCTTCGGGGCGGTCTCCCACGAGGTCCGCAATCTCTCGGCGGCCGCGGGAGTGGCCTACGCCAACCTGGGGCGCGCGGCCGACCTCGACGCGAACGAGGACTTCCAGGCCCTGGGCACCCTGCTCGAGGGGCTGGAGAAGATCGCCTCCGCCGAGCTCCGGCTGGCCTCGGAGACCATCCGCGCCCGCGCGGACCTCTTCACCGTGCTGGAGGAGCTGCGGGTGGTCCTGGAGCCCTCCCTCGTCGAGTCCGACACCGAGCTTCTCTGGCGCGTCCCCGAAGACCTGCCCGCGGTCTGCGGCGAGCACCACAGCCTGCTCCAGGTCTTCCTGAACCTCGCCCAGAACAGCCGCCGGGAGCTCCAGCGGGTGAAGGAGAGGCGGCTCACGGTCACGGTGGACGCGACCGAGGGCCCCGTGCTCGTGCGCTTCGAGGACACCGGGCCCGGCGTCCAGCAGCCGGAGCGGCTCTTCCAGCCCTTCCAGCACGGCAGCGACGCGACCGGCCTCGGTCTCTACGTGTCCCGCGCGATCGTCCGTTCCTTCGCGGGCGACCTCCGCCACGAGCCGCGTCCGCAGGGGAGCTGCTTCGCGGTGGAGCTGGCCAGGGCCACGTGACCCGAACCACCGAGGGCCGGCCCAGGGTGCGCATCGTCCTCGTGGACGACCACGCCCTCTTCCGCGAAGGGCTGACCCGCCTGCTGGGGGCCGAGCCCGACCTGGACATCGTCGGACACTGCGCGACCGTGGACGAGGCCCTGGAGATCCTGTCCGCGGGCCCGGTGGACCTCGTGCTCCTGGACGTGGACCTCGGCGCCCAGCGCGGCTCGGAGTTCATGACGCGAGCGCGTCGAGCCGGGTTCGCGGGCCGGGTGCTGGTGGTGACGGCCGGGCTCACGGACGCGGAGGCCGCCCGCTTCCTCCGGGAGGGTGCTTCCGGCATCTTCCTCAAGCACGACTCGCCCGCCGTGCTGGTGCGCAGCATCCGGCAGGTGATGGACGGAGAGGCTTCCGTCGATCACGAGATCCTGAGCGGGGTGCTGCGGATGGGCGCGCCGCCCGAGGAGGAGACGGCGAAGGCGCCCCTCACCGAGCGCGAGCGCGGGGTGCTGCACGGCGTGCTCGAGGGGCTCGCCAACAAGGAGATCGCGGCCGAGCTCGACATCTCCGAGAGCTCGGTCAAGGCCGCCCTGCAACAGCTCTTCCACAAGACGGGCGTCCGCACGCGGAGCCAGCTCGTCCGCATCGCCCTCGAGCAGTATCGGGACCAGCTCTAGCGGTCGGGAGCGGCCTTCTCCGGCACCACCGGCTCGTCGTGGATGGGGGTGGTGGGGACGGCGGCCGCGGCGTGGGCCACCTGGCCGGGGAACTTGCCGGGCTGGATGAGGCCCGCCAGGCGGGCCGCGGGCGCGTGCAGGAAGTCCAGGAACGGCTTCGGGTAGACGCCGATCCAGAAGCAGAGCGCCACCAGGGGCACGAGGGTCGCGAGCTCGCGGGTGTTCAGGTCCTTCAGGTGGTTGTTCTCCTCGTGGGTGACCTTGCCCCAGAAGACGCGCTGGTAGAGCCAGAGCAGGTAGGCCGCTCCCAGCACCACTCCCGAGACCGCCCAGTAGGCCCAGATCCGGTTCGCCGCGAAGGCCGCCTGCAGGATCATGAACTCGCCGATGAACCCGTTCAGGAGGGGCAGACCCATCGAGGCCAGGAAGATGATCAGGGTGAAGGTCGCGTAGACCGGCATCACGTGGGCCAGGCCGCCGAACTGCGCGATCTCCTTGGTGTGCCGCCGCTCGTAGATGAGGCCCACGATCAGGAACAGCCCGCCCGTGGAGAGCCCGTGGTTGATCATCTGGAGCACGCTCCCCTCGATGCCCAGGGGGCTCAAGGCGAACATGCCGAGCATCACGAAGCCCAGGTGGCTCACCGAGGAGTAGGCGATGAGCTTCTTCATGTCCTTCTGGACGAGGGTCACGAGGGCCGCGTACACGATGCCGATGATCGACAGGGCGACCATCCAGGGGACCGCCTGCAGGGTGGCCTGCGGCAGGAGGGGGAGGGAGAAGCGCACGAAGCCGTAGGTCCCCATCTTCAGGAGGACCCCGGCAAGGATCACGGACCCCGCGGTGGGCGCCTCGACGTGGGCGTCGGGCAGCCAGGTGTGGAAGGGGAACATCGGCACCTTGATCGCGAAGCCCAGGAAGAAGGCCAGGAAGACCCAGTACTGCAGGTCCGGGGGGATCCCCATGGCCAGCCACTGTGTGAAATCGAAGGTGCCGGTCTGGGCGATGGTCGGGTCCAGCTTCAGCAGGGCGGGGCTGGTCTTGGACTGGAAGTAGAGGGCCAGGATCCCGAGCAGCATCACCACGGAGCCGACCAGGGTGTAGAGGAAGAACTTGATGGCGGCGTAGAGCCGCCGCGCGCCCCCCCAGATCCCGATCAGGAAGTACATGGGGACCAGCATCACTTCCCAGAACACATAGAACAGGAACATGTCGAGGGCGCAGAAGACGCCCAGCATCCCCACCTGCAGCAGGAGCAGGAACACGTAGTACTGGCGCACCCGCTCGGTGACCGCGGTCCAGCTGGACAGGATGGAGATGAAGCCGAGGAGGGTGGTGAGGAGGATCAGCAGGGTGCTGATCCCGTCCACCCCGAAGAGGTACTGGACGCCGATGGAGGGAATCCACGTCCCCTTCTCCACGAACTGGAAGCCCTCCTTGCCCGGCTCGAACCAGAACCAGAGAGGCAGGCTGACCAGGAAGCCGAGGAGCCCCACGAAGTTCGCGAACCAGCGCACCGCGTCGTCGTTGCGCTTGAAGGCGGGCACCAGCAGCAGCACGAGCGCGCCCGCGAGCGGGGTGTAGGTGACGATGGAGAGGAGGTGGTCCCGCAGGAAATCCATACTAGTAGAGCCCCATCAAGTAGCGGCCGGCCGCGATCAGCAGGAAGACGCCGATCAGCATGGAGAGCGCGTAGGTCTGGACGAGGCCGTTCTGGGCGGCCCGGAAGACGTAGCTCAGGTTGTCCAGCAGGAAGGCCGTGAGGTTGACCAGGCCGTCCACGACGTACTTGTCCCACACGTTGGAGAGCCAGGCCACGACGTCCCGGGTGAACCAGGCCACGCCGTTGACCCCCAGGCCGGGCCGCACCTCGCCGTCCCCTCCGTCCACCACGTGACGGTCCAGCCCGTGGAGGAAGCGGCCGCCCCCGAGGGCCGCCCCGCGCACGAAGAGCGCGCCGTAGAGCTCGTCCACGTAGTACTTGTTCGAGAGCACTCGGTGAGCACCCGCGAAGGTCGCGGCCAGCCGCTCCGGAATCCTTGGATTCGTGAGGTAGAAGTGGCGGCCCACGAAGATGCCGACCAGCCCCACGAGGACGCTCGCGCCCATGAGCCCCCACTCCGCGCCGTGGCCGGGGGCCGGAGAGGCAAAGACCTCCTGGAGGGCATGATGCGCGGGCTCGAGGACGGGCTCCAGAAAGCCCTCGAAGAGGTTGGGTAGCCCCGACACCGCGGGCAGGCCGACGTACCCGGCGAGCACCGAGCCCGCGGCGAGGACCATGAGGGGGACGGTCATGGAGGACGGCGACTCGTGGAGGTGGCTCGCCTGCTCGGCCGTCCCGCGGAAGCTGCCGTGGAACGTCATGTAGAAGAGGCGGAACATGTAGAACGCGGTCATGCCCGCGGTGACGATCCCCACCACCCAGACCCACCGGCCGTAGCCACCCACCTTGAAGGCCGACCAGAGGATCTCGTCCTTGCTGAAGAAGCCGGCCAGGAAGGGGACCCCGGCGATGGCCAGGCAGCCGATGAACATCGTCAGGTGGGTGACGGGCAGCTTCGTCTTCAGCCCGCCCATCCGCCGCATGTCCTGCTCCCCGGACATGCCGTGGATCACCGAGCCCGAGCCGAGGAAGAGCAGGGCCTTGAAGAACGCGTGGGTGGCCAGGTGGAAGACCGCCGCCACGAAAGCCCCCACCCCGCAGGCCAGGAACATGTATCCGAGCTGGCTGACCGTGGAGTAGGCGAGCACCCTCTTGATGTCGTTCTGCACGAGGCCGATCGAAGCCGCGAAGATCGCGGTCACCGCCCCGACCACCGCCACCACCAGCAGTGCCTTCGGCGCGTGGGCGTAGATCGCGGCCGAGCGCGCCACCATGTAGACCCCAGCCGTGACCATGGTGGCGGCGTGGATGAGCGCGCTCACCGGGGTGGGGCCCTCCATGGCGTCGGGCAGCCACACGTACAGCGGGACCTGGGCGCTCTTGCCGGTGGCCCCCACGAAGAGGCCGAGGGCGATCAGGGTGAGGGTCCCGCCCCAGGCGTGCTCCACCGGCAGGTGGGCGGCCGCCGCCGCCACCGTGCGGAAGTCCAGGCTCCCGAAGGTGGTGAAGATCAGGAACATCCCCAGCAGGAAGCCCGCGTCCCCGATGCGGTTCACGATGAAGGCCTTCTTGCCCGCGTCGCTGGCGCTCTGCTTGTCGAACCAGAAGCCGATGAGCAGGTACGAGCAGAGGCCGACGCCCTCCCAGCCCACGAAGAGCACGGCGTAGTTGGCGCCGAGCACCAGGGTGAGCATCGCGAACATGAACAGGTTCAGGTACGACATGTAGCGCGCGTACCCCGGGTCGTGCCCCATGTACCCGATCGAGTAGACGTGGATCAGGAAGCCCACGAAGGTGACGACCAGGATCATCACCGACGAGAGCGGGTCGACCTGGTAGGCCCAGTCGATCGAGAAGGGCGCGGGCAGCCAGACCCACAGCGTCTCCGCGATCGTGTGGCCCGGCGCCCCGTGCGCCTGCACCACCGCGTAGAGCGAGACCAGGAACGAGAGCGCCACCGCCCCCGCAGCCACCAGGCCGATCAGCGGGGAGGGCGCCTTGTGGGCCTCCCCGTGGCCGTCATGGCCGTGGCCGGCGGCCTTCCCTCCGAGGACCCTGACTCCCGCGGTGAAGTTGAACAGGAACCCGAGGAGCGGAAAGAGGGGGATCAGGTAGAGGTACTTCAGAGCGTCACCTCGGGCGAGAGCGGCTGGATCTTATAGAAGGGGGAATCCAGGCGTCAAGCGAGCGCCCTGCGGGAGCCGGCGGGTTAGACGCCTACTCGATCACCGTCCCCGTCATGCAGCCCGTCTTGCCCTGGATGGTGGCGCAAATGTTGAACTCTCCCGCGTTGTTCCCGGTCAGCCGGACGTTGAACACGGTCTCCGCGTCGGGACTCGCGGAGACGACGTAGCTCTCCCCCAGCTGGAAGAACCACTTGACGTCCGTGCCGTGAAGGTCCAGCGGAAGCTTGTTCCCGACCGCGTCCCGGGGGGTGGCGGTGATCGTGGCCACGCAGCCGATGGGAAGCTTGTTGAGGCCGAGCAGGGGAATGGTCGTGCCGGGCGGACAGTTGGCGATGCGGAAGAAGGACACCGAGACGCGGGCGACCGCCGTCTCCGGGGTCAGGGGGAAGTTGGCGGGGGTGCAGGTGCCGAGGTAGCTCTTGGGGCCGCGGCGGATGAAGTTCTGGGCGGTCACGATGTCGTAGTTCTCGCTGTAGGAGTTGTTCTCCTTGATCCAGATGTTCTCCTTGAAGTAGCCCACCTCGCCGCACATCCCCGCCGCCGTGAGGTTGTCGATCACGCCGGCGTAGAACGCGTCGACGTTGTAGATCTGGTAGGCGCCCGCGGCCGCGGGATCGTTCAGGTTGAAGAGCTGGGGCTTCTGGGCGATCAGCTTGTTGATGGCCGCGTCGAGCTGGGGCAGGAGGCCGGGAATGTCACCCTGGCAGGTGAACCGTCCGCTGCCGTAACCGAGCGCGCAGCCGGGCGCGCCGACGGGCGGGGTCGGACCGCTGGCCACCGTCGTGGTGGGGCTCGTGGTGGGAGGCGTCGCGGAGTTGCCCGAGCCGCACGCGAGGGCGGCGAGCAGGGCGAGGACCGTGCCGGCACGGCGGAAGGAAGAATGCATCCGTGACTCCAAGAAATCTGCCACGCGACCCAGGGTGGCCGGGCGGCGGTCCGCAGTCGCATCCGTGGTCGGGTGCGACCGGTGCGGGTCAACCCCGCAAATCCAAAGGAGGAGCATAGCAGGAACCGGTTCCCGGCTCAAGGGGTTGCGGTCTTTTTCCCCCCGTGGCCGGTCCTTCCCGCCAGGAGGTCCAGGACGTGCGGCAGCAGGGGCCGCAGGGCCAGGAGCCCGTCGCGGACCCCCTGGGGGCTCCCCGGCAGGTTCACGACCAGGCAGGCACCCACGAGCCCGGCCCGACCCCGGGAAAGCGCCGCCAGGGGCGTCTGGCGGAGACCGTGCTGCCGGATGGCCTCCGCCAGGCCGGGAGCGTCGCGCTCGACCACGTCCGCCGTGGCCTCGGGGGTCACGTCCCGGGCCGCAAAGCCGGTCCCTCCGGTGGTCACGACCACCTGGCTGCGCCCCGCCGCCGTCCGGATGAGCTCCGCGATCGCGGCGCGCTCGTCCGGAACCACGAGGGGGCCCTCGGCCTCGAGACCCGCCTCCCGCAAGAGACGGCAGGCCAGGGGCCCCGACTCGTCCTCCCGCGCGCCCTGGGCCGCGGAATCGCTGACCGTGATCACAATGGCTCGAGGCGGCATGGGGTATATTGAATCCTGGCGGGGGCGGGGGCAAGAAAGACGAGGATGCAGAGGGCCATGGTGACCCTGGCGGCGCTGGCGTTTCTCCTGGCCCCGGCGTCCCCGGCCGCCGAGGCCGAGGTCCGCGCGGTCTCGGTCACGGTCACCGACGACAAGGGGAACCCGGTGGAAGGCCTCGGCCAGGAGGACGTGGCGCTCCTGGAGAACGGCGTCGCCCGCGACGTGACCGCGTTCCAGCTCGACCGCCGGCCGCTGACCCTGGCCCTCCTCGTGGACACCAGCGCGGCCGTGAACTCCTCCTACCGGCTCACCATGGTCGAGGCGTTGAAGGGCTTCCTCGCCCGCCTCCCGTCCGGCACGACTTACGCGCTCTGGACGACCGGGGACCGGCCCACGAAGGTCGTGGACTACACGGACGACGTCGGCGCCGCCTCGAAGGCCCTGGCGCGGGTTGCGCCCCAGGGCGGCAGCACGACGCTCGACGCCCTGGTCGAGGCCTCCGCGGACCTGAAGAAGCGGGAAGGGGAGCGCACCGCAGTAGTGGCGGTGACCGCGGTGGGGGTGGAGTTCAGCAGCCGCGACCGGTTCCGGGTCGTGGAGGAAGCCCAGAAGAACGCCGGCCTGTTCGCGGCCGTCCAGATCGAGGAGGGAGTCACCGACTTCGAGAACCGGGGAAGCTACGACTACGTCCTCAGCGAGCTCACGCGGAAGACCGGCGGTCTGCACGAGACCACCCTCTCGTTCATGGGGATGGACGCCGCCCTCCGGAAGCTCAACGGCCAGCTGCGCGCCCAGTACCGCCTGACCTACGCCACCCTTCCCGAGCTGAAGAGCCGCAAGATCGAGGTGAAGGTGGCCCGCCCGGGGGTGAAGGTGCGGGTCGGCCCCGAGCCCCGGCCCGTCCGGGAATCCTGAGCGACATGAGGCTCCGAACCGTCGCGGCCGCGCTCGTCCTGGGGGCCGCGCCCCTCCTGGCCCAGACGCCCCAGCGCCCCCCCACCTTCGAGGTGGGGATC
>Ga0070706_100003932_pt1 | contig 14476 bp, 10 predicted proteins | sample KBSK5501metaG_FD_65476 | JGI IMG/M metagenome (GOLD analysis project Ga0070706, IMG submission 65476) | Corn, switchgrass and miscanthus rhizosphere microbial communities from Kellogg Biological Station, Michigan, USA - KBS K5-50-1 metaG | ecosystem: Host-associated > Plants > Roots >...
GGCGCGGGAGTCAGGGAGCTAGACCCTCATGTGTGGCATTGCGGGAATGGCGAGGTTCGACGGGGCGCCGGTGTGGCTCGACGACGTGCGGCGCATGTGCGCGGCCCTGGCCCATCGGGGACCCGACGACGAGGGCTTCTACCTGGCTCCGGGCGCCGGGCTCGGAATGCGGCGGCTCAGCATCATCGACCTGGAGAACGGCCGCCAGCCGGTGCACAACGAAGACCGGACGGTGTGGGCCGTCTTCAACGGCGAGATCTACAACTTCCAGGAGCTCCGCCGGGAGCTGGAGGGCCGCGGCCACTCCTTCTACACCGGCACGGACACCGAGGTCATCGTGCACCTCTACGAGGAGCGCGGCCCGCGCTGCGTGGAGGCCTTGCGGGGGATGTTCGCGTTCGCGGTGTGGGACGAGCGCGATCAGAGCCTGCTGCTGGCGCGGGACCGGGTGGGGATCAAGCCGCTCTACTACTGGAGCTCGGGGGGCCGGCTCGCCTTCGCCTCGGAGCTCAAGTCGCTGCTCGAGCTGCCCGAGGTCGAGCGCACCGTCAACTGGGACGCCCTCGGCCACGTGTTCACCTTCCTCACGACACCCGAGGCGGACAGCATCGTCCAGGGCGTCCGGAAGCTCGAGCCGGGCACGATCCTGACCGCATCGAAGCAGGGCGTGCGCCTTGCCCGCTACTGGCGGCTCGAATGGGCGCCGGACTACGGCCGCAGCGAGGCCGAGCTGATGGAGGAGCTGCGCGCCCGCCTGGAGGAGTCGGTCCGGCTGCACATGGTCAGCGACGTGCCCCTCGGCGCCTTCCTGAGCGGCGGGATCGACTCGAGCTCGGTGGTGGCCACGATGGCCCGGCTCAGCCCGCGCCCGGTGAAGACCTTCTCGATCGGGTTCGTCGAGGAGGACTACAACGAGCTGGGCTACGCGCGGCTCGTCGCCCGCGCCTTCGGCACCGAGCACCACGAGCTGGTGCTGGAACCCGACGTCCTCTCCGTGCTGGAGGACCTGGCCTGGCACCTCGACGAGCCGTTCGGCGATCCGTCCGCCATCCCCACCTACATGGTGTCGAAGCTGGCCGCGGAGCACGTGACCGTCGTGCTCTCGGGAGACGGGGGCGACGAGCTGTTCGCGGGCTACGACCGCTATCGCGTCGAGGCTCGCGAGCGGCGGTGGGAGCGGCTGCCGGGCTTCCTCCGCCGGACGATCGGCGCGCTGGCCCGCCAGGCCCCCGCGCGCATGAAGGGCCGCAACTTCCTGCGCCACGTGACGCTCGATGGCCACGAGCGTTATCTGGACGCCGCCACGTTCTTCCGCCACGAGGAGCAGCGCGAGCTGTTCTCTCCCGCCGTCTTCGACCTGGTGTCGGCGCAGGATCCGAGGCGGGAAGCGGCCGCATACCTGGCGCAACCCGGCCGGGACTGGCTCTCCTCCCTCCAGCACCTGGACATCAACCAGTACCTGCCCCTCGACATCCTCACCAAGGTGGACCGCATGAGCATGGCCCACTCGATCGAGGCGCGCGTGCCGCTCCTGGACCACAAGCTCATCGAGTTCGCGGCCACGATCCCGCCCGAGCTGAGGCTTCGCGAGGGCGACGGCAAGTACATCTTCAAGCGCGCGCTGCGCGGCCTCGTGCCCGCGCCCGTGCTTCGACGGCCCAAGCAGGGATTCGCCATGCCGCTCGGCCGCTGGTTCCAGGGCCGCCTGTCTGAGTTCGTTCGAGAGCTACTGCTGTCACGGGCGGCGAGGCAGCGCGGGCTGATCAATCCGGCCTACGTCGAGAAGATGCTGAAGCGGAGCGAAGGCGGCCGCGATCCCGACTTCCACTGGTGGATCCTCATCTCCTTCGAGCTGTGGGCACGGCGCTTCCTGGACCAGGGCTGGCGCCCGTCGGCCGTGACGACGCGGGAGCGCAGGCCGCTCGTGGCGGGACCGGCCGCGCCGGAGGCGATGCGGGCATGACCCGGCCGCGGATCGCCATCGTCGCCGCCGGCCTGGACCTCCCGGGCGGGCAGGGTGTGCAGGCCCACGCGCTCGCCGAAGGGCTGCGTCGCGACGGGCACGACGTGATGTTCGTCCCGATCGACGCGCGCTTCCCGCCCGTCCTGCGCGGCCTGCGGCGGCGCCGCTACGTCCGCACGCTCGTCAACGAGGCGCTGTATCTGGCGAGCCTGCGGCCGCTGCGCGAGGCGGACGTGATCCACGCCTTCTCGGCGTCGTACTGGTCGTTCCTGCTCGCGCCGGTCCCGGCCATGGCGGCCGGACGCTGGTGGGGCAAGCGGGTGGTGCTGCACTACCACAGCGGCGAGGCCGAGGACCATCTGGCGCGATGGGGAAGGCTGGTCCATCCGGGGCTGCGCCTGGCCGACGAGATCGTCGTGCCCTCGCAATACCTGCGGAAGGTGTTCGTCCGCCACGGCTATGCGGCGCGCGTGATCCCGAACGTGGTGGATACCTCGTCCTTCTGGTTCCGGCCGCGATGGCGCCCGCGCCCGCGGCTGCTCTCGACGCGCAACTTCGAGCCCCACTACCGGGTGGAGAACACGCTCGAGGCGTTCGCTCTCTTGCAGAGGCGCTACGCGGAGGCCACCCTGACCCTGGTCGGCTACGGGAGCGGGGAAGGCCGGCTGCGCGAACGGGCCTCCGCTCTCGGTGGCGACCGCGTCCGGTTCACCGGCCGGGTGCACCCGCGCGAGATGCCGCGGCTCTGCGATGAGGCCGACGTCCTCGTCAACTCTTCCGTCGTGGACAACCAGCCGGTCTCGATACTGGAAGCGTTCGCGGCCGGGCTGCCGGTGGTCTCGACGAGCACCGGCGACATCGCCCGCATGGTCCGGCACGGTGAGACCGGCCTGCTCGTGCCCGCGGATGACCCGAAGGCGATGGCGGCGGCCGCCGCGCGGATGCTCGAGCATCCCCATCGGGCGCTGCGCATGGCGCGGCGGGCCCGGCAGGAAGCGGAGAGGCATTCGTGGCCCTCGGTCCGGGCTGCGTGGTCCGACGTCTATTCGGGGGCGACCGCCGCCCGGAGGGTGGGATGAGCGCCCCCCTGCGGCTGGTGGTGTTCACCGCGGGACCGCTCTCGCCGGTGGACCGCGTCTTCTACGAGCGGCTGGCCCGCGATCCGATGCTCGACCTGCGCGGCATCGTCGTGGACGGCCACGTTCGTGCCCGCCTGCCGCTGTGGCGGCGGCTCGGCCGCAGCCTATGGCGGGACGGGTGGCGTTGGCTGTGGTTCAAGGCCGTCACGACGGCCACGGCCGCCGCCCGCAAGGCCGCTTTCGCGCTCTTCGACCGGGCGCATCCACCCCGCCGAGCCGAAGGCTTCGACACGCTCCAGCGCGACACGGGCATCGCCGTGCACCACGTCGCCGACATCCACGGGGACGAGAGCCTGGCCGTGATCCGTTCGTTGCGGCCCCAGATCGGCGTCATCGTGGGCGCCCGCATCCTGCGCGACAGCGTGATCTCGATACCCGTGCTCGGCACGCTGAACATACACAAGCGCAAGGTGCCGGACTATCGCGGCGGCGGTCCGGTCGGCTACTGGGAGGTGCTGGCCGGCGAGCGCTCGATCGGCGTCACGATCCACTACGCCACCGCGAAGGTCGACGAGGGGGACGTGGTCGCCGAGGCCACCATCCCGATCGAGGAATGCGACACGCTCGAGAGCCTCCGCATCAAGGCGGATCTGACCGGCGCCGGCCTCTACCACGACGCCCTCCGCACGATCGCCGGCGGCCGGCGCCACGGCACGCCCCAGGATCTGCGTCAGGGCCGAACCTATCGGGCGCCCAGCGAGCTGCTCGTCTGGCAGCTCGAGAGGAAGCTGCGCAGGAATGCCGCCCGGCGGATGCCGGCCCTGCGCCACCGGCCGTCCGGCCTGCGGAAAGCGCGCGTCCTGCTCCAATACGTCCTCGTATCGCCCCTGCTGCTCAGGTGGCGCCGGCGGTTGCGGAGGCAGCGGCGGTCGCCTGTCTGCATCCTCTTCTATCACCTCGTCGCCAACCGGCCGCTCAACCACATGTGCCTGCCCCTGGAGGAGTTCGTGCGGCAGATGGAGTTTCTCCGCCGCTACCATCCCCTCCTCTCGCTCGACGAGGCGGCCGCGCGCGTCGGCCGCGGGGAGAGCCACGACCTCGCCGTCTCGGTCACCTTCGACGACGGCTATCGCGACAACACCTGGGCCATCGAGTACCTGCGCTACTTCGGCATCCCGGCCTGCTTCTTCGTGTCGATCGCCCACGTCCTGGACGGCAGCCCGTTCGAGCACGATCGGCGGCGGGGCTTCGAAGGGGCCGTGCCCATGACCGAGGCCGACCTGCGGAAGCTCGCCGCGGCGCGCTTCGAGGTGGGGTCGCACGGTCTTCACCACGAGGACTTCGGCACCCTGGACGCCGAAGCCATCGAGCGGGTCCTCAGCGAAAGCCGGCGGCTCATCGGGGAAGTCACCGGCTCGCTGCCGGTGCACTTCTCCTTCCCCAAGGGGCAGCCGGGAACGAACATCACCGCGGCGGCGTTCTCGGCCGCGGTTCGACATTACCGCCACGTGTATTCCGCATACGGCGGCTACAACTTCCCCGGCGGGCAGGGCGGTCCTCATCTGATGCGGATCGGCAATCCGGCCGGCCTCCTCGACCTGGCGGCGCTTCTCGACGGGTACACGGGGCTGCGGCAGTGCCTCACGGGCAACGCGTGGGGCTTCAAGACCGCGCGGGTCGCCCCCTGCGGGCCGGCGACGGATCCCGGCGCGGAGACGGCCGCCCATGTGCGCCCCCTCCTCCTCCGGAGCGGACGTTGATCATGAACCTGCGCCGGCTGCCATCGATGGACGTCGCCGAGTTCGCCGGCCGCACGCGGCAGGAGGCCTTCAAGTGGTGGGATCGTGTCGCCACCAAAGGCGTCCCCCGGCGGCGTGCGCGCAGGACGGCGGAGGCGAGCGAGCATCTCGAGCGCTTCCGGACCGCGGCCCCGGGAAGGTTCTTCGCGGGCGCGGCGGACGAGGAGACACCGAGGCTGCTGAGCGAGAACGTGCCGGACTGCCTGCGGGAGGTGATCGCGGGCGCGGAGCGGGCCCTGGAAGGTCATTTCGACCTCCTCGGGTACCGCGGCCTCTCCTTCGGCGATCCCGTCGACTGGAACCTCGATCCGATCTCGCGGCGGCGGTCTCCGTCCGTGCACTGGAGCCGTCTCGATCCGCTGGACTCGAGCACCGGCGGGGATAGCAAGGTCGTGTGGGAGCTGAACCGGCACCAGTGGCTCGTGGACCTCGGCCAGGCCTACCGGATGACGGGAGACGCGCGCTACGGCGAGGCGCTGGCCGCGTACATCACCGGCTGGCTGGAGTCGAACCCGGTGGGCATGGGGATCAACTGGGCGAGCAGCCTCGAGGTGGCTCTCCGGCTCATGGCCTGGTGCTGGGTGCTCGTTTTGTTCCGGCGCTCGCCCGCGCTCAGCCCTGGGCTGTTCGCGCGCATGACCGCATCGGTCGAGGACCACGCCACGCACATCGAGAAATATCTCTCCTACTACTTCGCGCCGAACACGCACCTGACCGGCGAAGCCCTCGGCCTGTTCTACGCGGGAACGGTGTTCCCCGAGCTGTCCGGGGCCCGCCGCTGGCGCGAGCGCGGTGCGCGCATCCTCATCGAGCAGAGTGACCGGCAGGTCGGTGCGGACGGCGTCTACTTCGAGCAGTCGACCTGCTATCAGCGGTACACGGTGGAGATCGCGATCCATTTCTTGATCCTGTGCGCCCGCAACGGCGTGACGGTTCCCGCCGTCGTGGGCGAGCGCCTGCGGGCGATGCTGGACTTCCTCCTCGCCGTGCGCTTGCCACGGGGCCAGGCGCCCCCGATCGGCGATTCCGACGGCGGCTGGCTGCTGCCCCTGGCCCGCCGAGGCCCCGGCGACCTGCGGGGGGTCTTCGGCGCGGCCGCCGCCCTCTTCGGGCGGTCCGACTACGCGTGGGCGGCGGGAGGAGTCGTACCGGAGCTGGTCTGGCTCCTCGGGCGGCCGGGCCTGACCGCGTTCGAATCGCTCCGCCCGTCCCCTCCGGCCGCGGAGCCCTCGCGTCTGTTCCGCGACGGGGGGTACGCGGTGATGAGGAGCGGCTGGGGGGAAGAAGCGCATCACCTGGTCTTCGACGTCGGGCCGCTCGGTTGTCCCTTCAGCGCCGGTCATGGCCACGCGGATCTCCTGAGCGTCCAGTGCGCGGCCTTCGGCGAGCCCTTCGTCGTGGACGCCGGCACCGGATCGTATGCGGACCCGGCGTGGCGGAGCTTCTTCCGCAGCACGGCCGCCCACAGCACGGTCATGGTGGACGGTGAGAGCCAGGCGGTGCCGGCCGGGCCGTTCGCCTGGCGGAAGCGGCCTTCAGCAAGGCTGCGCGCATGGGTCTCCACGGAGGCGCTCGACGTCGCCGACGCCGAGCACGATGCCTACCTCCGCCTGCCCGATCCCGTGCGTCATCGGCGGCGGGTCGTGTTCGTGAAGCCCCGCTACTGGTTGCTGGTCGACGATCTCTACGGCGCCGAGAGGCACCACATCGAGCTGCGTTTCCAGTTCGGTCGCGTGGACGTGACGCTGCGGCCGCGGTCGTGGACCCGGGCCACCGCCGCCGGACGGGCGCTCCTCGTGCGTCCGTTCTCCGAGGCGCCTTTGCAGCAGCGCGTGAGCCACGGCCGCCGGGAGCCGATGGAAGGCTGGATCTCGCCGGACTACGGCCAGCGGCACCCGGCGCCGATGATCGTCTACTCGGCCACGGCGCGCCTGCCCTTCCGCATCGTTACCTTGCTGCTTCCGATCGCGGACCCGGACGCACCGCCTCCCGCCGTCACGCCGTTGCGGGACGAGGGGCGCCGGCTCGCGGGCCTCGTCTTCGAAGCGACGAGCGAGACCGTGTCGCTCGACGAGCGCGAGGGGGTGACGGTGCGCTCGTCTCCCGCCGATCTTCCTAACTGACAAACACGCCATGTGCGGCATCGCCGGCATCGTCAAGCTGGACCTCCGCGAGCCCGCCGAGGAGGGGCGGCTCAAGCGGATGAGGGACGTGCTGCGCCACCGCGGGCCGGACGGCGAGGGTCTGTACCTCGACGGCCCGGTGGGGCTCGGGCATCGGCGGCTGGCCATCGTCGACGTGGCGGGCGGGCATCAGCCCATGACGAACGAGGACGGCTCCGTGTGGATCGTCTTCAACGGCGAGATCTACAACCACGCCGCCCTGCGGCCGGGGCTGGAGGCGCGCGGGCACCGCTACCGCACCCGGAGCGACACCGAGACGATCCTGCACCTGTACGAGGAAGAGGGCGAGCGCTGCGTCGACAGCCTGCAGGGCATGTTCGCCTTCGCCCTGTGGGACCGTACGCGCCAGCGCCTTCTGCTGGCCCGCGATCGACTCGGCATCAAGCCGCTCTACTACGCGCTGGCCGACGGCGAGCTGCTGTTCGCCTCGGAGATCAAGGGAGTCCTGGCCGCCGGCTCGTCGAGGCCGCAGCTCAACGCCGCGATCCTGCCGGAGTTCCTGGCCACGCGCTTCGTCTCCGGCGAGGAGACCTTCTTCCGCGGCGTGCGGCGGCTGCCGCCCGGCTGCGTGCTGACCTGGTCCCCGTCGGAAGGCGTCCGGCAGAGCCGGTACTGGCGCCTGCCGGCCGGCCCCGACGAGGCGACCAGCACGTTCGAGGAGCGCGCGCGGGAGGTGCGGGCCCGGCTGACGGAGGCGGTGCGCAGCCACCTCATGAGCGACGTGCCGCTCGGCATCTTCCTGTCGGGGGGCCTCGATTCGAGCGCGCTGGCCGCGCTGATGGCGCCGATGGCGAGCGGACCCATCCGCTCGTTCTCGGTCGGGTTCGACGACCCGGAGGCCAACGAGCTCGGCTATGCGCGGCTGGCGTCGAAGGCCGTGGGCGCGGAGCACCGGGAGATCGTGGTGACGCCCGAGGAATTCTTCGGCGCCCTGCCGCGGCTCATCTGGCACGAGGACGAGCCGATCGCGTTCTCTTCGAGCGTCCCCCTCTACTTCGTGTCCCGGCTGGCGAGGGACCACGTCAAGGTCGTGCTGACGGGCGAGGGCGCCGACGAGCTGTTCCTCGGGTATCCCTGGCACCGGATGACGGCCTGGAACGAGCGGCTGGGGCGCCCCTACTGGCGCGCGGTGCCGCCGGGAGTCCGCGGCCAGGTGAGCCGGCTCATGGGCGCGCTGCCGGGGCCGGTCCGGCGGTACGCGGAGCGGAGCTTCCTGGCCTTGCCGCCCGGTCCCCGGGGCCTCCTCTACGAGAACTTCGCGGTCTTCCGGGAGCCGCTGCAGCGCCGCCTGCTCGCGGACCCGGGCCTTCTCGCCTCGCGCGACCCGTACGCGGAGCAGCTCCGTTGCTACGAAGGGAGCTTCGGCGGCGCGCTCGAGAGGATGAGCCATGCCGACCTGCAGACGTACCTGGTGCGGCTGCTCATGAAGCAGGACCAGATGAGCATGGCGGCCTCCATCGAGAGCCGCGTGCCGTTCCTCGACCACGAGCTGGTCGAGCACGTGGCCGCCATGCCCGGCCGGTTCAAGCTGCGCGGCCTCGAGACGAAGGCGGTGCTGAGAGCGGCCGTGCGCGACCTGGTGCCGCCCGCCATCCTGACCCGGCGAAAGATGGGCTTCCCGGTCCCGGTCGGCCGCTGGCTCCGCGGGGCGTTCTGGCCCGCGGTACAGGAGTTCGTCCTCGGCGCCCGCGCGCTGGAGAGGGGCCTGTTCCAGCCTTCCGCCCTCCGGCAACTGGCCGAGGAGCACCGCACGGGCCAGGCGAGGCATGGCGATCGCCTGTGGCTGCTCGTGAATCTCGAGATCTGGCACCGCGTGTTCGTGGACGGCGAGGACGTCGGGGCCGTCTTGAAGGCGGCGTGAGGAGGGTGCGATTCATGAAGGGCGAGAACATCGTCTGCTTCACGAAGGACTGGGCCGAGGACCCGACGAGCACCAACCACGTCATGAGGGGGCTCGCCCGGGACAACCGCGTCCTCTGGCTGAACTCGGTCTGTACCCGCCGGCCCGACTTCGCGAGCGGCCGCGACCTCCGCAAGATCGGCCGCAAGCTCGTCGACTTCCTGAAGGGCCCGAAGCAGGTTGACGAGCACCTCTGGGTCTACACGCCCCTCGTGCTTCCGTTCCCCCACGACCGCACGGCGCTCGCCGCGAACCGGGCGCTCATCCGCGTGACCCTCGCCGCGCTCCGCCGCCGCCTCGGCATGCGGGATTTCCAGCTCTGGAGCTTCCTGCCCACGACGGGGGCGTACACGGGCCTGGGGGAGTCCCTGTCCGTCTACTACTGCACGGACGAATGGGCGTCCTTCGAGCACGTGGACTCGGAGCGGGTGGCCGCCATGGAGCGGACGCTCTGCCGCAAGGCCGACGTCGTGTTCGCCACCTCGCGGTCCCTCCTCGAGCGGAAGCGGGCCTTGAACCCCGAGACCCATCTCGCCTCCCACGGCGTGGACCATGCCCACTTCGCGAAGGCCCTCGACGGCGGCATGCCCATCCCCTCCGAGGTCGCGGCCCTGCCGAAGCCGATGGTGGGCTTCTTCGGGCTCATCGAGCGCTGGATCGACCTCGATCTTCTGTCGTGGGTCGCGGAGCGCCGGCCGGCGTGGTCGATCGTCCTCATCGGGAAGGCGAACGTGGACGTGTCGGTGCTGGGGCGCCATCGCAACGTCCACCTGCTGGGCCGGCGGCCCTATGCGGCGCTCCCGCAGTACGCCCGGGCCCTGGACGTCGCGGTGTGTCCCTTCGTCGTGAACGACCTGACCCACCACGTGAACCCGATCAAGCTCCGCGAGTACATGAGCGCCGGCCTGCCCACGGTCTCCACCGACATCCCGGAGGCGGCCGCCTACCCGCCCTGGTGCCGCGTGGCCAGGGATCGTGAGGGCTTCCTGGCCGCCTGCGATGCCGCGCTCGCCGAGGACTCGCCCGAGCAGAGAAGGATGAGAAGCGACGCCATGCGTGGGGAGACGTGGGAACGGAAGGTCGAGGACATCGGCCGGATCGTGCAGCGCGTCAAGGCGCGCAAGGCCCCGGGCCTGGCGCCCGCGCTCCCCGGGAGCACCGTGAGGGCGGGCGCATGAGCGTCAAGGTCCTCTGCGTCGCCGGCACCCGGCCGAACTTCGTCAAGGTCGCCGCGCTGATGCGTCGCCTGTCCGGCCATCCGCTCTTCGTGACGAAGCTCGTCCACACCGGCCAGCACTACGACGGGGACCTTTCCGGGGTCTTCTTCCGCCAGCTCGGCGTGCCCGCGCCCGACATCGAGCTCGAGGTGGGCTCCGGCTCGCACGCGGCGCAGACCGCCGAGATCATGCGCCGGTTCGAGGGGGTGCTCGAGAGCGAGCAGCCCCACGTGGTGCTTGTCGTCGGCGACGTGAACTCCACGCTGGCGTGCGCGCTCGTCGCGGCCAAGTTCACGCGCCACGAGCCCTTCCCCTGGGCGGGGGCCCGCCGCTTCCGTCCGGTCGTCGCCCACGTCGAGGCCGGCCTGCGCTCCTTCGACGAGGACATGCCGGAGGAGGTCAACCGGAAGCTGACCGACGCCGTCTCGGACCTCCTGTTCGTCTCCGAGCCTTCGGGGCTGGCGAACCTCGCGCGCGAAGGGGTGCCCCGGGACCGGGTGTTCTTCGCGGGGAACGTGGTGATCGACACGCTGCTCGCCGCCCGCGCGCAGGCAGCCCGCTCGCGGGTCCTCGCCGACCTCGGCCTCGTCGGCGGCGCCTACGGGCTCGTGACCCTCCACCGGCCCAGCAACGTCGACGATCCGGAAACACTGCGCGGCCTCCTGTCGACGCTCGACCAGGTCGCGTCGCGCCTGCCGCTGGTGTTCCCGCTCCACCCGCGGACGCGCCGCCGGATCGAGGAGGCGAGCGTCGCGCTCGATCCATCCCGGTGGAGGCTCACGCCTCCCGTCGGGTATCTGGAGTTCACGCGGCTGCAGTCGGAGGCGCGCGTGGTGCTGACCGACTCGGGCGGCGTCCAGGAGGAGACGACGGTGCTGGGTGTGCCTTGCGTGACCCTGCGCGAGAACACGGAACGGCCGGTGACGGTCTCCCAGGGGACGAACATCCTGGCCGGCACGACGCGAGAGGGGATCCTGCGGGCTTTCGAGCAGGCGTGCGAGATGCCGCGAGGGAGGAGCACGCCCGCGCACTGGGACGGGAAGGCGGCCGAGCGCGTGGTGGCGGTGCTGGCGGCGCAGTTCCAGGAAAGGGCGTCGTCGTCGCTGGAGGCCGTGGGATGAGCCTGCCGCTGGTGACGGTCGCGATGCCTTGCCTCGACGAGCGGCACTCGATCGAGGCCTGCATCCGGGGCGTGCTCACCCAGGACTACCCACCCGACCGGCTCGAGATCCTGGTCGCGGACGGCATGAGCACGGACGGCACGCGCGACATCCTCGGGCGCCTCGCCGGGGAGGACGAGCGCATCCGGGTCATCGACAACCCCGCGCGGATCCAGGCGGCCGGCCTCAACGCCATCCTGAAGCAGGCGCGTGGTGACGTGATCGTGCGCATGGACGCGCACTGCGACTACCAGCGGGACTACGTGCGCAAGTGCGTGGAGGTGCTGGAATCCACGCGGGCCGACAACGTCGGGGGCGCCCAGCGCCCGCAGGCGAAGACGTTCTTCCAGACGGCCGTGTGCGCGGCGCTGGGCAGCCCGCTGGCCGTGGGCGGAGCCCGCTATCGTCGGCCCGAAAACGAGGGCTTCGTGGACACGGTCTTCCTCGGCGCCTTTCGCCGCCGCGTGTTCGAGACGGTCGGCCTCTACGACCCGCGGGCCATCACGAACGAGGATGCGGAGCTGAACCAGCGCCTCGTGAGGGACGGCGGAAGGATCTACCTGAGCCGCGACATCGTCGTGCGCTACTACCCCCGCGGCTCGTTCCGGGGACTTGCCCGGCAGTATTTCCGGTACGGATCGGGTCGCGCGCGGACCCTCCTCAAGCACGGCGCGTTCCTCTCCGTCCGTCCGGCCCTTCCCTTCATGATGGTGGCGGCGGCCGTCGCTCTCCTGGCGGCGCCGGGATTGCACCCGCTCGCGCCGCTGGCTTTCGGGCTCTACGCCCTGGTCGCCGGCCTCGAAGCGCTGCGCGTGGCGGCCCGACACGGGTTGGCCAAGGCCGCCATCGCCTGGGCGATATTCCCCGTGGTCCACGTGTCCCACGGCCTCGGCTTCGCGACCGGCCTCGTTCGCTACACGCTGGCGCGCGACTGGGCGCCGCCCGAGCGGCTCACGGGCCCGGCCCGCCGGAGGACGACCGCTCGCATCCAACAGCCCCGCTCCGCCTGAGCACCTGACCGACCCGATTCGCTCGCGAGGACCGACGACCGTGAACCCCGCGCGCCTGAAAGCCATCGTCTTCGACGTCGACGGCACGCTCTACCGGCAGGAGCCGGTCCGCCGGGCCATGCTCGCGCGCCTGGTGAGGGCCCATCTCGACCGGCCGCTGGCCGGGCTGAGGACGCTCCGATGGCTGCACGCCTATCGCAAGGCCCAGGAGCGGCTGCGCGGCGAGCCAACGGACGGCGGCGACCTGGCGGATCGACAGGTCCGGCTGGCCTGCGAGTGGACCGGCGCGGAGCCGGAGGCGCTGAGGTCGTGCGTGCGCCGCTGGATGGAGCAGGAGCCCCTCACCCTGCTGCGGCCGTCGCTGCGGGACGGGCTCCCCGCGCTGATCGCGGCCGCCACCCGCCGCGCGCTGCGCCTCGGCGTCTGCTCCGACTATCCCGCGGCCGAGAAGCTCGCGGCGATGGGCATCGCGGGGCTCTTCGAGGTCGTCGTGAGCGCGCAGGACGCGGACGTGCAGCGGTTCAAGCCGCATCCCCGCATCCTCGAGATCGCGCTGCGCCGCCTGGGAGTGCCCCGGGAAGAGGCGCTCTACGTCGGAGACCGGCCCGAAGTAGACGCCGAGGCCGCCCGTCGGGCGGGAGTGGCCTGCGCGATCATCGGGCCGCGACGTCGAGCCACCCTCGCGGTCGACTGCCTCTCGTTCACCTCTTTCGGTCGGCTCGTCGAATTCATCTGCTGATCCCGAGACTGGAGCTGCCGTCATGAGCACGAAAGCGAACCTGCATCTCTACGAGGGCGCGCCGCTGGCGCCGGGCGCGCTGCGCCATCCGACGCTGGCCGGCCACCTGCGCATCATGCGCGTGGACCACTGGGTCAAGAACGTCTTCGTCCTGCCCGGGATCGTGGTCGCGCTCTCGGTCGACGGCTGGGCGCGGGCGACCCTCGAACCGTGGAAGCTCGTCATCGGGCTCCTCGCGATCTGCCTGGTGACCTCCAGCAACTACGTCATCAACGAGGTGCTCGACGGGCCCTCCGACCGCCACCATCCGGTGAAGTGCCGGCGGCCGGTGGCCTGCGGCGCGGTTTCCATTCCGCTCGCGTACGTCCAGTGGATGGGCCTGATGCTCGCCGGGGTTGCCCTGGGCCTGAACGTCTCGCTGCCGTTCGCGGGCACCCTGCTCGCGCTGTGGGTGATGGGCTGCCTGTACAACATCCCGCCGGTGCGGACCAAGGACGTGCCCTATCTCGACGTGCTCTCCGAGGCCGTGAACAACCCGCTCCGGATGCTCGCGGGCTGGTACCTCACGGGCACGAGCGTGGTCCCGCCCTCCTCGCTGCTGATCGGCTACTGGATGGTGGGCTGCTACTTCATGGCCATCAAGCGTTTCGCGGAGTACCGGGAGATCGGTGACGGGGCGCGCAGCGCGGCCTATCGAAAGTCCTTCGCCTACTACAACGAGGAGCGGCTGCTGATCTCGATCACGTTCTACGCGGCGCAGGCCATGCTGTTCCTGGGCGCCTTCATCATGCGCTACCGCCTCGAGCTGATCCTCTCGTTTCCGCTCGTCGCGCTCGTCATGGCGACCTACCTGTCGCTGGGGTTCAAGGAGAACAGCGCCGCGCAGAGACCCGAGGGCCTCTACCGGGAGCCCGTTCTCATGGCCGGGGTGACGGCGTGCGCCGCCCTGATGATCGTGCTGCTGTTCGTGGACGTGCCGCTCGTCCACTCGATCTTCGTTCCGTCCCAGTTCAGGCCATAGTGGACCGCGACCGCCGGGCGCTCCCGTTCCGCATCCGCGACCTGCTCTTCCTCCTGGGCGGGGCCGCCGTCTGCCTCTGCCTGTTCTGGAATGCGGCTCCGCGCGTGCGCTTCCAGTACGACGAGGCCGACTACATGGTGGCGGCCCGGATGGGATTCCGGGAGAACTATCTCGAGCGCTCCTCGCTGTCGTTTCCGGCCTACGTGACGACGGGACTGCGGGTGGTGTCGCACCGGATCGATCGGACGGAGCTCTCCGAGTCCATACGCCAGAGCAACGACGTCTCGTTCTACCGGCACTACCACGGTCCGCTCTACTTCCACTTCCTGACCCTGGTGAGCCGGCTGACGACCGAGGAGGCCCAGGTCCGGGCGGCCGGCCTCCTCTTCCATCTCCTGGCCTTCG
>Ga0070706_100003933_pt1 | contig 14474 bp, 24 predicted proteins | sample KBSK5501metaG_FD_65476 | JGI IMG/M metagenome (GOLD analysis project Ga0070706, IMG submission 65476) | Corn, switchgrass and miscanthus rhizosphere microbial communities from Kellogg Biological Station, Michigan, USA - KBS K5-50-1 metaG | ecosystem: Host-associated > Plants > Roots >...
CCCCGAGTCGACGGTGCTACTGAAGGGAGGGTTGCCGAGCGGATAGATCTCGTTGAAATTCGGGCTCGGGAGACCGCCGAAGAACGTGTCGTGGAACTTCTGCAGGTCGGCCGCCGCCGTCGGGCTGCCATAGGCGTCGACCAGGACAATCGTCTGTCCCGCGCCGGTCAACCCCTCGTTATGGAGCGTATCCAGGCCGTAGGCGGCGGAGATTTGGGCCGGTGTGTAGCAGTGGAAGAACGGGTTGACGCTGTTATCCGGGAAGTTGCAGGCCGCCGGTTGGTCTGCCGGCAGTTTCGCGAGATGGACTGCCGGGGCCATGTAGGCTTGCGGGACCAAAATCAATTTTGCAACCGGGGTGGCGGGTCCCGCAAAAACCCCACCGGCGGCGAGTAGCGGAGCGAGTGCCAGCGCTGCAAGGCGGCGGCCGATGATCCGTGATCGGTCCAACATGCTCTCCCTCCTGTTAGGAGCCATTTGGTTGCACGAAACGGCGCTCACAGGCTATCAAGGGGGGCTCGAGGCGTCAAGAAAAGATGAAGCCCCGTGAAGAATGCGCGATGTTAGCTCAGCGGGAGACGAGGGTCCCCGCAAGCTTCTGTTCGCGCTGAGGAGATTACGAAGCGCCGCGAGTTAGATATCGCGGCCGACCACGGCTGCTGACCTCATCCCAGATATCGTCCTCCGTTGCCAAGGGAAAGACAAGCCGGCGCTGCGCCGAAGCCGCCTCTGCCTCCAGCAGAACCGACCCTGCGCCGAGCACGCAGGTCCAGCACGATGGGTTCAGCCCTATAGATCAGCTTGCTGCTGCTGCAGCGGGAATCAGGCCAAGCTGTCGCATCAAGTCGAGGCTGTCGATATAGTTTCGGTCGGTCACTATCTTGCCGTTGCGAGTTTCAAAGAACTCTGCGCCCGAAAGCTCAGCGGTCTTGCCAGTCGCCGGGATAGTGCCGGATGCCATTTCCAAAGGTCCGTTGTGAGTCCCGCGGACTCTGTACTCCACCGCCACCCAGTCGCCCGAGTCAATCACGTTGGTGATCACCATCTGGATGCCTGGGAAAGTCGTCAGCAGGTGCCTGAAGTACTCCCGAATTTGGGCCTTTCCATGTACGCCTGCCGTGCGGGCAGTGCTCCAATACGTAGCGTTCTCCTCATAATCCTTCAGCATCGTGTCAAGGTCACCGACGTTCAGGGCCCGATAGGCGCTCTCCACCATGTCACGTGCTCTTCCCGTCTCATGCCTCCAACTCTCCGCAGGTATCGACGCATACCCATTTTGCGCGTAATGGACCACCATCCTCTTCCCGCACGAGCGGTCAAGACCGACGCGAAGCCCAGTGTTGTAGTTCTGGGATCTTGTCCTCGCTGAGCCGTTCTGGGATTTTGACTTCCCATGCAAGGGACAGGATCACGTTGACGCGGTCTGACCGGCGCCGGCTGCTCGTGCTAAACCATCTGGGGTCGGGCGCGCTGGTGAATTAGCAGGCGGCCGGCCAACTGGGGATCTCGTCCGCCAGGTTCGCCGGCTTCGGCGGCGGTACGAGGCGGAATGGGCCGACCGCCCTGGTCCACGGGAATCGTGGGCGGCGGCCCAGTCACGGTACCCGTCGGGGTCTGTGATCCACCTTCCGCCTTCGACACGAACATGGGTCATGCCCAAGCCTGGCTCGCATCCGTATCCCGCTTATGAAAGGGCGTGAGATCAGCCAGCGCGCTGATAGCGCAGGTAAACCACTCCAGAGCCGAAGGTGCGGGTTTCGACGAGTGTCAGACTGATTCTGTTGTCCAACGCCGGGAAGAATGGCGTGCCGCCGCCCAGGACGACCGGGTGAACGACGGGCCCGTATTCATCGATCAGACCGAGCCGCATGAGGCTCGAGGCGAGGGTGGGGCCAGCGACTTCCATATTCTTGCCGGCTTGCGCCTTCAGCTTCGCGACCTCTTCCGCGACGTTGTCCCTGACCAGCCTGCTATTCCAGTCGACCTTCTCCAGGGTGGTCGAGAAGATGATCTTCGGCTTGTCCCTCCAGATTCGGGCGAACTCGACCACGTAGTCTGGGGCCGAGGGATCCGCATCCGCGGTTGGCCAGTAGGCAGCCATGAGCTCGTATAGCCGCCGGCCGTACAGGGAGGTGCCCATTTCCCGCTCCTGATCGTTCCAGAACCTGTGCAGCTCCTCGTCGGGGGTGGACCAGTCGAGCTCTCGGTTCGGACCCTCCACGAACCCATCGAGGGACACGTTCATCGAGTAGATGACCTTCCTCATCGCCTTCTCCTTGGTGTCGAGTAGCTCTCCTGGCAATAGTATTGACCCGCGGCCTGAACGAGATCGATATTTGAGATTCCCGGCCCTTGCTGGTATGAGTCGGAGATGACCGCAACCGCCGGGCCCGCACCGCGCATCTGGCGCGCGACCACTGCTTGAGCCGTTCCCGACGTACGCGACCTACATGCTCATACCCGAGTGCAGGCTTGCAACGAGATCCGGGAAGTAAGAGTTAAGCGCCTTGCCGTTGCGGCTATCGAAGTGGAGCCCCTTACCGTCGAAATGAACGATAGCCCGATACCACAACCGTCTACGCCAGGGCCTACTCAAAGCGCGTGACCCGCAGCGCGTCACGGCTGCCGCTTTGCAACGCCTGGACGCGCAAATCGCTCGGGTTAAGCAAATGTACGAATGGGGACACATCGAGGTCGACGACTACATGGCCAAACTAGGTCGGCTTAACGAGGAGAAGCAGCGCCTCCGCCAGGAGGCAACGCAGAGGCCAAAGACGGGAAGACCTTGCCTGGTGCGAGACGCAGATCCTTGATCTATTGCAGGTCTGGGATCAAGCCGATGCCAAGCAACGCGGACGCCTCGTGGCCGCCACCTTCGAGGCAGTGGAAGTCGAAACCACCCCGAGCCGCGAGATCGCTGTCGTAGCCATTCCACGCCCAGGCTGGAAACCGTTCTTCGCCCGAGTGGGGAATCAGCGGGTGTGGAATCAGCGGGAGACGAGTCTCGAACTCGCGAAGGACGCAACCTGGAAAGGCAAGCGGCTCCTGCCCTTAGTAGCTTGAGGCCGGCCCAACGGACGGTCGGCGAACGCTTAACGGACGCTAAACGGACGGTTAGCGGACATCGCGAACCTGTCCCTTCTTACCGTCGCCCATAGCGTCAAGGGTAAGGGAAAGAAGGTGGGCCGGAGGGGTTGCGGCCCCTTTCGCGCCTTAGCGAATTTCGGCTTCGGCCCCCGCTTTCTTGAGCTTCTTGATGGTTCACCCGGTCACCCTGCCACTCCCGATGATCGCTGGCTGCGATGATCGGGGCAATGGCTGCTCAGCAAGTCCCGCTGGACCCATTAGCCGTGCGAAACAAGGCCGACTGGCTCTGGCTGGCCGTGCAGCTTCAGAGCAACCGACTTATGGAGCGGGTGCCTCGAGGCCGCCACCCGAGCAGCATGGAGGGGGCCCAGATCTCAAATGAGTTTGACTTCTTCATTAACGCTGCCAACCGACTGCTCCGCCTGGCAAAGCTCGCCCTGTCACACGGCCTCGGCGGGAACGAACTCCGGGACGCCGTCGAGACATTTTCAGCGACGGCACCGGCTGTCCGGCCAGTACGGGACACCGCCGAGCATTTCGATGAATACTCGCTCGGGAAGGGCATTCGCCAGCGCCAGGGTGAACCGATCAGCGGGTCCCTCTACACCCTGTACCTCGACGAGGTGCTCGTGACCTACGCGGCCTTCAGCGTTCCGGTCCGACGGACCACCAGCGCTGCCGAGCAGTTACACCGAGCGATCCGGGCCGCCGTCGACGGCCCGAGCCGCGCGGACCCTGAATGGGATGAACCGATTGTGGACCTGAGCATCCAGGTTGGTGGCTGAACGCATTCGGCCGCTCGTACCTACCTCTAGTGTGCGTTGCTCAGTTCGCCTCTCAACACGCTGAATCGATTGGGTTCCGGGCGCGAATGAGCACTCGATAAACTTTCACCTAGTCCCCAGGCATGCACATTGAGTACTAAGCCCGCTTTTCGAGGCGACTTAATTTTCGATGTGCGGCTGCAGATGATCGCGGAAGGGGGCGTTTGGACGCCCAACCACGCGGCCGACAGGGCACTACTTTTGCTCCGCTTTATTCGTGGCGGCAAGTTGACTGCTGCTGGGAATGAGTATTACATGGCCAAAGTTGTCGCTAACGACATGGCGGCCGGGGCGAGCATCCTTGCCGCCATCCTAAAGAGGAGTGATATTGCCAGCACATTCTGCGCCAGCCTTTGGGACTACGGCGAGGTGCCCGTAGGCGGCGCTGTCAGCCTGTTGAGACGGCTAATCCCAATTCTCGGCGATAAGACTTCGGCCGACCTCTGGCTGCGATTGATGAACTATGCCGGCTTGATCGATTACAAAGTAAGCCGACCGCGAGTCCGCATCATTTACAAGCCAGGCGAGTATCTCTCGGAGCCAGAGCAAGGGGTCGCAACGAGGCGGAGCGACGTCATCGACCCGAGCACGCCGTATGCCAACTTGCTTGCTCTCAAGAAACTCCTTCGAGCCGCACGAAAATCCATCTCTTGGTATGAGCAACACATGCCCCCGAAGGTGCTTGAACTGCTTCACGGTGAAATTGACGCACAACGACTATCGTCTGTTCGGTTGTTATCAGGTCCGGCAAACATCGACATGGCAACAAAGGGCGAATTCCAACGCTTTCGTGACGAGATGGCCGGGGCACGGGGGGTTGATGTTCAGTGGCGCGTTCTCTCCAAAAATCACGCAAGGCTTCGTCATGGGAGGTTCTTCATTAGCGAGGGGATTTCCCGCAACATTCCTCCTCTCAACTCGATCCTAATGGGAAGTGTCGATGAAATTCTGCCGAGTAATTTGACGGAGAGGACCTTCAATGACTGGTGGGCGCTAGGTCAGGACATCGCCAGCTACCAGCAGAATCCGAAACCTAAAGCCTGACTTGAATCCGCAGGTCCTCGGTCGAATAGGCGAAGACCGTTGGCGCCGACGGCAGTCAGCTTCCAGGTTGCTGAATAACCCTGGGTCCTCTACCCGCCCATCTGCGACTTAATCAGTTCGGTCGCGACCTTAGCCGCCAGATCTTCGGCCACGCCCCCGATTGTGCGCAGCCATGTCGTCAGGCGCGGGTGGCGTTCGGCCGACGGGGTATCCTGGATGATTTCTTGGACATCGGGCCGGCCTGAGAAGCGCGCTGCCAGCGCTTCAATCGCTGCATCTCCAATCACCTGTTGTTGGGCCTGCTTCGCGTCGGTGATGTCGCCACCGCCGCCGACGTTGCCGATCCAGGGACCTGACGAGGTGATGTTGATCCGCTGATTCGTGGTCGCCTTGACGATGACCGGCTGGCTCGTGGAGTCGGCCGCCAGTGCCTGGACTTGCATCCCGCCCAGCACCGACGTGATGGCGGCCCGCACGTGTTCCCGCTGAACGTCGTTGTTCACTAGAAACGCGCCGGATACTACGCCAGCGAGGTGGTCCATATCGAGTGGTCCTGAGCTTGCAGCTGCGGCATCTGCAACCGCCCGGGCTGCGTCACCCTCGTCCCGCCAGCCCCTTTGTGTAAACGCGCTGAGGACCAGGTCGAGGGCCTTCGATCGTGTAATTCTCTTGCTAGCCATTCTTCGAACGAGAATCGATCCAGCGCTGGACCCGTTTTGGCAAACCTAGGATGCGACCGACCGCTGTGCGTGCGTGGACCTGGGTCTGGCCCGATGAGACCACCGTGATCAGGTGCAGGTCGTCACGGAGGGTCGCCAAGGTCCTCGACGCTGTTGCCTTGTTCCCCGCGGCCAATAGCCCCTTCTCGGCCAGAGCGGCCAGAATGTCGTTCTGAGTACGGGTGCCGTCCACCAGAAGGTAGACGTGCGCGAGCAGAGGTTGCTTCTCAAACGAGGGGACCAAGCTGTTCCAAATCTCCTCGCTACGAGTACGAACAAGGACCTCTTGGGTGTGCTCAATACCGTCCAGTCGTGCTCTGATCAGACGCAGCTCGTCCGCAGAGCCGGGATCACTCATCGCTCGCCGAGCGCCCAGCATTACCCGAGCCACCCGACGAACGTCGCGCCGGCGCGGCGAACAGCCCCGTAGCCCGGTAGCTGGTACGAGGCCCGGAGCCAATCTGCTCGATTACGCGTTCGCTGACCAAGGTCGTTATGCGGCGCTGAACGGTCCGTTCCGACTGATTGGTGGTTGCAGCCACTGTCTTCTTGAGCTCGCCGGCCGACAGCGCTCCGGCGCCGACTGCATCGAGGACAGCCGCCGCGACTGGATCGTCGAGAACAGCCTTGCGGGCGCGACCGATCGGTTCTGAGAAAGCCAAGTTCAGGAGCGCGATGATCGTATCCAACCGCTCGGTAACTTCAGCGTCAGCCACCAGCGCCTCCCTCAGCGGTCTTGCCGTGAGCAGAGGCTTCGAGGTCACGTCCTTTCGAGGCCGCACTCACGAGATCGCTGGCACGCTTCATGCCCAGATCGGATGGCCGGGCAAGGTGCGCGACGTTTTTCCCCTGCAGGCGGGCAATACCCAGTCGACGCCAGCGAGCCCACAGGCCTGACACGGTTGGCTGGCTCAGTCCAGATCCTGCGGCGACCTGGAGTTGGTTGCGCGAGCCATCTGACAGCTCGTACGCCAGCAGGTGCTTGTCCTCGGCGAGGATACTATCCCAGGCCTGGATGATGCTGGCGCGGTTGGCGAATCGCGTCCAAGCCACCAACTCCTCCAGCAGTGCGATTACCCCTTGGTCTTCGAGCGTCATCCCGGGTCCTCCTCTGGATTTGGCGTTTCAGGGGCGGCCGATTCGCCGGCAGCCTTGGGTAGGGCAATTCCAAGCCTTGAAAGGGGCAGAACGTGCTCCGCTCTCCCGGGGTGCCGCCGCGACTCGATGCAGATTCCGAGAGAAAGCCAGTCCTGCCATAGGCGGAGGACGGTTGGGTGTGTTACCCTCGCGACCTTCGCCACCTCGCGGGCGGTGCGCTCCCCGTTCGACTGCTCGTAAACGACTTTGTCCCGATCGCTCTTCACCACCGTGGTTACCAAGGGTCTCAGGGCGCCTAGGCCAAGTAGCCTCAGCCACTTCGTCTGCTCCCGCAGCTCATCAAGGATCGCGTCATCACTGGTCATAAGGTCTATCGACGATACCACACGCATGTTCGCTCCCGGTATATGAATCCTGCCTTTCCGTCCGATGAGTACTTGATGGTTACGCTTGGCACGATTCCTAATGGCTGAATCGGACCTAGCCTCGGTGAGTGGAGAAAGCTCGGCGCTGTTTTGAGCCTCCCCGGGATGTTCAGGGACCGCCCGGCAAGCCGTCAGGCCGCTGAACTCGAAATGAACTTGTTGCCAGACTCTGACCGGACTCACGAGCCGCAGGATCCACAGGGGGCAACCGTGAGCGCCAGAACAATCCCTGGCCAACAAGCGGCTCGAGAAAGCTGTTTCGGCGGGTCGTAAGGCTTCGCGACCAATACGAGTGGAAAGCGATGTTAGAGTTACGAATCAGCGAAACACGGGCCACCCGGAATCAGCACGAGTGGAGGGGACGCCCACCTTACGGGAGGACGCCAATGGCGAAGGGTCTGAATGAGGAATTCGATTGGCAGCCGTTCATCGCACGCGCGCTGGCGTACCTATGCCTCGAGCACGCAGACATGGGATCCAAGACCGTCCTTGAAAAGGCCGAGTTCTTGATGAAGCTCGGCATGCCGCGGAAGGAGGCGGCGGTCGTAGTGGGGTCAAGCGACGAGTCGCTCCGGGTTCTAGCCACGCAGAGGGCGAAGCGCGCTGCTGATGGTACGAAGAAGGCAGAGTGATGGCGGCAACTCAGGACCTCGGAGCGAAACTCGATACCCTGATCCGCCTAATGGCACTACAGCTGATCGGGGAGCGGACTGGCGCAGAGGCAATCACCGTCCTCGCGCGCGCCGGTCTTGACAACGATATGATCGCCGACCTGGTCGGGACCTCGGTGCCAACAGTTCGAGCCACACTTTCTCGAGCGCGGCGAGAGGGAGGAAAGCGTTAGAGATGCCCACAACAAAGAAGCAGGACGAATCCATGGTCCAGCCGGGTTCGATCGACGAGTTGACTCGCATCCTCGCTTTGCTCCTCAAGTACCACGGCGTACCCCAGGGCACGCTCGTACACGACATGTCGAAGGCCGGCTTGTCGCCCACAAGGATTGCATAACCTCATCCTCACCACACCGAACATAGTGAGCCAGCAGAAGCGCCCCAAGCGGCCCGACTGGTCGGCCCGAGCCGGATCGGTGAAGAGGGATGGTTCGGACTAACTCCGAGGTCCTGGCTGCCCTCCGCAAGAAGCTCGCGAAACTGGGCAATACTCCTGTGAGTCTTCAAGCCATCCATCAGCGTCGTGCGAAGCTTCAGGCCCTCGTTCCGATCCCGACGGACATCGCCACCTATGTGGTTGCGCAGCGCGCCGGCGTGCCACTGCACGCCTACCTCGATGCGGCGACGCTCGATCAGGTGGCAACCGCGGAGCAGCGCTTGCGCGCGACGGAAGCGTCAGCTCAGGAAGGAACCGCAGCTCGGGCGCGAGAGACTCGCAAGCCGCCGACTAGGGCAGCGATCGTCAAAGAGCTGCACCTGGACAAGATCAAGGTGCCCAATGCCGCGCTGTCCGCTGCTCGGCAGACTGAGGCCGAGAAGATGGCCAAGGTCTACCCCACTTTGTACGCTTTCGAGAACTCGGTCCGCGAGTTCGTGGACGGCCACCTAACTGCGAAGCTCGGGAAGGATTGGGACAACGATCCGAAGGTCGTAAGCGGATCGATCCGCAAGACGGTCGAGCGCAACAAGGTGGCCGAGGGCCAACACAGGTACCACAGCCGCAGGAACGCCCGTCCGCTCTACTACACAAACATCGCGGACTTAGCCGCAATCACGGCGAGCGAGAAGGCGTGGCCGGTCTTCAAACCGCTGTTCCCGAGCGACAAGTGGCTCGCGGCCATTATCGAGCAGATCGAAACGTCCAGGAACGTCGTCGCACACATGAACCCGCTGCAGAAGCGGGACATCGATCGGATCAGAATCAACTTCGAGGACTGGTTGGAGCAAATTAAGGGGCACGAGCCGCCAATCGTCCCGTAGCTCCACGATCCCGGCGGCCAGCCACAAGCTGATTTGTCAGGTCCAGGGTTAGTCAGAGTGCGGGGGCTGCTAGACACGCGAAACGCCGGCGACTGGACTGCCCTGGGTTTGATGGAGGCTTCGGCAAATCGTCCGCTACGCGCCGCCCCGACCACCGATGTCCACTGGCGTTGTTGTCAAAATTGTTGTCATGCTAAGGGAGGCTGACCGGCTGGTCGCACTAGCCACGCGCCTAGCCCAGCCGGTCGGCTTAGTGGTGTCGATCGTCCGCCATGGGCAGGATCTGCGGTGACGTCCGTAGTCGATGTAGGCCCGATGGGACCGTGGCCGCATACTCGTGCCCGTCAGGCGCGGCAACCTGCCAGGCGCAGCGGCAGATGCTGCAGAAGCCCCAGCCTTCTTTGCTGAGCGCTGGATCGCTCAGGCGACCGTGGCACCTCTCACAGGCGCAGTTCCCAGCCTGGATGTTGTCGAAGTGGATGAGCGCTCGAAAGCCGTCCAGCTTTGGCTCGTAGAGCCAGCCGTTGCCAGCAGGCAGCATCGGCGCGGACCTGGCCAGCATCGGCAAGACGGGACGGCGCAGATCCACCGCAAAAGTCTAGGGCTTCGCGCCCGGGCCGAAACGTCGAGAGCCGTTAAGAGGGCGTAAGACGCTGACAGAGAGTCTCGAACGCCCCAGGCGGCATGTTGCCAGGCGACACAGACATGTTACGAGGGGCGTTCAACTCGATGTAAGGCATTCGAGCAAGTTCCGGCACAGCTTCAAGCCAGAGCTTGCGGCTGCGTAGCAGGACGATTGTTGCGCCGCGCTGAATTGCTTCGCGCACAAGCGAGAAGCCGTAGGACTGCGAAGGAAGTAGCCGGGGCAACCGCGTGAATGTCGGCGACCGGTAGGGAAACCACTGCACGGAAGCCACCGACTTGCCGATCCTGTCGATTCCAAACCGAGCAATCAACGCAGCAAGGCGTTGGTGCCAATACCGATAAGCGCCGTTGTCGGCAAAGACGGGATCAAGATTAAAGAAGGGCACCCGACTTTCAAATGCGAGCGTCAACCGGTGCTGTTCGAGAAAGTCGGCATCGTCGTTTTCATCGTGATCTGCCTGAACCCTGTAGCTGGGGTTGAGGCCCAGCAGCACAACTGGCGCTTGTCTAGGGTCACCGTGGAATGGGACTGGCAGTAGATGTAATGCCAGATCGTTGCGGTGTGCGAGTCCCCGGAGTATTGCATCGTCTTCGGGCAGAACATACGGTGCCTCGACGGGAAGTTTCATCCAAGGGTTCACGAGCGTCACAAGCGTCATCCGCGGAGTCTACGCCTGCTCGATCGGGCACCTGGCCTGAGATCGGCAGAACGCGCTTTCGAGAGTTTGGCGACGCGACGCACAAGCCAACCGTTTAGGATGTGGCCGACGTGAGTAACGGTCGGTCTCGAGTTGAGAGCCCACCGGTGAAGGGGCGTGTATCCGACACCGCCTCGAAAGGCGGGACCACGATCTTCGTCGTGCACGGCCACGATCGGGTGCGAAAAGAACAGCTCATCACGTTCTTAGAGCAGGTGACAACGCGTACGGTGGCCGTCCTTGACCGGAAGGCCTTTCTAGGACGAACGCTAATGGAGAAGTTTGAGCAGAACGCCGCCCGCGCCGCTTACGCCGTCGTTCTTCTAACGGCAGATGACGAAGGTCGGCCTGTCGGTTCAAAGCGGTGGCGCCGGCGCGCACGCCAGAACGTGATGTTCGAACTTGGCTATTTTTACGGCGCAATAGGGCGCTCCCGCGTGGCCGTGTTGTATGAGAGAGGAGTTCAGTTGCCCTCCGATATGAAGGGAGTCGGTTGGCTGGCTCTTGACATAAAGGGATCTTGGAAGGCCAAGCTCGCAAAGGAGCTGAGACACGCGAAGATTGACGTCGACCTGAACAAGGCGGTCTGAGCGTTGAAAATCAAGGTGCGTGCTGTGGGCCTCAAGGCGATTCGGGAGAAGAGGGGCCTAACCCAGCGCAAGCTGGCCCACGACCCTCGGCATAAGCCAGAACTTACATCCCTGCCATCGAGGCCAACGCTCGTCAGGCGGGTCCAAAACTTCAGGAACAGCAGGTTCAAGTACTTCGGCTGCGACTTCAAGGACCTATTCGAGATTGTTCTCATCGACAAGGAACGGGGGCGAGAGCAGGTGCTGCTGCCGCGCTGACTTGAACGAATTGACAACGGCGGCAGTCATTGGTGGCGCGATGACTGGCGCGGCAACCCTTATCGGGGCGGCTTGGCTGCGATGGCTAGACAAGGCGCGGGAAGCTGATAGCGAGGCAAGGCGCTATCAGGCGGCACTTTTCCTAGTCTCGGATGAGTTGGACGCCAACATGCAGATGGTCCGCCTAGCCTTGAGTGGCAACATGGCCGAGCCACCAGCCTTCGCATTTAGAACGTACGAAGGCGTACAGATGATCCTGGCCCTTCACTTGAACGCTGACGAGCGTCTTCGGGTCGCGAAGGCCTTTGAACCTGTTCGCGTAACTCAGGCCCTTGGCGCCATGGAGCCAGTCGAGCGCATCACGGGGCATCTTGATCGCTACTTTGCACCGAACATCAACAACCTCAACTCTGCCTTTCAGAAAATGACAGAGGCGAAGGCGTTGCTTGGGAGCCGCGTCTTCACCGAGCCGCCACCCGAGCCGCAAGTTTCGTTGTACGGACGGCCGAATGCCGGCTGGGTCGACCGCCCGTCTCTCAGGTACCCCCGCAGTACCCCCGGCCTGTTTTGAGAGCGACTTGAACACTTGTTAGCGACGAATTTGATCTTGCTTTCGCAGAATGCGAGTTGAGCCGAGCCGATCATTTGTAAACGGATCTGGCATCCGACTTCTTCTGACGGCGTAGGTGTTGTTACGACTCGGGTTCGACCGCCCGCAGGCGCTGGAATTCCTTGAATCTGGCGAACACTACAAAAGTTGAAGCTGCTGAATCCGCCACTTAACGAAGGGAGTACCGTCGGCAACGACGTACCTTTCCAGAGTGACGGGCTGCTCAAATTGCCCAGCCGTTGGGTCAAAGAGATACAGACCATGACCGATCGCCAGGTAGTGATGGTCGGTGGTCTTATCTGATCCGGGCTCGAGATAGCCGCCACGGTCACTAGTTCCTTGGCGCCCCAGGAGAGCGTGAGGAATTCCTGCCGCCGCTAACACTTGTGACCAAGTCATCACTGCTTCCAGGCAATTTGTGAGGTTACGCAAGCGGGCGGCGACGTGGTCCGCGTTATTGAAGATCGCTCGCCGCACGTCTTCTGGTGCTCCGGGTTCAAGAAAGTGATAGCGAGCGGGATCGTCGACGTTGATTCCGGGTAACGGCATACCAGCCCTCCGACCGCGTCCATGCTAGGGCACGGATAAGCAGAAGACCCAATTTAGCACTGGGGCGATTGCACTGACCGACTTGCCGGGGCCCCCTGCTTGCCTAAATGCGTACCTCCGATTGCCTGCTGGCGGTCACGCCACCTCTGTAGCCACCAGAATGAAATTCCTTGGACTCAATGGACATCCTTCGAATACATGGAAGCCCAAAAATTGGGAGCTGGAAATTGCCCTGGCTTTCATGGACACGCAGGTTCTTTCGCGCCATGGGCGATGCGCCGCGGTTTGCCGGATGCTCAGCGGCGGAGTGATTGGCCGACCTTAAGGTCGGCTCTGGTTGTAGGCCCGTCCAACGATGTCAGATAGTAGCGCAGCATGTTTTGTCACTTCAGCCGAAGAGAGCCGAATCGGGTACAGGCCCCACCTAGCGTCATAGGTCTGGACATCCAGGCCGCTATCGTTAAGAAGCTTTTCAATCTCGTCAGATTGCTTAAGCTTGACCTCAAGCTTTAGATGCTTCTTCTGCGGCTTGAAGCTCACGAAATTGTTGGGCCGACCATCTTTGGCAAGCCCTATGTAGAACTTGTTGTACTTGAATTCGACCGCCGCGTCGTATTGGTGAACTATATCCAGTAACCGATCTGCCAACGCTACGGTTTCTTTGGTTGCTCGGTGCTCCCAATAAGCACGATCGGCTGTCTCGCTAACTTCCTCGTCCTCATCAACAAGACCTCGCGTTAGCTCGTCGAGCACGGTTGTAAAGACCAAGGCGACCTTGTTATCGAACCGGAGCGCTTGCATCTGAATCGCGATGATCGGAATTGAACCATTGAACAGGGAGATGACGTTCAAGAACCGAGCGGTTATGTCTTCGGCAATGATGACCGCAGCGTGGTCGTATTGCGGATACCGCCTCCGCTCAACATCCCAGTACTCGATCGTCCGTATTATGTGGCTCTCATCGGTCGAGCCGAGTTGCACCTCGATCTCATAGCGACGGTTTGTCTCAGGATCTTGGAGAAGAAGATCAAGCCGTCCCGCCCGCGGTTGTGGCCGCTCCCGATCTCGTAGAACGAGATCTCCCAGCCCAAGAATCGAAGGGTCTTCCGCAATCCGCGCCTGCACCCAACGCTCGTCCAGTTGTGGATGGTCTTGTAATGAGAACCGCTCCGGACGGATCCATTGGAGCGAGGCAGATGATTGCCCAACTTGTGCGGGTATAGCAACGCCGGAAGCGCCTTCCGCTTTAGGCTGCTCAGCAGCGCCGTCAGGTGTCACCGGCTTGACCCGCTGGCTCACTGGGAAAAGCCTACCGCAACCCGGCCCCTATCCCCCACCAAGCCAGTCGTCATTTTACCGCAGCAACGACTCTTCCAGACTTTGCGGACTCAAGCGGCGCGCTGCCCAGGTATCGAAGCCACCAACTTAGCGGCGAGATCCTCGATCCGCTGGCTGATCTTCGTGTCCCGACGGCTCATAAACAGCGGCTCCCCGCGATTGACCGACCGGATGACCAACTTGGCATTTATGGAATTTGAACGGAGACCGGGAACCGTTGGTGTCGAGCTGCACACATGCAAGTCGCCGTCCCCCTCCTGCCGTATTGCCAGCACCGACCCCATCAGGGAAGGATGACTACCAGCGCGAGCGGGTGGCCATCGAGGCCGAGCTGGCGCAGCTCCAGGGACAGCCAGCCGTGCCGAGCGTCAGACAGTTCTCGGCCCGAATCACGGACCTAGTCGCCGCATGGGAGGACGCCACCCCCGACCAGCGCTCGCGGTTAGCGTCGAGCATTTTGTCAGAAATCCAAGTCAAAGACCGGACCATCATCGCGGTCCGGCCTCGACCCGGTTGGGCTCCCTACTTCGAGGAGCTGGTTCGGGGCGTTGCGTTCTTGGAGCGGGAGACGAGTCTCGAACTCGCGACCTCAACGTTGGCAACGTTGCGCTCTACCAACTGAGCTACTCCCGCGTTGCGACTCCGAATTATAGCCACC
>Ga0070706_100003936_pt1 | contig 14469 bp, 11 predicted proteins | sample KBSK5501metaG_FD_65476 | JGI IMG/M metagenome (GOLD analysis project Ga0070706, IMG submission 65476) | Corn, switchgrass and miscanthus rhizosphere microbial communities from Kellogg Biological Station, Michigan, USA - KBS K5-50-1 metaG | ecosystem: Host-associated > Plants > Roots >...
CTGCTGTTCCCGGCGATCAACGTCAACGACTCGGTCACCAAGTCCAAGTTCGACAACAAGTACGGCTGCCGGCACTCGCTCATCGACGGCATCAACCGGGCCACCGACGTGCTCATCGGCGGCAAGGTCACGGTGGTCTGCGGGTACGGGGACGTGGGCAAGGGCTGCGCCGAGTCGCTGCGCGGCCAGGGCGGGCGGGTGATCATCACCGAGATCGACCCGATCAACGCGCTCCAGGCCGCGATGGACGGCTACCAGGTCGCGACCGTGGAGGACGTGGTCGCCACGGCCGACATCTTCATCAGCGCGACCGGCAACCGGGACGTGATCACCGCCGAGCACATGAGCCAGATGAAGCACCAGGCGATCGTCGGCAATATCGGGCACTTCGACAACGAGATCGACATGGCCGGCCTGGCCCGGGTGCCCGGGATCCGCAGGGAAAACATCAAGCCCCAGGTGGACGAGTGGGTGTTCCCCGACGGGCACGCCGTGATTGTGCTGTCCGAGGGGCGCCTGCTCAACCTGGGCAACGCGACCGGCCACCCGAGCTTCGTCATGTCCAACTCCTTTACCAACCAGGTGATCGCGCAGGTTGAGCTGTTCACCCGGCCGCAGGACTACCCGTCGGGCGTGCACACCCTGCCCAAGCACCTGGACGAGAAGGTGGCCCGGCTGCACCTGGACGCGCTCGGCGTCCGGCTCACCGAGCTGACCAAGGCACAGGCCAGCTACCTCGGCATCCCCGTGGAGGGCCCGTACAAGCCGGACCACTACCGTTACTGACCCGATGCCGCCCGACGCTCCGCCCGGCCCGCCGTCCGACATCGCGGACGCGGGCCTGGCCGAGGCCGGCCGGACCCGGATCGGCTGGGCACAGCGCGGGATGCCCGTGCTGCGCCTGATCACCGAGCGCTACACCGGTGAGCAGCCGTTCGCCGGGCTGACCGTCGCGTGCTGCCTGCACGTGACCGCGGAGACCGCGGGCCTGGTCGGGGCCCTGCGCGCGGGCGGGGCCCGGGTGTTCCTGGCCGCCTCGAACCCGCTGTCCACCCAGGACGACGTGGCGGCCGCCCTGGCCGACACGGGCACGTTCGTGTTCGCCCGGGCGGGCGTGGACGCCATCAGCTACGCCGAGCACATCCACCGCGTCCTCGACCCGGGCCCGGACCTGGTCATTGACGACGGCGGGGACCTGGTCGACACGCTGGCCGGGCGGCCGGAACTGGTCGGGAACGTGCGCGGCGGCTGCGAGTCCACCTCCACCGGGGTGCTGCGGCTGCGCCGGATGGCCGCCGCCGGCGCGCTGGCGTTCCCCATGGTGGCGGCCGACGCGACCACCACCAAGCGGATGTTCGACAGCACCGCCGGCACCGGGCAGTCCGTGCTCGACGGGGTGCTGCGCGCCACCAACATCCTGCTCGCGGGGCGGGCGGTGGTGGTGGCCGGGTTCGGCCCGTGCGGGCAGGGCATCGCGGCCGGCGCGCACGGGCTCGGCGCCCAGGTCATCGTCACCGAGGTGGACCCGGTGCGGGCGCTGGACGCGGTGCTGCGCGGGTACCGGGTGCTGCCGATGTGCGAGGCCGCCGCCGTCGGTGAGGTGATCATCACCGCCACCGGGTCGCGGGACGTGGTCGCGGCGGAGCACCTGGCGGTCCTGCGGGACGGCGCGATCCTGGCCAACGCCGGGCACTTCGACGCCGAGGTCGACGTGCCCGCACTGGCCGGGGCGGCGGTGAAGGTGACCCGCGACGTGCGCCCGCACGCCGACGAGTACACCCTGCCCGACGGCCGGCGGGTGGTCCTGCTGGCCGAGGGGCGGGTGGTCAACCTGGTTGCGGCCGAGGGGAACCCGCCGCAGGTCATGGACGTCTCCTTCGCCGGCCAGGCGCTCGTGCTGCGCTGGCTGGCCCGCGAGCACGAGAGCCTGGCCGCCGGGGTGCACGACGTCCCGCGCACCATCGACGAGGAGATCGCCCGGCTGACCCTGGAGTCCTCCGGGGCGCGGATCGACACGCTCACCGATGCGCAGCGGGATTACCTGAACTCCTGGCGCGCCGCCCCCTGACCCGCTGGCCGCACGGGATTCCCGGTGGCGCCGGGTCAGCCGTGGCGGTCCGCGGTGGGCTGTTCGTCGTGGCCGGGTGCGCCTTGGCCGTCCGCGCCGGGTCTTTCCGCGATACGCGGGTACACGCGGATGTGCTTCATCCGGGTCAGCACGATGAGCGCGACGCCACCGCCCAGGAGGATCATCCAGAAGTTGACCAGCCGGTAGGCGAGCACCGCACCGAGCGCCGGGCCGGCGCTCATCCCGGCCGCCGCCAGGGCCGCGGTCAGGGCGGCCTCGACGATGAGGAACCCGCCCGGCGTCACGCCGGTGCTGCCCACCACCGCGCCGGCCCCGTAGGCGAGCAGCAGCCCGTGCCAGGGCACGGGCTGGCCCGTGGCGCGGATCGCGCACGCCAGGCAGGCGCAGTCGAAGAGCCAGTTGGCGACCGCCAGCCCGAACACTTCGGCGTAACTCAGCCAGCCGAGCCGGATGGTGGCGAGCCGCTGGAGGAGTTCATCCAGCGAAGCCGGGTCGATCCCCGGCTTGCGGAAGATCCGCCGCACCAGCTGGACCGCCCAGCTGAGCACACGGTTCGCGACGATCCGGGCCCGCGGGTAGCGCAGGGCCAGGATCACTGTGATCGCGGGCAGGGCGAATATGGCGGCACCGAGGAAGCCGGCGGCGGTCGCCAGCGGCGCACCGCCCGCGAACGCGCCCACGACCAGGACCAGCGCGAGCGCGGATGACGACGCGATGGCGGAGACGCCCAGCGCCCACCCGGTGAGGGCCGGGTCCAGCCCTCGCCGGCGGAACTGCTGGTAGGAGAAGACCGCGGCCAGTTGCGCGCCGGCGAACGGTATCGACATCGACACCGCGTTCCCGGCGTAGGTGATCGCCATCACCGAGCCGAACGCTGCCTTGTGCCCGTCGGCCCGCAGCAACCGGCGCCGGCTGAGCCCGAACGCGGTCAGCGAAAGACACTCACAGACGATCGCAAGCGCGAACCAGCTGAGGTCCAGGCCGCCGATGGCGGATAGCGACTGCGCCAGGGTGTGCCGGTCCACCACGATCACCGTGATGAGCACCGCGACGGCGAGCACCACGATCACAGTGCGGACCCACCGCCCGATTCCGGGCCTGGCCCCCGCCGCGCGGGGCTGGGGCCCGTGCCCGGGCCGGGGCCCGGGCCCGGTATCCGGTGGTGTTGCTGTGTTCATAGACATCCTCGGCGACGTGCCCTGGAACGGTCCGGCGGATCAGGCCGGGGGGACGAATCCGCCCGCGCCGTTCGCGGGAGGTATGTGCTCCGGCTCCCCTTTCCTTGCTGCCCCGGCCGGCTCCCTCCATGCCACCGCAGGCCCGGGGGGCCCGGCCCGCGGTGGGCTTTCCCCGGCGGGGCCAGGCCCGGGGGGACCCGGCTCCAGGAAGCCGCGGCCCGGTGCGCCCGGGGCGGGGGCGGGGCTCACGGCGAGGCGGGCGTGTTCCCTGGTGCGCCGTTCGGCGAGCACCGCGCTCAGATAGGGGACCGCCGGGGTGCCCGGCGGCGGCAGCGGGCTGACCTGGGCGCGCACCGCGCCGGCGATGCGCTCGCCCAGCTCGGCCTGCGCGGCGGGGGTGAGTTCGGGCAGCCGGGCCAGGTACCGGCGGGCCGTCTCGGCCGTCTGGTCGGTCAGCCCCGACATCTCCAGGCTGGCCCCCCACCGCGCCAGTTCCGGGCTCACCGCCGGGAGCGCGGCCGCGTTCCGCCTGGCAGGCAGCCGCTGCTGGATCACGAACGTTCCGGCGAACACGTCCCCGAGCCGCTTCCCCCGTTCCGAGAGCAACGAGCAGATGAGGGCCGGGCAGCCGAGCAGGAGCCAGATTTCCACCACGGCAGCGAGCCCGCGCACCAGGGCCTGCCGGAACCGCTCGGGCGCGCCGTCGTCGCTGACCACGCGCAGGCCCAGCGCGAACTTGCCCGGGGTGCCGCCCCGGGTCAGCGTCTCCCAGAGCACCGGGTAGCCCACGATGATGGCGATCGTCACGGTGAGCGCGATGGCGCCCGCCGTGGCCGCGTTCGCCCCGTCGTTGGTGACCGCCAGCCCGACGATCAGGAACAGGACGAACAGCAGGATGCCCTGGATGAGCAGGTCCAGGACGAGCGCGACCAGGCGGCTGGGGAAGCGGGCGCAGGGCACGTCGAGTACGACAGCCTCGCCGGTGACGACCTCAGCCATGGCGGTCCCCGCTTCCTGATGCATGGGCCATGCTTCGATCCCGCTTGGCCCAAGGTTAACGCCCAGTATCGAAACGGACATCCGCCGGCGGGCCCGGCGGAGGGCCGGGGGTCCTTGATCCGGTGCCGCGCCGCCGGGCAGGCTTAGCTTGTGGATCTCGCCGTCTTCACCGCCGCCCACGAGGCCGAGTGGCGGCGGCTGGACGACCTGGTCAAGCGGCGGCGCCGGCTCTCCGGGGCCGAGATCGACGAACTGGTGGCGCTGTACCAGCAGACGACGACGCACCTGTCCGAGGTGCGGTCAGCGGGCCAGGACCCGGTCCTGGTGGCCGCGCTGTCCAGCCGCGTCGCTCGCGCCCGGGCCGCGGTGGTCGGCGCCAGCGCGCCGGGGTGGGACATGGTCGGGCGGTTCGCGCTGATCTCGTTCCCGGCGATGGCCTACCGCGCGCGCTGGTGGTGGCTGGGCACCGCGTCCGGGTCACTCGTGGTTGCCTTCGTCATCGGCTGGTGGGTCGCCAGGTCCCCCCAGGTGCAGGCGGCGCTACTGCCACCGTCCCAGGTGTCGAGGCTGGTCCAGCACCGGTTCCAGAACTACTACTCGCAGTACGCGGCCACCTCGTTCGCGGCGCAGGTGTGGACGCACAACGTCTGGGTGGCGGCGGAGGCGCTGATCTTCGGGATCGTGCTGGGGCTGCCCACCCTGTGGCTGCTGTTCTCGAACGCGTCGAACGTCGGGGTCATCGGCGGGCTCATGATCGCCCACGGCAAGGGCGTTCTGTTCTTCGCGCTCATCCTGCCGCACGGCCTGCTGGAACTCAGCGCCGTGTTCCTGGCGGCGGCCACCGGGCTGCGGCTGGGCTGGACCGTCATCGACCCCGGGCCGCGGCCGCGGGGCAGGGCGCTCGCCGAGGAGGGGCGGGCCTCCGTCACGATCGCGCTGGGGCTCATCGTGGTGCTCCTCACCTCCGGCCTGATCGAGGCGTTTGTCACCCCGTCGCCGCTGGCCACCTGGGCCCGGATCCTCATCGGTGTGGCCGCCGAGGCCGCGTTCCTCGGCTACGTGATCGTGTTCGGCCGGCGGGCCGTAGCGGCCGACGTGACCGGAGACATGGCGGAGGCACCCGACGTGGCGCCCGTGGCCGGCTGAGGTCAGCGGCGGCCGGCGGGCAGAGGCGGCCAACGGGCTGAGGTCAGCGGCGGCCGGCGGGCAGAGGCGGCCGACGGGCTGAGGTCAGAGTCGGCCGGCGGGCAGAGGCGGCCGGCCGGTTGAGGTCAGCGGCGGCCGGCGGGTTGAGGCGGCTGGCGGGCTGCGGTCGGCGGCGGCTGGCGGGCTGCGGTCGGCGGCGGCTGGCGGGCTGCGGTCAGAGCCGGCCCGCGGGCTGAGGTCAGAGCCGGCCGGCGGCCTTGAGCGCCAGGTAGGCATCGGCGAGCGCGGCGGGCAACCGGTCGGGCGGCGCGTCCACCACGTGGGCGCCGCGCCGCTGCAGCAATGCTGAGACCCGCTGCCGGGCGGTGACGGCCTGTTCGGCCGCGGCCGCGTCGTAGACCGCGGCCGCGTCGGCCCGGCTGCTCGCCATCTCCGCCAGCGCGGGATCCGACACCGCGGCGACCACCACCTCGTGCCGGGCGGCCAGCAGCGGCAGCCGGGGGAGCAGCCCCTCGGCGACCGCGGCCGGGTTGAGATCGGTGAGCAGCACGAGCAGGCAGCGGTGCCGGGCCGCGGTGAGCGCGGCGCTGCCCAGCGCCGCGGCGTCCGTCTCCACCAGTTCGGACTGGAGCCCGGCCATCGCCTGCGCCACGGCGGACAGCACGGTTGAGCGCGGCACTCCCACCACCCGCGCGCGCACCCGCCGGTCGAAGGCCAGCATGTCCACCCGGTCCCCGGCGCGGGAGGCGAGCGCGGTGAGCAGCAGCGCGGCATCCATCGCGGCGTCCAGCCGGGGGACCCCGCCGACCCGCCCGGCGGAGGTGCGCCCGGTATCCAGCATGATCAGTATTTGCCGGTCGCGTTCCGGCCGCCAGGTGCGGACCATGACGTCCCGGAGCCGCGCGGTGGCCCGCCAGTCGATGGATCGCACGTCGTCGCCGATCACGTACTCGCGCAGCGAGTCGAACTCGCTGCCCTGGCCGCGGAGCAGGGCACGGTGCTGCCCGTCGAGCTGGCGCAGCCGGGACAGCTTCTCCGGCAGGTGCCTGCGGCTGCGGAACGGGGGCAGCACCCGGACCGTCCACGGCGCCGCCTGCCGGCCCTGGCGCGCGGCGAGCCCGAGCGGGCCCAGCGAGCGAATCGTGACGGCGGCGGCGGCCTTGTCCCCGCGACGGTCCGGGAACAGCGCGGTGGTCAGCCGCGCCCGGCCGCCCGCCGGGACCGTGACCCGGGCGTGCGGCGGGGCGGCGCCGGCACTCGGCTGCCAGGCGTCCCTGACCACGGCCCGCAGCGTGCGCCGCGACGGGTTCTCCACCCCGAGCTCCACCGACGCGCGCTCGCCCAGCAGCATCCGGGTGTCGCCGGAGCGGCTGAGCCGTATCGCGCGCACTGGTGCCGCGAGCGCCAGGTCAGCCGCGATCGCCGCCACCAGCAGCGCGTTCACCACGACCAGCATGGCCGGGGCGCGGAACGCCAGGATCAGCAGCGCACCGGCCGCGGCGGCGAGCGCGGCCCGGCCGGTCAGCGCCATGACGTGCCCCGGATGGCACGGTACCGGGCCGCCGGGGAACCGGCCGGGCTCACCGGGGGGCCAGCCGCGCGCAGCGGGATCCGGGTCACCGGGGGACCGGGACCGAGCCGAGCACCGCGTCGACCACGCCGTCGGCGGTGGCGCCCTCCAGTTCGGCCTCCGGCCGAAGCTGGACCCGGTGCCGCAGCGTGGGCCGGGCCAGGGCCTTCACGTCGTCCGGTATGACAAAGTCCCGGCCCGCGAGCCAGGCCCAGGCGCGGGCGGTGGCCTGCAGCGCGGTCGCGCCGCGCGGGGATGCGCCCAGCCGCAGCGAGGGGGACTGCCGGGTGGCCCGGCACAGGTCCACGATGTACCCGGTCACCTCGGGCGCCACCTGGACGCTCCGCACCGCGGCGCGCGCCGCCGCCAGGTCGGCGGCGTCCGCCGTGGGCCGGATCCCGGCGCCGGCAAGGTCACCGGGATCGAAGCCCGCCGCGTGCCGGGCCAGGATGCTGATCTCGTCTTCCCGCCCGGGCACCGGCACGGTCAGCTTGACCAGGAACCGGTCGAGCTGCGCTTCGGGCAGCGGATAGGTTCCCTCGTACTCGATGGGGTTCTGGGTGGCCGCGACCAGGAACGGGTCGGGCAGCGGCCGGGGGGTTCCCTCCACCGAGACCTGCCGCTCCTCCATGGCCTCCAGCAGCGCCGCCTGGGTCTTCGGCGGGGTCCTGTTGATCTCGTCGGCGAGCAGCAGGTTGGTGAAGACGGGGCCCTCCCGGAACTGGAACAGGGCCGTCTTCGCGTCGTAGATCAGCGAGCCGGTCAGGTCCCCGGGCATCAGGTCGGCGGTGAACTGCACCCGTGTGCTGCGCAGCGACAGCGTGCTGGCCAGGGCACGGACCAGCAGGGTCTTTGCCACCCCCGGTACGCCTTCGAGCAGGGCATGACCGCGGCACAGCAGGCAGATCACCAGGCCGGTGACGACGGCGTCCTGGCCCACCACGGCCTTGGCGACGCCCGCGCGGACCGCCTCCAGCACGGCACGCGGGTCCGCGCGGCCCGCTGCGCCGGCGCCCCCCAGCGCGCCCGCGGCCCCCGGCGCTCCCGGTGTGCCCGTGGCTCCCGGCGCGCCCGTGCTCCCCGGCGTACCGGCCGGGTCGTCGTCGAGCCCGGCCACGGGCGGGTAGTCGGCTGTCACAGGGTCAGCACCTGTCCTTCCAGAGCGTCCAGGCCGTCAGCCAGCCGCACGAGCGCCGCGTCGTCACCCGGGACCTCCCCGAACAGCAGCGCCCGGACGTCCCCGGGATCCCGCCCGGTCCGGTCGGCCAGCTCCTGGCCGACGGCGTCGGCCGGCACGTCACGCGGAAGCCCGAGCCGGGTCACGATCCGTCCCAGCGCCGCCGCCCGCAGCGCGGCGGCGGCACGGTCGCGCGCCCGCCGGGACCGGTACAGCCTGCCATGGCCCTCCACAGTCTCGCAGGCGCGGACCACCACCGGCAGCGGCTCGGTGACCAGCGGGCCGAGACGGCGCATCCGCCACAGGGCGAGCAGCACCACGACGACGCCGAGCTGGATCGCCACCGCGTACACCTGGCCGGGGATCAGGCTGGCCAGCGGGCGGTGCCCGGAGCCAGCCGCGCCCGGTGCGGGCAGCGGGCCGGGCACCACCCAGACGATTCGCGGGCTGGTGGCGAGCAGGTTCAGCGCCAGTGCGGCGTTGCCGTGGCCGCCCAGGTCCGAGTTGGCCAGCGGGGCACCCGTGCCCAGGACGGTGACGAGTCGGCCACGGCTCTCGTAACGCACCAAAGACGCCAGCAGGGACGGGGTGGCGGCGCCCTCCGGATAACAGCGCCAGGCGCCCGGCGCGGTGGAGCGCAGCAGCAGCCCGCCCAGGGCCGCGTCCCCGGCCGCCGCCGCGCCGGGCAGGCCGCAGCGCGGCGGCAGGTCACGGACCAGCGCCGGGCGGGCCAGCGTCACCTCCGGGGCGAGGGCAGCGAGCGCGGCGCGGCCGGGCGCGACGAGCAGCAGGCTGGCCCGCAGCCGGGCGAGGACGGTGAGGTCGCCGCCGGACAGCAACTGCGGGCTGGTGATCACCAGGGTTGTCCCGCGGGCCCGGGCCTGCGCGGCGGCCGTGGCCGCCGAGCCTGCCCTGATCACCGTCTGGCCGCGATTCTGCAGCAGCGCCACGATCGCGTGCGCGCCAGCCGGGCCGGTGTCATTGGGGTCCAGCGGCCCGGTCACCGGCGCCGGCACCTGCAGCAGGGCCACGATCAGCCCGCCGAGCAGGACCACCAGCACCACGGCGGCCGGGGCACGCCAGCGACGCCAGCCCAGTATCGGGCTGCGCCGCGGGCCCGGCCCGGTCACGTCCTGGCCCGGGAGTCGGCCGGCCCGTTCGGGCGCGATGACCGTCATGACATCCCGGCACCGGCCTGGGCCGGGGCACGCGCGGCGCCGCGCCGTCCCGCGCTCGCCCCGATCCGGGTGTCGAGGTCGGCGACCTGCTCGTAGCCCGGCCGGGTCCCGGGGCGCTGCCCGTACCGCACCTCGTCGAACAGGCGCGCCGCGCCCAGCAGGCCGGCCGCGTGCGGCGGCAGGGCACGGCCCGCCTCGGCGGCGAACTCATCCGCGGTCCGCCCGATACGGGGCATGAGGATGCCGCGCTCGTCCAGTTCCGCCGCGATGGCCCGGACCCGCTCGCAGATCGCCGCCGCGTAGTCGCCGGCTTGCGCCAGCCCGATGGCCGCGTCGCGGTGCTCGCGCGCGGTGCGGGCGGGGCCTAGCGCGTTAGTCCCGGCCCGGTGGCGCTGCGCCCTGGCCACGGGGCCGATCCTGGCCAGCACCGCGGTGACCAGGACGACGGCCAGCACGACCAGGGCGACGAACCCCCACCACCCCCCGGGCAGACCCTGCGTCGCGCGGAACAGCCGGGCCAGCCAGGTGAGCAGGAAATGCGCGACGCGCTCGGTGAGCGAGGGCTGGTGGTGGTAGATCGCCTTGGACAACTCGGTGCGGGCGAGCCGTTGCCCCGCCCGCCTGCCGGTCACCGGGATGCCGCCCCCGTGCGCGGCCAGCCCGCGGAGCGCGGAGGTACCGGCGAGCGCGGTCAGCCCGCGGAGCGCGGGAGTACCGGCGGGCGCGGTCAGCCGGCGGAGCGCGGGGGTACCGGCGGGCGCGGCCAGCCGGCGGAGCGCGGGGGTACCGGCGAGCACGGTCAGCGGGGCTGGTGCGCGGCGGGCAGGCAAGCCGGCGGCCGCGGCCAGAGCGGCCGGCCGATGGCGGGCGCGGCGGCTGGCGGCGCGGATCACCACGTCGGCGGGCCACCGCCGGGCGGAACACCCGGGCCCGGGGGCGCACCCCGGCCGCCACTCGCGCCCGGCCCCGCCCCAGCGCCCGGCGGCGCGCCCTGTCCCGGCCCCGCGCCCGGTCCGGGCGGTGCGGTCTGCGCGCCGGGCCGCCACAGCGAGGCGAACTCGTCTCCGGTCGGCGCGGTGTCACTGCCCGCCGCCGTTTGCAGCACCAGGTCGAGCCCTTCCCGGCGCATCCGCAGGTCGACGTAGAGCAGCACGGCCACCCCGGCGGAGATGGGGCGCGCGACCGCGCCCGCCACGACGCCGCCCACGGCGCTGATCAGGATGCCCGCCGCGTTCCCCCCGGTGCTGGGCAGCAGCGAGTTGCCGCCGCCGGCCATCGCCGCGAGCAGGCCGAACGGGATCTGCAGCACCCCCGCGGTCACCAGGACGATCAGGCCCGCCAGCAACGTGATGCCGAACACCCGCCAGAAGCTGCCGCGGACCAGCCGCCAGGACCGGGCGAGCGCCCGGGCCGGTCCTTCCCGCTCCAGCACCACCGCTGGCCCGGCCATCCGGAACATAATCGCGAACCAGATCGTCAGCACGATGGCGGCGATCGCGCCCAGCACCGCCAGGACGCCGATCAGCACACCCGGCGCGTGCGCCACGGCGAGGATGACCAGCACCACCGCGTAGACGGCCCACACGCCGAGCAGGATGAGCGGGATCAGCAGCGTGGCACCAACCAGGGCCGGTATCCGGGGCCGGGCGATCCGCCAGGCCTCACCGGCGGTGATCTTGTAGCCGAGCACGAGGCGGCCGATCACCACGGTGAGCAGGCCGGTCAGCACCGTGTCCACGATGAACGCGAGCACGGCCGACACCGCGGCGGTCGGCGCGAGGACTTCCAGGATCCGGGTGAGCAGACGGGTGGCCTGGGCATCGGTGAGTTGCTGGCCCGGTGCGGGCAACGTCACCGACCCGACGTAGTGGACCAGCAGCAGCGAGACCGTGGTGGTGATCACCGCGGACGCGGTCAGCAGCAGCGCGGCGATGCCGAGCGTGGCCCGGGGGTTGCGCCGGATCGAGGTGAACGCGCCGTCCAGCAGTTCGCCGACGCCTAGCGGCCGCAACGGGATGACGCCCGGCTTCGGCGCCTGCGGCTGGCTCGGCCACGGGCCATGCCGCGGCGGCCCGGTTCCGGCCTGGCCGTACCCCTGCTGGCCGTGTCCGCCGGCCGCCGCCTGCCCGCCCGTCGCCCCGTAGCCGCCGGGCGTCCCATATCCACCGGGCGCTGCGTGCCCGCCGGTCGGCCCGCCGTAGCCATCGGCCGGTGGCGCCTGGCCGGGCTCGTACGGCGGCGGGGCGTAGCCGCCGGGCTCGCCAGCGGGCGGGAACCAAGGCTGCGGCCGGGCCCCGTTCTCGCCTTCCCCGGCGCCGCTGGTCCCCGGGGGCACGTTGTCTGTCATGTTTCTCCTTACCGGCACGGCGCATGCAGTACCGGGGCGGCCCCGCGCTGGCGCCCATACTCGCACGAAGCGCCCGGCGGTGAAACGGCGCTCCGGCCATTCCAGGATCGCCGTTTCCAGCGCCGAGCCGGTGGCCAGAATTCGCCCCAGCGCCCGCCGATGGCGCACACTCAGGCTGTGGACACCCGCGCGCTGCGCTGGCTGGACCCGCCGGACGGGCCAGCGGTCGTGCTGCTGGACCAGACCAGGCTGCCGGCTGAGGAGGAATATCTCACCTGCCGCGACGTAGCGGCTTTGGACGTTGCCATACGAAGGCTCGTGGTCCGCGGGGCCCCGCTGCTCGGGCTGGCTGCGGCGTACGGCGTCGCGCTGGCCGCCTACCGCGGCGACGATGTGGCGGCGGCGGCGGACGTGCTGGGCCGGTCCCGGCCGACCGCTGTGAACCTGAGCTGGGGCGCCGCCCGTGCCCTGGCCGCCTACCAGGCGGAGCGCGGCACCGGGCGCGGGGACACCGCGGCGGCGCGACAGCGGGCCGCGGCGGCTGCCCTGGCGCAGGCACGGGCGATCGAGGCGGAGGATACCGCGGCGAGCGCGGCCATCGCCAGGCACGGGCTGGGCCTGGTCGGGGATCGCTGCCGCATCCTGACCCACTGCAACACCGGTGCCCTGGTGTCGGCCGGCGAGGGCACCGCGTTCGCGATCATCCTCGCGGCACACCGGGCGGGTCGCGTGGCCCGGCTGTGGGTCGACGAGACGCGCCCCCTGCTGCAGGGCGCCCGGCTGACCGCCTACGAGGCCGGGCGGGCCGGGATCCCGCACGCGGTGCTGGCCGACTCCGCGGCGGCGTCGCTGATGGCCGCCGGGGAGGTGGACCTGGTGCTGACCGGCGCGGACCGGATCGCCGCCGACGGCAGCGTCGCCAACAAGGTGGGCACCTACGGGCTCGCCGTGCTCGCCCACCATCACGGGGTGCCGTTCGTCGTCGCCGCGCCGGTGTCCACGGTCGACTTCGCGGCCGCGGGCCCGGACGACATCAAGGTCGAGCACCGGCCCGATGACGAGGTGACGTCGTTCGCCGGGACCCCGGTCGCGCCACCGGGTAGCGCGGCGCACAACCCTGCCTTCGACGTCACGCCGGCCGCGCTGGTGACCGCTCTGGTCACCGAGCATGGGATTGCGCGGCCCGTCAATGCAGGTACGCTGCATGACCTGGGCACCCGCCGTGGGCCCCGAGAGGGTGCCCCAACCGACGTTTCCGTGGAACGATGAGGTCCATGAAAGGACGTGTGCTGGTCGTCGATGACGACGCCGCCCTCTCCGAGATGATTGGCATCATGCTCCGGGGCGAGGGGTTCGACCCGATGTTCGTCGCCGACGGCGATCACGCCGTGCAGGCGTTCCGGGACACCCGGCCCGATCTGGTGCTGCTCGACCTGATGCTGCCGGGGCTGGACGGCATCGATGTCTGCCGCCAGATCCGGACCGAGTCCGGTGTGCCGATCGTCATGCTGACGGCCAAGAGCGACACGGTCGACGTCGTGCTGGGGCTGGAATCCGGCGCCGACGACTACATCGTGAAGCCCTTCAAGTCGAAGGAACTGATCGCCCGCGTCCGGGCGCGGCTGCGCCGGACCGAGGACCCGGTACCGGAGATTCTCCAGATCGGGGACGTCACCATCGACGTGGCCGGTCACTCGGTGAAGCGCGACGGGCAGCCGATCAACCTCACCCCGCTGGAGTTCGACCTGCTGGTGGCGCTGGCCCGCAAGCCGCGCCAGGTCTTCACCAGGGAAGTCCTGCTGGAGCAGGTCTGGGGTTACCGGCACGCGGCGGATACCCGGCTGGTCAACGTGCACGTGCAGCGGCTGCGCGCCAAGATCGAGAAAGACCCGGAGCGCCCGGAGATCGTGGTGACGGTCCGCGGCGTGGGTTACAAGGCGGGTCCGGCCTGACAGGCGGCGGCCAGGCTGGCACGAGCACGCCGGTAGCCGCGGGACGCACCCGGCTGGCGGCCTGGGCGGACCCGGCCCTGCGCACCGCGCACCGGTTCCCGCCCGGGCTCCGCGCGGTGCTGCGGGCGGCCCGGCGGCAGGCCGGGTCGCTGGCCGGGCTGATGGCCCGGCGCTGGCACGGGTCGCTGCAACTGCGCGTGATCAGCACCACCCTGGTCGTCTCCGTGGCCGTCGTGGCGGTGCTCGGCGTCTTCCTGATGCAGCAGATCGCCAGCGGGCTGCTCAACAGCGAGCGGAAGGCGGCCATCACCCAGGCCAACGAGGGGCTGACGTTCGCGCAGAGCGACGCCGACGTGCTCGGCCCGAACGGGAACCACGCCTCGGCCCTGATCTCACTGGTCACCCAGCTGCAGTCGGGCAGCGGGCTGGGCAACACCTACGACGTCGTGGTGTGGCAGCGAAACACCGGCCTCGCCGGCGTCACCGGCAACCTGGCGAACCCGTCGCTGGTGCAGAGCATCCCCCAAGCGCTCCGGACGAAGGTGGAAAAGGAGCAGATCAGCGGCAGGTTGTCGGACATCCCCTACACGATGCCGACCACGCTGCTGGGCGCGAATGGCCAGCCGCTGGGGCCCGCGCTGGCGGTGGGCGTCCCCATCTCCGCCGACGACCAGCTCTACTACCTGTTCCCGCTCGCGCAGCAGATGCAGGTGCTGAGCCTGGTGCAGAACACGCTCATCCTGGCGGGCGCCGGGCTCGTGCTGCTGCTCGCCGTGATCGTCTCGCTGGTGACCCGCTGGGTGGTGGTCCCGATCCGCCAGGCGGCCCAGGCG
>Ga0070706_100003937_pt1 | contig 14468 bp, 10 predicted proteins | sample KBSK5501metaG_FD_65476 | JGI IMG/M metagenome (GOLD analysis project Ga0070706, IMG submission 65476) | Corn, switchgrass and miscanthus rhizosphere microbial communities from Kellogg Biological Station, Michigan, USA - KBS K5-50-1 metaG | ecosystem: Host-associated > Plants > Roots >...
GGCGGGACCGCGGCAGGCGCAGAGCAGGTACGAGCAGCTCGGAAGAGAACTAGCCGCGGCGGAAGAGGCATTCACCGCCGCGGACTCGCAGCTGCTGACTGCCCGGCAGGAATTGGACGCTCTCGAGGAGCAACGGACCCAGCTTGAGGCGCGCCGCGAGGCGCTCCAGCGTGACCCTGCGATGCGTGACGCCGAGCGGCTCGAGCAGATGCACGACGAGGCGCGGCGCCGGGACGACACAGCGCGGATCAGGGAGCAGGACCGTGACCGGCTGGCTGCCGAGGTGCGGAAGCGTTCCGTGCGGGCCGACCAGGCCGCGCAGCGGGCCGGAGCGGCGCGGGACGCGCTGGACGCCGCGCAGCGCCAGGCCGAGGCGACGGCTGCCATGGCCCGGTGCGTGCAGAGTCACCATGCAGCCGCTGACGGCTGGGAGCAGGATCTGCCGCGTGCCCGTCGGGAAACGCAGGCGGCTGCCGAACGCCAGGCAGCGGCCGTGGGACAGCTCGAGGAACTGCTCGCCGAAGCCGGGGAACGGCACCGGGCGCTGCAGGCGGCCCGGGCCGAGGATGACCGGCTCACCGCTGAGGCACAGGCCGCAGCTGAGCGACTCGTCGGTGCCGAGCAGGAGGCCGCGCAGAGAGCGCGCGGCCTGGCCCACGCCTATCGGTCATACCTGGCTGGGCTGGCCGAGCTCAGAGTCGCCGACCCGGATGAGCTGATGGGCGCCATGGAAGCGTGGGCTGCGGCCGGGGACGGCGCCAACCCGGCGGTCGCCGCTGTGGATGACGCGGCACGGGCCGCGGGTGCTGAGCTCGGCCGTCTGGAGGCGGACCTGTCGGCCCGTCGCGCCGCTCGCGTCGCTCGCGCGGGCGAACTCGATAGGGAGATCCAGCGGTTGCAGGATGGCGGCCACGACGCGCCGCCGATTCCGCACGCGAGGACGCCCGGCGTCCGCGATGACCGGCCCGGCGCGCCGTTGTGGAAGGTGACCGATTTTGCGCCGGGCGTGCCGGACGAGCATCGGGCCGGCCTGGAGGCCGCGCTGGAGGCGGCCGGGATACTCGACGCCTGGGTCACGCCCGACGGCAACCTCGTCGACGGCGACGTGAACGTGGTGTCCGGGCTCGCCCCCGTATCCGGCCAGTCGTGCGCGGGCGTCCTGGTCCCCGCGATCGACTCCGGCGATCCTCAGGCGCGGACACTGTTGCCCGAGACAGTTCGTGCCGTCCTGTCCGCTCTCGGGCTCGGCGGGACGCACGGGACGTGGGTAACCACCGACGGCCGCTGGGCGAACGGGGTACTGAGCGGTGCCTGGCGCAAGGACAGCGCCGGCTACATCGGCGAGGGGGCGCGTGAGGGCGCGCGCCGCGCCAGGATCGCGCGGCTCTCCGGGGAGCTGCTGCAGGAGCGGACAGCGATCAGCGAGCTTGACACTGCGCTGGCCGAGCTTGTCGTGCGGCGGGGGCGGCTCGCGGACGAACATCGCGCGGCGCCGCCGGACGCCGCGGTACGTGAGGCGCACACCGTGGCCGCCGCCGAGCGGCGGCGGCGCGGCGAACTGCGCGAGCGGCATGCCCGGGCTGTCGAGATCTCCGGGCAGCGGCAGCAGGAACTGGCCGCTGCCCTCACCCGAGCCGGAGAGTTCGCGAGGGACGTCGGGCTGCCCGCCGAGCCCGCTGAACTCGCCGAGGTCAGGACCGGGGTGGAGGGATACCGGCTGGCGCTCGCCGGGCTCTGGCCGGCCGCCGAGGCGTCGCAGGGGGCTACTCGCGTCGCGGAAGAGTTCGTGGCAGAGCTAGCTGAGAGCCGGGAGCGCCTGGAAGGGATGGCCGAAGCGGCTGCAGAGGCACGACAGCAGGCGGCGGCAGCTCAGGAGACATACGAGGCGCTCCGGGAGACCGCCGGGGCGGCGGTCGACGAGCTGTACCGGCAGCTTGAGGGAGTCCGGCGCGACCTGGGACGGCGGACTGCCGCCGAGAAGGCCGCGCGTGCCGACGAGCAGAAGGCACTCGGCGATCGGGGCAGGGCTGAGGGCGCGCGGGAAAGGCTGCGCGAGGAGATCGACGAGGCCGTGCGCGTGCGGGACGCCGCCGTCGCGGAGTTCCAGTCCTTCGCGGCCACCGGGCTGCTTCACGCAGCGCTGCCATCGATCGAGGTTCCCGACGTCACGCAGCCGTGGGCGGCGACACCGGCCGTGCTGCTGGCCCGCGCCGTGAATGCCGGGCTGGAGTCTGTCGACGACGGGGACGGCCCGTGGGACCGGATCCAGAAACGGGTCACAGAGGAGCACAAACTGCTCGCGGACGCGATGGCCCGGCACGGGCACTCCGCCGGGCTGACCCTCAGCGAGGGCATTATCGTCGTCGACGTGGTCTTCCAGGGCCGCAGCCACGATGTTCCCGGGCTCGCCGCGGCGCTCGGGGAGGAAGCGGAGCAGCGGGCACGGCTGCTGTCCGCCAGGGAACAGGAGATCCTGGAGAACCACCTGCTCAATGAGGTGGCAGGCGCGCTGCACGAGCTGATCACGGCGGCGGAGGCCGAGGTCAGGCAGATGAACGAGGAGCTGGAGTCCCGCCCGACGTCGACTGGGATGAAGCTGCGGCTGATCTGGCAGCAGGCGCGAGACGCGCCGGACGGGCTGGACAGGCTCCGGCGCAAGCTCCGCCAGACCATCGATGCGTGGTCCTCCGACGACCGTGCCGCGGTGGGGGCGTTCCTGCAGCGGCGCATCGCCGCGGAGCATGCGGACAACCCGGCGGCCGGGTGGACCGAGGCGCTGACGACGGCGCTGGATTACCGCAGGTGGCATGAGTTCGTTATCCAGCGCTTCCAGGACGGGCAGTGGCGTCCAGCCACCGGTCCGGCGTCGGGCGGCGAGCGGGCGCTGGTGGCCTCTGTTCCGCTGTTCGCGGCGGCCTCGTCGCACTACAAGTCGGCGGGCAATCCTGATGCGCCGCGGCTGATCGCGCTGGATGAGGCCTTCGCGGGAGTCGATGACGACTCCCGCGCCAAGTGCCTCGGGCTCCTGGCCACGTTCGACATGGACGTGGTCATGACCAGCGAGCGCGAGTGGGGTTGCTACCCGCAGGTACCCGGGCTGGCCATCTGCCAGCTTGCCCGGCAGGACGGTGTCGATGCGGTGCTCGTCACGCCGTGGCGGTGGGACGGGCGGGAACGCCGGCCGGCTGGATGAAGGGGGTAGGGGAGGCGGGTGGGGGTATGACCGACGGCGGTGTGACCGACACCGACGACAGGCTGCGCCGCCTGCTCGGCGGCGAGCCGGTCGCGTGGCTGGTGCGGCGGGCACGGGACAGGCTCGAGGCTGGACGTCCGCTGACCGGTACGGTCACCTTGCCCGCCGCCACGCTGGAGCAGAGGCGCGCGGTTGAGCGGCTGACCGGACGAGCAGCCCGTTCCGGCACGTCGCTGTCAGTGTCGCTGACCGAGGTCGACCGGATCCTGCGCGACAGCGGCGCCGCGCCGGGCGGGCTGGCCGAAGCGGTAACGCGCCTGACCGGTCCGCTCCGGGATCGCAACCGCGAGCGGGCGGAACTGGCGGCTGCCTGGAGCGCCGCGTTCGCGTCATTGGACACTGCCGTCAATCGCCGTGACGAGCTGTCACCGTGGCGGGAGTGGCTCGACACCACCGGCGTGGTGCGTCGTCTCGCTCCCGAACCCGACCAGGCCCGGCTGCTCCTCGCCCAGGTGGCGACCGTGCTGCTGCGGCTGCCCTCGCGCGGCATTCCCATCGGCCGGCTCGCCGCCGAATGCTGCGGTGACGCGCACGCCCTGGACGACGGACGCCCGGTCGGCACGCTCGTGCTGTCGGCGGTCCGCGCGCTGGCCGAGCTGCCGTTCGCGGCGGAGGGATCCGCCGATTCCCGCCGGGCTGCGTGGGCCGCCGTCGGAGTCCACCTCGACGAGCTGTCGTCGCTGGTGCTCTGCCTCGGCCTGCCCGGCGACACGCGTACAGGTCTGGGCAGGGTCTTGGCGTCATGCCGCGAGGCGGGACAGCCGACGGTGCTCGCGCTCCGCCAGCTCCGCTGCCATGACGAGCCCTTGCGCGCCGCTCGGGTGCGGATGTGCGAGAACCCGGTGGTGGTCGCGGCTGCTGCTGACGAGCTGGGCCCCCGATGTCAGCCGCTGGTCTGCGTCGGCGGCCAGCCTTCCGCGGCCGTGTGGCGGCTGCTAGAGCTGCTCGCGGCCGGTGGCGCTCAGTTCGGCTACCACGGTGACTTCGACTGGGGTGGCGTCCGGATTGCCCGTACTGTGCTGCAGCGGGTGAACTGGCGGCCGTGGCGCTACGACCACCAGGCCTACAAGGCCGCAGTGTCGGCGGCACATCCGCTTAGGCCGCTCGTCGGCGAGCCCGCCGCGACGCCATGGGACCCGGAACTCGCCTCCGCCATGAGACACCGCAACGTCCGCATCGAGGAAGAACTCACGCTCGATCTCTTGCTCCAGGACCTCAGCGCGACCCATTCGCCGGGATAGGAAGGCCTGAACCCTGAAAGGTGATCTGTCCGGCTACTGGTCGCGCCGTATTGACGACGAACGGCGGCTTGTCTACCGGGCCGACGACAAAGAAGTGAGCGGCAGGCCCGGCGCGGGCGGGCGCTGCCACTCGCTGCGCATGGACCCGCACAACTGCTCCTCCGCCGCAGGCGCGATGGCCTGAGCGCCTGCAAGACGAAACTCTCTGCACTCCCGGTGTCCAGCGGATGACCTCAACGCTCGTCAGGAAGCGAATCGTGAACGACCGGCCACTCTCCGCATAAGCGCTACGCGGCCGCTGGTTGCGGCAGGATGCGCTGCAGCACGCTGGCGTCGCCGCTGATCTCCAGGCCGTGATCGGTCACCTCGGCGGCGGTGAGCTGGCCGGAGAACAGGGCGAGGATGAGCTGCGGTTCCCCCCGGAGGACGAGGTCCGGCGCTGCGGCCGTGCCGAGCCGGGTAGTGGCCGGGCCGCCGGATACCTCGATGACCACAGGACTGCTGGCGGTGCGCAGCTCGATCGACACCGGTGGCCCGCCGGGATCGCGGTCGTGCAGGAAGAACGAGGCCGGGAAGGCGAACCAGTGGCCGCGGAACTGGTCGCCGTCGGCAGGCTCGATCATGTACCTGACCCCCCACCGGAACATGGCGTCGAGGACTGGCTGCAGCTCCGCGCCCGTGTCGGTCAGGTGGAACAAGGTGGTGGCGATGGGAGGCGGGGCGTCTTCTCGCCGGATCAGGCCCGCGGACTCGAGCTCGCGGATCCGGTCCGAGAGCAGGTTGGTCGCGATTCCCGGCAGCCCGTTCTTCAGGTCGGTGTACCGGCACGCGCCGCGGATCACAAGCTCCCGGATGATCAAGAGGGTCCACCTGTCGCCGACGACGTCCAGCGCCTTGGCGATCGAGCAGTACTGACCGTAACTACGCATGATCTGATGCTAACCGATGTTTGGTTGACTGCCAAGTCTAAGAACTTGACTTTCTCTACTTATAAGTAGAGTATCTCGACCATGCGATCCAAGCCTATGATCCTCGTCGCGCTGCTGCTCGCAGCGTTCCTCATCAACCTGGACACGACCCTGGTGAACGTGGCGCTTCCCGCCCTGGTGCGTGAGTTGCATGCCACCACCACTCAGCTGCAGTGGGTCGTCGACTCCTACAACCTCGTCTTCGCGGCGCTGCTGCTGACCTTCGGCAGCCTGTCCGACCGGTTCGGCCGCAAGGGCATGCTGCTGGCGGGACTGGCTGTGGTCGGGACCGCCAGCCTGGCCGGCGGGTTCACTACCAGCCCGGCGCAACTCATCACGGCCAGGTCGGTGATGGGGCTGGGTGCCGCGATGACGTTCCCGGCGACGCTGTCGCTGATGACCAACGTGTTCACCGGGCGGAGGGAACGGGCTCGCGCCATCGGCTTGTGGGGCGCGATCTCGGGTGTGGCCATCGCGATGGGGCCGATCGTGGGGGGCTGGCTGCTCGAGCACTTCAGCTGGGCCAGCATCTTCATCGCCATGGCGCCGGTAGCAGCCGTGGCCTTGATCCTGGTGGCGCTCATCGTTCCCACGTCCAAGAACCCGGACGCGGCAGCTCCTGATATCGCCGGCTTGGTGCTGTCGTCCGCGACCATGGCACTGCTGGTCTTCACCATCATCGAGGCGCCGGCCTATGGGTGGGGAGCCGGGCGCAGCCTGGCCGGCTTTGCCGCTTCGGCGGTCCTGTTGGCCGCGTTCATCGTGCGCGAGCGGCGTGCCGCGCACCCGATGCTCGATGTGCGGCTCTTCCGCAACCTTCGGTTCAGCGTGGCCAGCGCCGCGGTCACGGTGTCGTTCTTCACCCTGTTTGGCTTCATCTTCCTGATGACCCAGTATTTCCAGTTCGTCCGCGGCTACGGCCCGCTCTCGACCGGGGTGCACCTGCTCCCGGTGGCGCTGTCGGTAGGCGCCGGATCGGTAGCCGGGACTCAGCTCGCCGTGCGGGCCGGGACCAAGCTCATCGTCACCATCGGGCTCGTCGCGATGGCCGCGTTCTACGGCTGGGTGGCGGCGACCACCAGCGCAACGACCAGTTACGGCATCATCGCGGTCCAGATGGTGCTGTACGGGCTCGGCATGGGCCTGACCTCGGCGCCCGCCACCGAGTCCATCATGGGCGCCATCTCGCGGCGCATGGCAGGCGTCGGGTCGGCCGTGAACGACTCCACCAGGCTGATCGGCGGCACCCTCGGCGTGGCCGTGATCGGCAGTGTTGCCGCATCCGTCTACGGATCACGGCTCACCGCCACCATGCCAGCGAGCGTGCCAGGCCGGGCCGCGGCGATCGCACATCAGTCCGTCGGTGCGGCCTACGTGGCCGCCGGCAAGATCGCGGCCCTCGGCCAGCCGGTCCTCGGACAGGCACTGCAGGACGCGTCCACCAACGCATTCCTGCACGGCCTCACCGTCGGCTGCCTCGTCGCCGGCGCCGTCGCCGCGGCCGGGGCCCTCCTGGCCGTCCTGTTCCTGCCCGCCCAGCCCGCCCAGCTCACCCGGCCAGCGAGCCCAACCGCCGATGAAGCCGAAACAGCCGAAGGCCGCCGCGTTGCCGAGACCCCAGCGCACCCCGTCTCAGCGGCCCGGTAACCCTGCGGCAGCAAACTGCTGCCCCGCCACACCTGACTGACACCGAAGGGATCACTGCCATGACCGGACCGATCACCCGCCACCAGGACAGCGAACGCCGCGGACGCATCATGAGCCCGGCCGACGCGTCACCCGCCCATTCGGCGACCGGACGGGTGCGGCCCGCGACCTGGTTCGCCGGCGGCAGACGCCGCCCGTACGACCCGGCCCGCCGTACGCTGGCCCTGGGCAGCCACACCGGCCTGCCGCACGTGTTCGAACGCGTCCACGGTGACTCATCACCGGACGGGCACTGGATCAGCATGCTGCCGGGCTTTCCCGATGGCTCCTACGGCTGGGCGCAGGTCGACGCCCAGCTGCATGACATGCCAAGCCCGCGCCTGTACGTGGAGTACCTCGGGCAGGGCGACTCCGGCAAACCCCGCAACTACGCGTACTCAACCATCGAGCGCGCCGACCTCGTCGAAGCCCTATGGGCCGCGCACGACGTCACCAGCACGGTCGCGGTGTCGTTCGACTACTCCAGCCTCGTGGTCCTTGAGCTGCTCGCCCGCCGCCTCGACCGCCGCGCCGCCGGTGACCCCGAGGGCACCCGCATCAGCGGCGTCCTGCTGGTCAACGGCGGGCTGTTCGCTGATGCCCACTCCCACCCCTGGCGCACCACCCCGTTCATGAAGACCCGGCTCGGCGGCCTGGCCATGGCCTGGAACCAGAACCACCCGGCCTCCTTTGCGCGTGTGCTGCGCACATCCCGCATGTGGTCCCGCGGCTACCGGCTCAGCGACGAGGAGATCGGCGACATGTACGACGTCCTCGCCCGGCACGACGGGGTGCGGTTCCTGCACGACGGCGCCGGATTCGTCGACGAACACAAGCGCAATGCGGCCCGCTGGGACCTCGCCCGCCTCACCGCGGCCCTCGGCAACGAGCTCACCTGGGACATCGCAGGTAGCGCCCTCGACCCGTTCGAACCACGACAGATCCGCGCGGCCCGCCAACGCCTCGACCCAACGCTGGTGCGCATCCATGACCTGCCCGGCGGCCACCTCGCCACCAGCGAGCACCCCAACCTGCTCGCCAACCTCATCCGCGCGCTCCCGTAACCGCGGCTCGCCCGGCCACGGAGCGGGTCGCCGCCATACCCGATTAGCAGCGAAGGGAACCAACGGCCATGACCGGACCGATCACCCGCCACCGCGGCATCGAATCACTTAAGAGCGCGGCCCGCTGGCCTGGCGCCGACCGGGCCACCACGGTCATCCTCGCCACCAGGCTCGCGGCGGCCCGCGCGGACGCCGAGGGGTACCGCTACTTCTCCGAGCTTGCTGACGCCCAGCCAGGCGAGGCGCTGCCACTCGCGCTCGCCGGGTTTTTCCAGGCCCGGCTGGGCGAAGATGCGGACGCCGCGCTGGGCAAGCTGGACCAGGCCGCGGCTACCGATCTTGGCCTGCCGCAGTACTTCCGCGGGCTGGCCCTGGCCGGGCTGCCGCCGGACCGGCGGCGGGCCGAACAGGCCGTGGCCGACCTGGAGTTCATCCTGGCCGTCCGGGACCAGTTCCCGCCCCTGCTGCTGCGCGCCGCGCACCACGGCCTCGCCGCTGCCCATGCCGTGCTGGGCCACGATGACCAGGCCGCCGAGGCCGAACGCAAGTCGGGGCTCGGCGCGGCCCCGGCAGACACGCAACTGATGTTCGGCGGCTTCTGGGCGACCGCCCAGGACGGGTTCCGCTTCACCTCGCCCAGGATCCTGCGCCCGGAACCCGGTATCCAGGTCGCCCAGGGCTACGACTTCTGCGACCTCGCGTTCATCACGACCAGCGACGGCGTCGTCGCGATCGACGCCGGAACCACCTCCGGCCGGGTCAAGGCCGCGCTCCGCGACCTTGACCTGCCTGCTGATGGTGCGATCAGCCATCTGATCCTCACCCACGCGCACTGGGACCACATCGGCGGCGCGGGCGCGCTGCGCGGGCCCGGCACCCGGGTGATCGCTCAGGCCGGTTTCCCCGCCGGAGCAGACCGTGAGCAGGGCGGGCGGCCACTGTTCCGCTACTTCACCGGAGCCGCCGGGAGTGTCCCCCCGGCCGTCGTCCCCGACCAGCTGATCAGCCAGCCAACGCCACTGACCGTAGGGGGCACCGAGCTTGTCCTCTATCCAACGCCGGGCGGGGAAACCACAGACGCGCTGATGGTCCACCTTCCGGCGAGCGGCGTGCTGTTCACCGGCGACGTGATGATGCCCTATCTGGGGCAGCCATTCGCCGGCGAAGGCTCCCCGGAGGGGCTCCTGGAGGCCCTCGCCTTCATCGGCAGCTTGCGGCCCCGCCTGCTCATCCACGGCCACTCAACGCTCACCGAACAGTTCACCGCCGAAGCGATCCCCGGCCTGCAGGCGGCACTGACCCAGCTACACGGCGAGGTGCTGGACGGCATCCGCGACGGCCGCACCCTCCCGGACATCCTGGAGGAGGCCAGCCTCCCGGCAGTGCTCCGTGATCACCCCACGGCGGTCGTGCCTTACCTGGTGATCCGCGACCACTTCACCGAGCGGCTCTACCACCAGCGCACCGGCTACTGGCAGCCAGACGGGCGGGGACTCGAGCCAGCGACCGCGGCCGAGCACGCCGCCGCACTCGACCTGCTGGCCGGAGGCCGGGAAGAGCAGTTCGCCGCCGCCTCCGCCACCCTCATCAGCCAAGGCGATTACGGCCTCGCCCTGGAGATCATCCAGCCGGGCCTGCTGCGCCACCCCGCCAGCACCACACTGGCCGGGCTGCGCCGCACCGCGCTGCACCGCCTCATGGAGCAGAACCAGCAGTTCGACCCGTTCAAGTTCCTCATCTACGCCGAACTCGCCGGCGCCGAGATCGGCCCGGCCGAGTAGCCGCCGGGCGCACGCCGGCGCCCGTTACCCGGCAAACTGGCCCAGTGACTACCTCCGCCAGCCGCTCGGCAGGTCCGGGTTCGGCCTGCCGGCGTGGCTGGCTGAGGTGTCACAGGGCCAACACCGCCAGCGCTCGCCCGCGCCGGAGCTGAGGCGATGGCTGACCTGCTCGCTGAGCGGGCGGAGACCTTAGGCGAGCCGTATGCGCGCCACCTCGGCGGCAAGGTCCGCGAGCTGCGGTTTCACCTGCACCGCGGTCAGGTGCGGGTCAGCTACTGGCTGGCACCGGGCCAGCGGGTGGTGCTGCTGACGGTGTTCGCCAAGACCCGCCAGCACGAGCAGGGCGAGTTGGAGCGGGCGCGGGCGGCCCAGCGGGCCTGCGAGCAGGGGCACGCGGCCGGGCGCCCCGGTCACGGGCCCGCCCGGCAGATCTACGAACGGAAGTGGGACTGATGAGCAACAGCAATGACGCCAGGCAAGGCGGCGGCCACGCCCGCTGGGAGCGCACCGGTGCCCAGCGTCACGACGCTGCCTATGCCGAGGCCCGCGCCGCGCTGCTGCTGGGCCAGATGGTCCACGACCGGCGCATCGCATTGGGCCTGACCCAGGCCGAGCTGGCCGCCCGCGCCGGGATGACCCAGCCGCAGCTGTCCCGGCTGGAATTGGGCGGGGCCACCCCGACCGTGCCGCTCCTGGCCCGGCTGGCCGAAGCCATGGACGCTGAGCTTGACATCGCGTTCCGCCCCCACCATGCCGCAGCCTGAGCAGCGCGGGCGCCGGCGTGGCTTGGCATCACGCAGAAGTAGCTCGGCAGGCCGCCAGCCGACGTCGCATCCCCGGCCGACGCGCGCCGGCGATGTGTAGCATCGGGCAACTGCCCTGACCGGCGTGCGGGCATTCTAATCAGCGGCGCAGCGGTGCCTGAAAAGCTCCCAGTCTGTAACCGGCGTTTCTGCCATCCTGCTTTTTCGGATCCCGAGACGTCGATAACACCGCGCAGGGCTCGGCATCGTTTGCGCTCTAATCAGCAACGAGGCTGGCCAGATGTCGGAAATCGAACGTACTGAAGACTGCGGTGCGCATGGCTACTAGCCGGCCGACTGGAGATTCATTTTCGGGGGGCGCTTTGGGGGGCAGAATGCCGCCAGTGAGGGCTAGCCTGAGCCGCTAGCGTGAGCCAGCGTTCAGCCTGCTCAGGGTCCGTACGGCGGTTACAGCAACCGGCTGGTGGTCCATTGCATAGCAAGAGGTCGCATCACCGCAGCTGGCAGCACGGCGCTCGCCCGCACGGCGGCGGACCGGTAGGCGTGCGCTTTGCTGGCGATGACCGCTGTCGAGGGCGGGAAAGCCCGGCAGAAGCCGGCTGTGCCTGAGGACAGCGCGGGCCCCTCCGCGCGGCGGGCGTCGGCCCGCGCGGCGAGCCTGCTGCTGGTGGTGGAGCCAGTTTCCGCCAGAACTACGACAAGATCCCTGGCGTCACGCACCAGCTGTGCTGCCAGCATCTTCTGGGTGATGCGGGGGCGGGGGGCATGCCGGTGATAGGCGGATAGGAGCGCGGGCACGGCCCTTGTGCTTGATCATGGCGGTCGCCACACCTGCCAGGTCACTGCTGGGGAACCATGCCCGCCCTGTCATCATCACCGATTGACCCTGCCGTCGGCCATCTCGCCGGACTCGCCGGTGAGGCTGAAGACCCGCCGGGCTTGCTGGCGGTGCTGGCAAAGGTCACCGATGACAATGCGCTTGCTCGCGCCCCGACGTGCATTAGGTCGCCGGTCAGCGTCGATGTGCGAGTACGTAGCAACGCCGGCTCGGGTACTCGATGTCCGGCCAGGGCGACCGGACCAGGGTCGAGATGACCGTGAATCCTGCGGCTTCGACGTGACCGGCCACCTCGGCAGGTTCGAGGAAGAAGCCGTCGAGCTCGACAGGCTCGCCGAACCAGCTCGTCAGGTGGTTGACCTCGCCGACGGCGAACTCGGGACTGTCGATATGGAACGCCACGAGCAGCCAGCCGCCGGGACGAATGGCCCGGGCGAATTCACCACAGGCGACGGCTCTTTGACCGGCCGTCAGGTGGATGATCGAGTACAGGGCGATCGCCCCGGACCAGGCGCCGTCAGCCACCGGGAGCGCCAGCATCGATCCCACGGCGAACGCCAGCGCCGGCGTGTGCTCGCGGGCGACACCGATCATGCCGGGGGACAGGTCGACACCGATGACCTCAGCGTGCCGGGCGGCGAGGAAGCGGGTGACGTGCCCGGGGCCACATCCCACGTCGGCGATCGTGCCCGCACCAGCGAGCTCGATGAAAGCGTCCAGCAAGGCACGGTCCAGCGGCTTGCCGTCGAGTTCGTCACCGAGCTGGGCATGATACGCGCGGGCGACCGCGTCGTAGGCCGCCTGCACACCGGCCGCCACACGGTGCTCACCAGGGATACTCTTCAACTGATGCGGCCGCGGCATGTAAGGACAGTAGCGCGACCCCCCTGCGGCAGCCCAGACCGATTGTTGAACGCGCGGTGCCCGCGGGCATGGCGCTCGGGCAGTCGCTCGCCGCAGCAAAGCGAGCCATGGCCGCCAGACTGACACTCCCAATCAGCTGCTCGCCACCCACTCGACCTACCAGGCGGATCGCCCGCCCTGCGGCATGACAGGATCCGCCATTGAGGCTGTTACCGTCGGCCAGGCCGACAGGAGGATCTTGTGGACATCGCGTTGTCCGAGGCGCTCGCGCTGGTGCTGCGCGATCTAGGCAACTCCGGTGCGCCGGTCCCAGACGTCCGTGACAAGCAGTGGTCGAACTTCCCAGGACAGATGACGGCGATGCTGCACGACACGGATGGCACTGCGCAAGGCGTCTTCACGATGGCCTCCGAGTCGCTGCCGCAAAGAATCGCGTCCGTCGCCGACCAGATCCAGGAATGGGCCGTCGAAGCGCTCTGGCGTGCTGGCGGTCCCGCGACATGGCCCGAATGCCCTGTGCATCCGAACTCCCATCCGCTGACGGCGACGGTACAAGAAGACCGCGCTGTTTGGATCTGCCCAAGGACAGGGCACCTGCTGAACGACATCGGGCGACTGCGCGCTCCGGACAGATAGCGCCCACTCGTCAGGCGCACGCCCGGCGGCTATGAGCGGACGATTCGGCACGCGGCAGTATCTGCTCTCCGCTGTGCGCCTTGAGCTGCGACAGTGGGCGGATGACGAGTATCCAGCCGGAGCTGTGGGTCGAGCGTGCTGGCCAGGCCGTCGCGTTCTACGCGGACGCGTTCGGGGCACGCGTCCTTCACCAGGCCGGGCAGGGCGATGACATCGTCGCGCAGCTTGCCGTCGGCGAGGCGGCGTTCTGGGTGGCAGCGGCCGGGCCGGACTGCGGACGATTCAGCCCGAGCGCGATAGGTGGCGCGACGAGTCGGACGCTGCTGGTGGCCGATGACCCCGATGCCGTGGTGCGGCGGGCGATCGGGGCCGGCGCCACGGAGAAGTCCGCCGTTTCCGATGAGCACGGCTGGCGTCTGGGCCGGATCGTCGATCCGTTCGGGCACGAGTGGGAGATCGGCAAGCCGATCGGGCCCTGGCCGCCGCCCTGAAACCCGCCAGCCAGCTGCGCATCCAGGGGCAGGGCCCCGGCAAAGTCCGGCCTTCATCGATCAGGCGGATATGAGGGTCTGAAGGGGCCGGTCGGGTCGTCGGCTGTGGTGGCGCAGGGCGGCGGCGGCAGCCCACTCCGCGATCGCCGTGAACGACCGGGCTCCCGCCAGCACCGCGCAACCGCCAGCGCCAGGATCACCGCCAGGCGATGCCGCACCCCACGCCGCGCCCGCGGGTCCGCCGCCGCAGCCAGCACCGACAGAACCGTGGCCCGGTCACCGTCCAGACCATCCGCGGCAGCGAACAGGTGGCAGAACACAGGGTCAACCGGCGATGATGACGCGGCGGGCATGGTCCCTCGAAGTGATCAGGCGGGTGTGAGAACCGCCATGATCAACTCCTGGGCCATGCCCGTATCACTACCCGCTCACACCGGCGTGTCGCCAGTCCTCAGCCCAGCACGACTTTGTCGGCCCCCTGGCAGGTTGGTCCTGTCAAACTCGCCGTCGTAGCGGCCGCGCAGGATCGTCTGTCCGTGAGGTCGACGTCCGCGCCGACGCCCGCCGGCGTTAGACCCATCGGCGCTTACGCGCCCTTCCCGCGGCCCTTGTGCTCCATGAGCTGCAGGGTCACCCCGAACGTCGTCTGCGGCGCCGTGAAGATCATGTGGACCTCGTCGGTCTTGAATTCGCCCTGCAAGACGACCCCTCGGCGTGTCAGTTCGGCTTTGGTGTCTTCGAGGTCGTCAACTTCATATCCGAGATGGCCGATGACCGCAGTCTCGCCATCCTTGAGCTTTGGCATGCCGAAACCGGCAGCGCGGACCTCAATCAACTCCAAGCGCGTTTCACCGCATAGCAGAAATTGCAGGTCGATGTCGC
>Ga0070706_100003938_pt1 | contig 14467 bp, 9 predicted proteins | sample KBSK5501metaG_FD_65476 | JGI IMG/M metagenome (GOLD analysis project Ga0070706, IMG submission 65476) | Corn, switchgrass and miscanthus rhizosphere microbial communities from Kellogg Biological Station, Michigan, USA - KBS K5-50-1 metaG | ecosystem: Host-associated > Plants > Roots >...
TCATCAGCCGTATAGTTATGCAAACTGGACAGCCAATTGGGATGCCCAGTTTTTCTCATGACGCCATCAAAAGTAGAACTTTAGCCCGAATTGCAATTGCCGTGCTGTATTTGCGGTCCTCGACACGACTCCGAAATTGGGACCATTGAGGTTGTTGGCCGGCAGGCCCCACACCGGAGTATTGGTGACGTTGAACGCTTCGAAGCGAAGCTCAAGGCGTATTCCCTCAGTAATCGGAATACGTTTGAAGATTGAGAGGTCCAGGTTCTTTGCCCAATCGCCACGCAATGAGTCTCGCCCAAGATTACCGAATGTGAATTGCGCCGGAATCTGGAATGAGGCTGGGTCCAGCCAGTGGTGCGGTGATTTTTGCGAGGGATACGGGCTTCCCACAAGATTGGCGCGCTCATAGCCGTATCCGGTGGTGAAGCTTAAATTTCCCGTATTCGCAATATCGCCGCTGGCGCCAGCATCAAACGGTTGCCCGGAACTGAACGACAGAATTCCATTCAGTGTCCAACCGCCGATCAGGTAATTCACAACCCGACTTCTCGATCCCCATCGGTCTTTGCCGAAGGGCAACTCATAAACCCAGGCGGCCGAGAAGATGTGCGGTAAATCTGTCGCGGCCGGGCCCCGGTCCCGTTCCAAGTCGTAGGGCGTCTGGGTCGAACAGCCTTCCACTCCATACCAGCCGGTACAACCGATATCCAAAGCCTTTGACCAGGTGTAGGAGACAAGATAGGTCAGCCCATGCACCGATCTGCCGTTTAAGGACGCCTGCAGAGCGTTGTAGCTACTGTGACCCACGCTCTTGTCAAAAGGCGCTGGGGTTAGGTACGGAAACGGTTGCCGATCCGTGATGGGACCAGGTCCCGGAGTGGTTGCCGTGTCGGCAAAGGTACTGATATCAAGATTGCTGCCATGCGAACCCACGTAGTTGACGGTCAGAACGGTGTTGGTTCCCAGTTCCTGTTGGACCCCGAAGTTCCAATCGTCCGAATAGGGCCGCTTCAGGTGGGGATCTGCGAACCATGTCACCTGGTTGAATGGGGTTGGCGGAGGCAGAGGAGAACCAGAACCCAGACTAAATGGATCTCCTACGGTAGCGGTCGGGGGAGAAGTCAAAGGATTCAAATTGCTGGCGCCGAGTTGCCCCATGTCGGGCCATGTGCCTTCGAAGTTCTGCGCAGTTTGAGTGATCGCCGCCCAGTTATCGTAGAACCTGCCGTATCCGCCGCGCAGCACGGTGCCATGGAACAACTGGTACGCTAAGCCAACCCGCGGCTGCCAGTTCTTGTAGTCATTGTAGAAAATTTTTCCATCGCCCAGCGGGGTCACAACCACATGCGCGGGCAGAGCGCCCCCTGGGATACAAGGTGCCGCATTCGTTTGCGCACAATCTGGAGCATTGCGCTCCAGGATGTAGGTCCCGGTATTGAAGTCCGTGTCTCCCACGAAGTTATTGGCGTGCTTATTGTCGCCGTAACGGGGAACGAAGGTGACGTCATAGCGCAAGCCCAGATTCACGCTCAGCTTGCTGGTGGCTTTCCACTGGTCCATGAAATAAAAGCCGTCCACCCAACCGCCGTGTTCAGTTTCCACAGTATTCCTGCGCGAGGCGTTGTTCGGAACACCCAGGAGAAAAGATGCCAACGCGTTGCCACCCTGCGATAGATCGGCGGCATTCCCCGTATTAGCGGGACTGAAGATGACCGACGAATTCAGGTATAGAGCGCCGGCGTTGTTAGTGGCGAACGTCGCACCCATCCTGAAGGTGTGGTTGAGGTGCGTCTTGGTAAAGTTGCCCTGCCACTGCCAAATATCGGACACGTGAGTATTATCTGTCTGCGCGGCACCATGCGCACTTGGGTTCGGGTTCCCAATAAATCCCTGGATGACCGCGGTCGGGATCATGGAGATGCCACCGATAAAACCACCGGCAAAATTGGGAGAGAAGCCGATCTGGGTTCCGAAGTCAGGACCCGCCGCAGCATAATTGGTGCCTTGGTTGATGTTCACGTTGTTACGCCCGAACGTCAGTTCCATCAATGCGCTGGTGGAAAATGAGTGGATATAGTTCACCCCAAAGTTGTATCCGTTCGTAACCTGTTCGTGAATCAGGCCGGCGAACCCCCCGCTGCCGCTCACCGGCTGCCGGAAGCTGCTGTAACGCGCCCACACGTTGTCGCGTTCCCCGAACTGGTGGTCAATCCGGGCGCTGCCTTCGTCTTGCCGGGTAATCGTCTTGCTCGTGTCCAATCCATTGAAGTTCGGATTTCCCACGAGATTTGGCGCCGGGAACAACTTTTGGGCATACGCGACCGTGGTCGAGTTCAGCATGCCGGCCGGGATCTTATTGCATGGTGCACCCGCCCCTTGAATTCCATTGCTCGCCGGCAAGGGATTTCCTGCCCCGTCACACATGAAGGGTTGATTGCTGAACCCGGTCGGACTGCCGGCGTTAGCTACCACGCTGAAGGGATTGTAGATCTGCCCGGCAAGGGTGGAGAGATCTCCCCCCAGCTGGACCGCGGTTGGCGTGATGTAGAAGTTCTGGGAGGTGTTGTGAAGACGAAATCCCTCGTATGTCAGGAAGAAGAACGTTTTTCTCTGTTCGTGTTCGCCGGGAAGAGGGATGGGCCCTCCCAGGGTCGCGCCAAACTGGTTCTGCTGGAACTGGAACGGCACGTTCTTTGGCAGCAACGTAGGCCGGGCGTCAGTCGCCGCGTTACGGAGAAACTCCCAGGCACTGCCGTGAAATTTGCTGGTTCCGGACTTGGTCACGACATTGACGATGCCGCCCATCGCTCCGCCGAAAGACGCATCGTCATTGTGCGATTGAACCTTAAACTCCTGAATGTCGTCGACAATTGGAGCCACGGCGTAGGTGCTTCCAAATGAACCTTGGTTGTTAATACCATCCAGCAGGAAAAGATTGCTGCGGTTGGTTTGGCCGTTCACCGAAGGATAGGAAAAAGTTCCAATCGGATTCGACCAGATACCCCCACTGCCCTGGGAATTCTGGGAGACGTTTACCGTACTGACACCGGGAGTGAGGTTCAGGATCTGAGTGAAATTGCGTCCATTCAGCGGCAGGTCATTCACCTGTTGCCTTACGACGGCAACGCCCAACTCCGCGGTAGAGGTTTCCAAGCCGAGAGCGGAAGCTTGCACTGTGACGCTCTCAGTCGTTGAGCCGGGCGACAACGTGAGGTTGTAGCTGGCACTTTGGTTGACGACCAGGTTAATGCCCGTCTGGATCGCGCTTCGAAATCCCTGCCGGGTCACTTTCAGTTCGTAATTGCCCGGCTGGACATCGGCGACGTAGTAGTACCCCGCATCATTGGTCGTCGTGGCGCGGTTGAGCGTGGTGTCGTTGTTGTGCAACAACACCTCCGCGCCTGCGATCACTGCGCCCGTGGTATCGCGCACCGTGCCGTTGACTGAGGCGGTTACCTGGGCCTCAGTGCTTGTGGCCATCGACAAAAACAACGCCAGACCTACGAAAATCCACCGTTTGGAAGTTCTTGAGGAAATCCTGCGAGTCATCGAAGCTCCTCCTCGCGATCCTTGCCTTCATGGGCAGTATCGCGGTTCCCGATCTCAGCTGCACTTCCGGCGGAAAAACCCCAAGTCAACTACAGCCGATGGTCAGCGGGGCCGTCGGCAGGGATGGTGTAGCACTGGCTTTGGAATGTTGTCAACCACAAAATTTCATATGCTTGAATGGAGTTTTACTATGTGGAACAACACCCCGTGATTTAGGCTGGCATAGTACTATTTGGTTCATCTGATGAAATGCTGTCTCGTTTGAAACGGTCGCGAAAAAGTCGAGTAGACACCACTCTAGAGGTCGGAATCGATATGGCACGGGGTCCGAAATCAGCTTCAGCACCGGTCGGAGTAATCTCGAAAGTCTTGAAGATCCTCGAAGCTCTTCACGGATCCGGATCCGGACTTGGACTCAAGGCAATCTGTGATGCCACCGGAATTCACAAGAGTACAGCTCACCGTTTTCTCAAACACCTGGAGCGCGAGGGGTACCTCATCTGCACAGAAGCGGGAGCTTACCTGATCGGACCCAGACTTTCGCAGATGACTGCGCGGGTAAATCCCCAAGCCAACCTGCAGACTGTGGCGCGGCCCGTTTTATGGGAGTTATGGAAGTCGACCCAGGAGACCGTGAACCTGGCGGTATTGGATCAAAATACAGTGCTTTACGTCGAGGTCATGGAAAGTCCGCACGAATTCCGGTTGTCTTCGCGAGTGGGAACGCGACGGCCGCTGCATGCCACTGCGCTCGGCAAAGTGCTCGCGGCATTCCTCCCCGATGACGTCAAAGACAGCATATTGAGCACCATCACCTTCCAACCCTCCACGCAGAAAACCATCATGAACATGGTGCAGTTTCGCCGGGAACTTCAGAAAATCCAGCGGCAAGGCTACGCGCTGGACGATGAGGAAGCGGTGCCTGGAGCCCGCTGCGTCAGCGCCCCGATACTGAATTCCAGAGGCGAGGCGGTAGGCGCGGTTAGCGTTTCCGGCCCGGTTACCCGACTCAGCCTCAGTCAGGTCGCGACGCTCGCGGATGCAGTTACCAGCACCGCTCGCTCAATCTCGGCCGCAATGGGGTTCCATGCGGGTGTGACGCGAGCCGCCACCCGATCATCCGTTGGGAAGAATCATTCTGTTCGGGTTTAGGCCACACTAGCGACCTCACGCTCGCTAGGATGAACAAGCTACTGGCCTGCTGTCGGTCCACCGGAGTTCTGTGGTTTCGCAGACTCGCAATCTCTCGACAGCTTGCGAATGCCAGGATCGAGGGGAAAGAGCTGAACTGCTTTGCCGAGCACCTCACACGCTTCCACTTTTTTCTGCGACAAGATGTAGCTCCTTGCCAGGGAACGGTACGACTCTGGATCGTAAGGAAACAGGCTAATCGCCTTTTGGAAGTTGCTCACCGCCTCGATCTCCCGGCCGGATGCAAGCAGCAGGTTGCCGAGTTGTTGGAAATCCGCTGGATTCGTGGTGCCCCGTTTGGCCGCGCCATCAAGGTAGCGAATCGCTGCCGTGATTCCTTCGTGTGTTTTCTGTTGCCCCGCCCGATCCGCCAGTGCTTCGAGAACGAAAACGTTCTCCGGGAGGGTTCCTTCCAGTTGTTCCGCCAAAGCCCAATAGCGCTGCCGGTACTCGGGATGCGAAAGCATCACCTGGCCATAGGCCTGTAACCGGGTCAGCTCGCTCGGAGGATCCTGCCGTCCGGGAATAGCGCTCAGGTGGACCAGATCAGGCAGCTGCGCCGTATTCATGTGAAAAGCAAAATCGGGAAACGGTTCGTCGGCGTCGGCAACAATGCGATGGTTAGTGAGAACCGAATGCGAGATCACGGTCACGTCCCGCTTGGGCATGTGGCAGCCCGCACAATCATCAGGCGGATTTTTCCGCTGTCGAATGGTCACCGGCACGGCGCAGCTTTTCTCGGTGTGACAGGCAAGACATTTCTGGCGGAAATAGGCTGGGGATTCCTCTCGTCCAGGCTGCACATGCGGGTCGTGACAGCTGATGCAACCGAGCTTGCCAGTACTGTCCCGGTAACACTTGCTAAGACGCATGGAGAGGTAATGCTCTAGCAGGTCATCTTTGGGCGTGAAGCCCGGACGGAAAGGAACCAGGAAGATGCTGAAGGTGTCATCGAGCGCGGTGCCGGGACGAAAGTCGCGGTACTGTTTTCCTGGCTGCGGCACGCGCGCATCGCCGGTCTGGTGACAGGACAGGCAAACGTTGTCGGCAAGCCAAGGAGAAAGTTTCGCTGGATTTACAACCGATCCACCGCCAGCCTCAGGCGAAATCTGCATTTCCGCCACGTGGGATTCCCCAGGCCCATGGCAGTTCTCGCAGCCGATGGCCAGTTCGGTAAACGGCGGATTCCGAAAACGTCCGTTGCCGTCGAACACCACTTCCGGCCGTCCGCTGTGGCACTCGACACAACCCGGAAGGATGGGGCGGCTAAAGCCATAGTCTGCGAATTCGTAGCCTGGTGACCACGCCCAGCTGTTCGTCTTCGAGTAAAACGACAGCGGCGCCTCGATCAGATAGCTCTCGCGACGCACGATCGCCCCAAAGCCGTTTGCCCCGGCGCCGATGATCCAGTCCACCTTGTGCGTATCACGGAAAGTGCTCTGCCCATTCGCTTCGCTTTCATATTGGCTCTGGTAGAGGCTCCCATCTTTCACAAACGTTTCGAAGTGCCGGTGTAAGCGCTGGTCGAAAATCGTGGCGGACGTAGAAATTTTCCCCAGCAGAGCAGGATTCACCACAGACATGGAACGGGCCATATCGGTATGGGAATAGGAGTCGTAGATTTCGCGATGACACTGTGCACAGGCGAGTGATCCGACGTAGCCGCCGGCGGCGCTCCCAGGCAATGCCGATCGTTCGTCGGCATCAACTCCGATTCCCAGAATAGCCGCAAGAATGAGGGCCAACATAAGGCTGCCCAGCCGGCCACGATAAAGACAAAGAGCGACAACCTCGCGCCCGCCGCCAGCCAGCTTTGAAGTCGCGATCCTCACGGATGACTCGGCTTCCACGCCGACAGTTGCTGGCTAAGCCATTGCGAGCTTTTGTCCTTATGGCAGAGCAAGCAGGCATTAGGACTTTCTTGCTGACCAAATCGCACAGTCATTTCAGCATTAGGGATGTCATCAATCTGGTGAGTCCGGGCTTCGAACAAGAGCGCATCCATAATGCGTGGCATGTGGCAAGAAACGCACCGGCTGCCCTCGGAGTTAGCGCGATGGTGCGTGTGTGCCGCCACCACGGTCTCATTCTGAAAACCAGTGTGGCATCCTACGCACATAAGATCGGGCTGCTCCTGGAATTTCACCGACGCCGGATTCGCAGCAGCATCGTGGCCCGGTTGATCGTGGGCGTGCGGATCGTGGCAAGTACCGCAGCCCACTTGTCCTTTCCTGAAGCACTGCGAACGCTCGAGCGCTTCAACGATAAAGGTTGTCTGGCGAAATCGGCCGTCCTTGTAGAAACCTTTACGGGAGAAATCTCCGAACGGAATCCTGGGACTCTCAGGGAAGAAATGATCGGTCGGCAAATAATTGAGTTCACCAGAAGGACCGGCCGTACGCATCGCAGACTGCATGTGGCACTGGGCACAAATGCGCACAAAGTCACGGTTGCCAATATCACGGAAATCCACCGGTGGGAGGAGCGGCTGCTTAGGTTGGTGATTGCCCATCGACATATCGACGACATGCTGGAGAGACGGCCCATGGCACATTTCGCAATTGATGCCCGGCTCCTTGAACGCCAAATTGTCCGGCTCAAAACCTCCGCCCTTCACATTGCGCAATTGGCTGGTGTGACAAACCGCACAAATGGCTTGGTAGCTCGTAGAACTCCCCAACTTTTCCCAGGAGCGCAGATCAGCCCGTTCACTCCCCGGCATATCAATCACTCGCCAGTAGTTGATCCATTGTTTGTGCAAACCGCTGTACTGGACAGGAAAAACGTGAATCTGGCCATTCGGTAATCTAGTCGCGTAAGCTTGCTGAAACTTGGAGCCGATCGTGTAGTCCACGGGATAGCTGTGCCAGGTGCCGTCAGACTGCTTGATGTCAAAGTAATGCTTGCCACCACGAGTAACCATGCGCGCAAACAGCGATCGATTGCCACTGTCCAAATAGAATTCGTTGTTGGTTTGGAAATCGCCCATCACATTTTGAGGGGCATAGGGGCGAAACATCTTTGCCATACCAGATTGCGCCCATGCCCGATAAATGTCCCCATGACACGTTCGACATGCTTCCGATCCCGCGAATTCTGCCACCGGCTGGGCACCGGTCTTCTCCGAACCTGGTGCGGTGGTTTGCGGCGCGGCTCCGCTGGCTTCAGACTGCTTTAAGAATGCTTCAAAACTAATCCGAGTCTTGACATCGAGCCCCATATAAATGGATCGCAAGTTTTGCAAAGCCTTTGGCGCAAAGTCGCTTCCGCCCCGGTAAATCCTGGCAAAGCTGTGCGCAGCGAAATCTAATTTGCCGGATACCAACTGAGCCAGGCCCAGCAAGTAGGTAAGCTCGGGATCAGTCGGATTGAGATCTACCGCTTTGGACAACGAGGCCTCGCAGTCCGCAATGAGCGCGGTCCGTTCCGTGCCCGATGGCAGTGCAAGAGCTTTCGACAGTGAAGCGCGTCCCAGCGCGAAGTTGGCGGAGGCCGCCAGTTTTCGTTTCAGTTCCACCCAGTTCTGCGGCGTGACTGAGGCCGGGGGACCGAATCGGTCGAGATCATCCAGCGCATCCCGTGCGTGGACTATCGCAACCTCGTTGCGGTGCTCGCGCGCTTCTATGTCCGCAACCGGCACCAGCAGCAGAGGGTTTTCCGGCAACAGCACCAGCGATTCTTCAGCGTAGCTCAAACCTGATTGATAGTCTTGCAGATCGAAACTGGCTTGAGCAGCCACTTCGTAAGCTTGGGCCAGAAAGGCGGATTGCGGAAATGCATCGAGGAAAAATCTCGCTCTCTGTAACATCTGCTCGGCGGCGGACGGCTTGAAAAGACTCAGGAAAGCATCGTGCTCGGCGGAGTCCGTGATTTGGTCGGCAATGGTAGAGGGCGTGCGCTTCTGGGGGCTGAGATTAGCGTCAATGTCCTGAGCCGTTACCAGCCCGAGCGGGCATGCAAGGAGTCCGAGAATTACGAGCGCTAGGCGGCAGGACATTCCAGCGCACTGTAGCTAAATTCGCCGTCCTGAGCAATGGAAGTTTTTTTGCGTTTGCTACACTGCCACCTTGGTATTCGGAGGAAAAGCATGAGTGGGAAATGCCAACCTTGGTTGACCACTGGTCTACGACTCGCCTTTACTCTATCTCTGGCCGGCGTTCTGGTGAGGGGGCAGGCTGGCCCAACTAGCCCGGCCAAGGCGGCAACCTCAAAGACCAAAACGACCGAAGAGGCCTACAAGAACATCCAGGTCTTGAAGGGCCTTCCCGCAGACCAACTGATCCCGGCAATGCAGTTCATAACCTACTCTCTCGGTGTTGAATGTAGTTTCTGCCATCTAGAGGGAACGCCCGAGAAGGACGATAAGAAACCGAAGCAGATGGCGCGGAAGATGATGCAGATGATGTTCGCCATCAACCAGCAGAATTTTGAGGGCACGCGTGAGGTAACCTGTTATTCCTGCCATCGCGGCTCCTCTCATCCTCTGGCCACGCCAATTATCGCCGAAGCAGGAGTGCAGACTGCGCTTGCGAAAGCGCAGGACGAAGACGAGCATGGAGCGGTCCCTTCCGGCGTGCTGCAGGCAGACCAGATTTTCGCCCAATATGTCGACGCCCTCGGTGGTGCTTCGGTGGTTGGCAAATTGTCCACCCGGGTGGAAAGAGGAACCATCAACCTCAGCGGGCGGCAGTTCCCAGTCGACATTTTCAGCAAAGTTCCTGGCAAGCGAATGTCTATCATCCATCTGCCCAATGGCGACAACATCACCGCATACGATGGGATTTCCGGCTGGACTTCAGCCCCAGATCGCCCCGTACGTGACATTCCATCTTCCGAGGCGGTTTCCGCCCAAGCCGAGACGGATCTGCAATTGCCTATACGCGCCAAGCAATTGTTCGGGGAGTTGCGCGCGGGCAAACCAGAAAAGATCGAAGACCACGATGTGTACGTCGTTTCCGGGCTCAATGCAGGACAACCTGCAGCCAAGTTTTACTTCGATGAACGTTCCGGCCTGCTGCTGCGGATGTTGCGCTACGCCGATTCGCCGCTGGGACGCAATCCCACGCAAATCGACTATGCGGACTATCGTGAACAAGGGGGCGTAAAGGTGCCATTCCGGCGGACAATCGCGCGTCCCAGCTCGCGCTTCATCATTCAAATCAAAGAGGTCCACGACAACGTGAACGTGGACGATGCGAAATTCGCCCGACCGGCGACGCAATCGCCATCGACGCCCCCTTCACCTTAGCGCAGGATTTTTCTTTTGCTCAGCACGCAAGCGGGACCTGATGCACCCGACCACCGGATGAGAATCGCGGTGCTGGTTCTTGCCGCCATGCTGCATCGCAGCTTCGCCGCGCTCATGAAACGCACGTCCGGTTGGCAGTGGGAAAAGGAGCAAGCCGTCGGACAATTGCCTACCGCTGGTCGGCGTTTCACCGGAGTGCAAGGCTACGCACTGGCTGCTGATCGCAGTTCTCCTGACTGCTTTGCCGGAGCCAAAGCGATCAGGGCGACACCGATGATAATGAGCACAGCTACGCCCACCAGTTCTCCGCGTGGGATCAGACTGCGGAACGCCTGCACTGCCATCAGTGCGGCGTGGGCGAAGCTCGACCATGCCGTGAAAGCAATCAGGCTGCGATTCGCCGATGGGTTACGGGCTGCCAGCAGCAAGAAAATGCCGAGTGTGACATAAAGGCTAAGCATCATCGCCAACGCAGGCTCTTGCCGCACAAACATCGTCAAGGGATAAACTAAACCGAAAAAGATCAAGCCCACCACGACCAATACAATCTTAAGTGCACGTTCTCGGCTCATGGCAGCCCTCCTGCAGCGGAAATCGTGAACAGTGCCATACACGACCTATAGAACACCATAGAAGGGAAATATTAGGTCGGACAGGAAGCAAAGGTCAATTGCACTTGGAAGAGACATTGCGGCCAGTCGATCAGTGACGAGCGCAGACGCGCCGAGTGTCTGTTAACACCTGATTAAGTCCTGGGTATTCAGTTCTTCGCCGAGTTCATCATTCAGTCCCACAGCCATACCTCTTAGACCAGATTTTCATGTCCGTAAAAACGCTTCGGGGGGCCGATAGCTAAGAGCGGCACCTTCCCGGTGCCTTTCAATTCAAACTACGGGATCGACGCGAAAAATAGCTAATCTGATCGCGAGCGGCGCTAGGGTCATGCCGTAGCGGTTTTGTAGTTTTGACCGCCCAGCGTTCGGTGCCGCTTCTCAAGGGGTCGCTGCCTTAGACCTCCGTGGTAGATTCGCCCCGGGAATCACCCGCTCTGCAGCTCGGATGCAGAGAGGAGCATCCCGAGTCACTCTGGGCAACGGCCAGTCTTACGATTCGCCCTTCGTGTAACCTCCAGGTGGGGTCTTAGGTCTTTTGCGAATGAGCCGGATAATCGTGGTGTTCAGCGCTAACAGAGAGATTGCCGAGATCACTCCGAGTGAGGCGACGCAGTAAATGCACCAGACCCCTAGAACGTGGGCCTCGATGTGCGCGAGGTAAAGTGAAAAGGCGAGACCTGGGAAGGCAGCGGCCAGAAGCGAGCGATAAGCGCGACGCAGGGCGAGCACACCGAGGAGGCAGTATCCGGCGATGCCGATGACGGCAACCGGAATTCCACCGAGCGTAGCATAGGGACTGTGATTGACGATGCCGCAATCCCAGCGCTCATTGATGCTGCAGGGCGAAGTGTCGGTGCGGTAGTGTTCGCGCAGGGCGAGCGCAGAAACCACCATGCCGCTCAAGGCCAGAATCGCCAGCAAATGCCTCATTATTCCTCGCTCTCCGCTTTTCTTTTCGACTCTTCTTATCGACGCGTAGTCTTAGACACTTAGGGTCCAAACCGTGCGCGCCTAACCCCTTTCCGGGTGGTTGCTGGGGTGGATTTGAACCCCAGGTCCGAATTGCGCTCGTGGGCACGCTCGGAGGGCGTGTGTTCAATTCTCACAATGCGCGTGCCGAGTATCCGGCTATCGTTTGTACCTGCACCATGCACACGTCGGCTTGTCGGATCTCAAGGTTCAGTTTTGCGTGGTCCCCGGGCACAAGCCAAGGCCCTCTACGATTCAAAGTTGGCGGGACCTCCCTGCCTCAGCCTAAACGGCGTAAGAGAATTGCGCCAGCCAGAAAAAGAATCCCGGCGACTGCGAAAGCACCGGAGGGCGAAACACTTGTCCAGAGAAGACCGATCGCGACGCTTGAAGCAAAATCGCCAATCGCGTTAACTGCCGCGAGAGTGCCAAAGGCCATCCCGTGTTGGGCAGCGGGAACCAATTCGGCCGCCAGAGAGTCCTCCAGCGCCTCTTGAACGCCGACAAAGATCCCGCCGAGCGAAAAAACCATCGCAAGCCAGAGGACAGTGTGTACGCCGGTCACTAGAAGCCCCGCCATAACTGCGGCCAGAACGTAGCCCACTACCAAGACCATTCTGCGGTGCCGAACATGGTCGCTCAGCCAGCCTCCGAAATAGGCAGAGGCTGCGTAAAAGAAATTGTGCAGCAAGTAGAGGCCGACTGCGATGCTGGTCGCGGCCGCCCTTCCTCGCTCCGGCGACAGCTTCTGTATGGCATAGAGAATGAGGAGTGTATGCGAAAAATCGCCCAGCCCGAAAACTCCCACCGCTAGAAGAAATCGACGGAATGAGCGCGGGAGCTCGCGCAATCCTCCCAGGAAGGAGCGCTCAGATGGCGTGTGACTCGGAGATTCGCGGACGAGCAGACTCAAGCAAGCCATTGCCAGCAGCCCAGGCAACAGGGTCCACAGGAAGACCCGCGAGTAATTGTGGGGCGAGCGTGCAAGCAGCCAGAGAGCTGTCGCGGGCGCGATAATGGCGCCTAGAGTGTCCAACATGCGCTCGAAGCCGAACGCGCGGCCATACGCCGTGGGCGGCACAGCAGCAGCCAGGAGTGCCTTGCGACCGGGGGTCCGGGCACCGCGTCCGAGCCACGCCGCCGCTCGCGCAAAAAGGACGTGGGGTGCTCGGGACGCCAGCGCGAGTGCACCGGTGCCGATCGTTGTGAGAGCGTAGCCGGCGAGAACTGCTGGTTTTCGCCGCCGCAGGCTATCTGTGAAGTGGCCAGCGGCCAGCTTGCTCACACTTGACAGCCCGTCGGAGATTCCCTCGATGATGCCCAGCCAGCCAGGTCCCGCGCCCAGGGAAGTAAGAAAGGCTGGAAGGATGGCCGTGGCCATCTCGTGGCTCCAATCGCTCAACAAACTGGTGAGCCCGACTCCGAGCGTTGTGCGATTCAGCCAGTGAGCTGGGGCCGAGAAATCAGTCTGTTTCATGTCGGGGGGCCCTAAAGTCGTTGGTAGTGTCTCACTCTCCATCAGAGTTAAAGAAAATGATTGGACAGTAGAATAAAAGGGGGCTAGCCAAATGTCAGTTGCGGCGGCATCTCTGACTCCAGACGTTCTGCGTCGTGGAGTCCGCCTTGGGTATCGAGGGTCGCTTGGATGACCATGAACGCGGACGATGCGCTCACTAGTGCTTGGACAAGGACCGGTCTCCTAAATGTTCGGTGGGTTTCAGCGAACCCAGGTCAGCCACGCTATTCCCGACATTAACGTGATTAGTGTCAGGGGTAGGCCAAGTCGGAAGTATTCACGAAAGCCGATGTGCACGTCAGGGCTGGCGCGTTCGACGACAATGATGTTCGCCACCGAACCTGTTATCGTCAGATTCCCCGGCAGTGTGCTCGACATGGCGAGTGTTAGCCAACTTATTCAAATGTCTTTGATGGGCACATCCCCGACTCCAGACGTTCTGCGCCGTGTCGTCCGCCTTCAGGTGCTGACCATGGTTTGGATGGCCGTGGACCATTCGGGTTTTCCAGTCCTCCGCAGCAGCTATCGGGTTTCGGCCAGGCTGCATTAATGTGTCCCAGCCGGTCTCAATTCGCTGCCCAGGAGGGAGCCCCCTAATAATTCACCGTCAACACGGACGTTGGAGGGATTCTCGTTCGCGTCTTCCTATGAAAGTGATTTTTGAAACTCGAGAAGGGCAACTCGATACAAGCCATGAGGGTCGTGAGGTCTAGCACTTCGCGACTGCCTCTTTTCCGGTGGCAATCGCCGGCCCTGGCCTGACGATATCCTGGAAACGACAGGCCATGAGCCGGCTTGAGTGGCGCTCGAATATTCAGCGTGCGGGCACAGCGTCCGCAGGCCAGTACGGCTTATCGGCGTCAGCTAAGTAGCCATCCGCGTAGCGATCGTGGTGCCGAATCCAAGCCATCGTGAACGGCAACCCATCTTCGTCCCGGCCCTTCGGCACATAATCGAGATAGTTATACGTGTTCATCGTCATCTCCGTGCCGCGTACGTAAGCCGAATACGTGTGGAAGATATTTCCCGCCTTATCTTTGTAGAATACGCTGATCCCGGGCCCCTCTTCGCTCGGGAACGCCTGCACTTCGTAGTTGAAATACATCTTGGCGCTCGCCTTTTCTTCCTTCGTGAACGACACATGATAATCCCTGTTGAAGTCATTCCCGTTCGACGACACCCAGGCAAAGCGCCATCCCATTCGCTTCTTGAACGCTTCGATCTGTGGCAACGTCGCCCGCGAAATAGCCGCAAACCTCACATCGCGCTGTGCCAGGTGCACCAGCGCGCCGTCCGTGTGATCCATATTGAACGAACAACTCGGGCAGCCTTCCTTCCAGTCCGGACCAAACATAAAGTGATACACGATCAACTGGC
>Ga0070706_100003940_pt1 | contig 14459 bp, 10 predicted proteins | sample KBSK5501metaG_FD_65476 | JGI IMG/M metagenome (GOLD analysis project Ga0070706, IMG submission 65476) | Corn, switchgrass and miscanthus rhizosphere microbial communities from Kellogg Biological Station, Michigan, USA - KBS K5-50-1 metaG | ecosystem: Host-associated > Plants > Roots >...
CCCGTCGCCCGGCGCGAGCCGGAGGTGCCGGTCGACCGCGGCAACCGGCTGGACCTCGCCGAGCTCAAGGAAATGAACATCACGAAGCTCGCGCACGTGGCCAAGTCCCTGGACATCTCGGGGGCGGCGACCATGAAGAAGCAGGAGCTGGTCTTCCAGATCCTGCGCGCGCAGGCGGAGAAGGAAGGGCTCATCTTCTCCGAGGGTGTGCTGGAGATCCTGCCCGACGGCTTCGGCTTCCTGCGCGCCCCGGAGTATTGCTACCTGCCCGGCCCGGACGACATCTACGTCTCGCCCTCGCAGATCCGGAAGTTCGATCTCCGCACCGGCGACACCATCAGCGGCCAGATCCGTCCGCCCAAGGAAGACGAGCGCTACTTCGCGCTCATCAAGGTCGACGCCGTCAACTTCGAGCCCCCGGACAAGTCGAAGGAGAAGATCTTCTTCGACAACCTGACCCCGCTCTATCCGATGGAGCGGATCAAGATGGAGACGATCGCCGAGAACCTGTCCCCGCGCATCCTCGACCTGATGACGCCCCTCGGCAAGGGCCAGCGCGCGCTCATCGTCGCCGCGCCCCGCACGGGGAAGACGATGCTGCTCCAGGCCATCGCCAACGCCATCACCTCCAACCACCCGGAGATCGTCCTCATCGTGCTGCTCATCGACGAGCGGCCCGAGGAGGTCACCGACATGCAGCGGTCGGTGCACGGGGAGGTCATCTCTTCGACCTTCGACGAGCCGGCCGACCGCCACGTCCAGGTGGCGGAGATGGTCATGGAGAAGGCCAAGCGGCTCGTCGAGCACAAGAAGGACGTCGTGATCCTGCTCGACTCGATCACGCGCCTCGCCCGGGCCTACAACACGATCGTGCCCCCGTCGGGCAAGGTCCTCTCCGGCGGCGTCGACAGCAACGCGCTGCAGCGGCCGAAGCGCTTCTTCGGCGCCGCCCGCAACGTGGAGGAGGGCGGCAGCCTGACCATCATCGCCTCCGCCCTCGTGGAGACGGGTTCGCGGATGGACGACGTGATCTTCGAGGAGTTCAAGGGCACCGGCAACGCCGAGATCGTCCTCGACCGCAAGCTCACCGACAAGCGGATCTTCCCGTCCATCGACATCAACCGCAGCGGCACCCGCAAGGAGGAGCTGCTCGTGCCGAAGGACGAGCTGAACCGGACCTGGATCCTGCGCAAGGTCCTGTCCGCGCTCTCGCCGGTGGAGGCGATGGAGCTGCTGCTGGAGCGCCTGAGCAAATCGAAAACGAACAAGGAGTTCCTGGAGAGCATGTCCAGCGGCGCATAGCTCCCGGCCGGAATTCCCGCCGGCTCCCTCTAAGGCAGCCGGATGAGGGCCACGGCGGCGGCGTTGCTGCCCTGGCCCTCGCCGGGAAGGCTGCGGCCGAACTCGAAGCAGACCTGGTTCTCCCCCCGGGCCAGGCTCTCCGCCGGCACGGTGAACGCGACATCGGCCCATTCGCTGGCGACGGGGACGGTGGCGACGACGACGCCGTTGCCGAGGATCCGCATCGATTGGTCAGGAATGCGGGCCGGCGCCCTCACCCGGATGGAGCCGCCCAGGGCCCGGGGCGCCAGCAGGGGAACGAGCACGCACGCGCGGGGATAGAGCGCCCAGCGAAAGGCCGGCCATCCCTCGCGCAGCTCCGGAGCCGACCAGCCGTCCGCCAGCCAAGGGGAATCGAGCGCGCCCACGTCGATGGTGCCGAACGGGTTGACGTTGTAATGGAAATATTCGCCCACCATGAAGCCGTAGACGAGGGACCGCGCCCGCGGGCCCAGGCGGGCCGCGCCGGAGTCGAGGGCACGGTAGAGCTGGCGGGCCTGGGCGGCGGCGAGGCGCTCGAAGGGCGCCGCGTCCGTGAAGACACGGGCCCGATAGAGCCGGATGAAGCCGGCGTTCCAGATGGCGAAGGCGCCGAGCACGGCCGCCACCGCCGTCCAGGGCCGCCGCCGCAACACGCCGGACGCGACCCGACCGAGGGCCGCGAGCCCCCAGGCGACGAAGGGCACGGCCAGATCGAAGCGGCGCGCCGCGAAGGAGTCGCTCGCGTCCCAGTCGCGGACGCCGCCGTTCACCCAGGCCGTGGCCGCGACGACGGCGAGGCTGGCGCCGGCGAAGGTGGGCATCGAGGGCAGGAGCAGCAGCAGGCCCAGGGTCCCGGCGAGCATGACGGGCGTCCAGTCGAAGAAGCCGTGCTCGGCGGAGAACAGGACGTCGGCGAGATGCGGAGAGGACCAATCGACGAAAAGGGGCCCTTGAGGCATCGTCAGCCAGCGTCCGAAGAGCTGCTTCCAGACCACGATTTGAGGCAGGAAGGCGAGCAGGGCCACGCCCGCCGCCGCCGCGACCCACCGGGGCCGGACCGTACGCAGCCGGAGCTGCTGAACGGCGAGAGCGGCGGGCAGGAGGCCGGCCACGAGACCTTGCCAGCGGGTGAGCGTCACCAGGCCCACCGAGAGACCGAGCAGGCTCCAGCTCCGCAATGTCGGCGCCCTCTCCGCTTCGCGCCATGCCCACACGAGGAGGCACGTGAGCGCGAAGGTCAGGGCGTGGGCCATGCCCGGGACGACGAACGTGTAGTAGGCGATCGAGGACGTCAGGACCGCCCCCGTCACGACGATCGCGGCCTGCCGGAGGGTCAGGTATCCGGCCATCGACCGGACCAGAAGGTATCCGCCCCCGGTGACGGCGCTGATCGAGCCGGCGGCGAGCGCGTTCAGGTAGGGCAGGTCGTAACCGTCCGGCGCCCAGGGACGCAGGCCGAGTGAGTGCGTGATCAGCACGTAGAGGTGGGCGATGGCGAAGAAAGGGAGCCAGAAGAGCGCGGGTCCGACGGGAAAGGGGTTGTGGCGTAGCCCGGTGGCGGTCAGCGGGGCCGCGGGAAGGCCCCAGGCCTCCCATTCGTTGGTGAAGTCGAGGTCGTGATCGAAGGCGATCGAGCGCAGGTAGACGTAGTAGCCCCGCGTGTCGGCCCGGAATTCGGGTCGGGCGGCGGCGGCGATGACGAAGCCGGCGCTGGCCAGCGCCAGCACGACCGGCAGGTGGCCGGCGCCGCGGCGGCGGGCGGCCGCGGCGGCCACGGCGGCGATCGCGAAGGCGGCGAGGCCGAGCGTCCGGAGCGCCGGGTCGATCAGGCCCAGCATGGCCCCGACGGCGGCCACGATCGTGACGGCGGTGAGAATGGGAAGAGGTGCGCGCGCGGCCTCCCCCGCATCGCGGTCGGACGAGGAGGCTCCGCGCGGCGCGGCGTTACTCCGAGGGGCGGTCGATCGCGCGGTCGCCCAGGCCCGGGCGCACCGTGACCCGGACGTTGCTCGCGGCGAAGGAGCGGTTGGCGCGGCGCATGGTGACCTTGATGGTGTATCCGCCCGCCCGCCGGTACTCGTGCTCGGCGGTGAAGCGGCGGTCGATCCTGGTCGTGCCGGCCACGAACGGCGGGCAGTCCCCCTCCTGCACGCTCTTGCCGCCGTCGTCCCAGTCCCACTCGAGCTGCGGGCAGTAGTACTCCTCGACGTCGTCGCCGCCCTGCAGTTCCGCAATGAGGAAGATGTTGACCGGGGAGAAGGCCATGCGGGGCGTGGCCCTCAGGTCGAGCCGCGGCTTCTTGAGCTTCGCTTCGGGCTTGGCGTCGCGGGCGAAGGCGGGCGCGACGAGGGCGACGGCGATCACGGCGGGAAGGGCGGCGCGGGTCATGGCTCTCTCCACAGCGGGGGCGTCCCATTGTATTCCAGCCCCGCGCGGCCGGATAAAATCGACCTCGTGCCTCTCTTGCGACTCGGCCCGAGCGCCGCCGCCAAGGAGAAGCGCCTGGCGGGCCTGCTCGGAGCGCGCGATCCCTCCGGCCTGGGCCTCGCCGAGGCGGTGCGGGACGCGCAGGTCCTCGGCAGCCTGGAGCTGGCCGGCGAGAGCGCGGCCCGCGAGGAGGTTCGCGCCGCGCGGAACGCCCCGGCATCCTCTTCCGCCGCCGCCGGCCTCATGCGGGCCCTCGGCGCCGTGGACCCCGGCTCGCCCCTGACGGTCGACGCGCTGTTGGCCTGGCACGCAGCCCTCGGATTGCAGGCGACCGGCGGGTTCCGCGCGCGCGATCGATCACGCGTGCTGGGGCCGCCCCCGGCGCCGGCGGAGTTCATCTCGAGCCGCCTGATGCTCCTCCAGGAATGGCTGGGCGTCGAGAGCAGCCGGGAGCTGAAGCCCGCGCAGGCCGGCGCGCTCGCGATGGCGCGCATCCTCGAGATCCTGCCCTTCGACCGCGGGAACGGGCGCGTGGCGCGTCTCGCGGCCTCCCACCTGATGGTGCGAGCCGGCGCCCGCCCGCCGATCCTCGTCGGCCCCGACGGAGCCCGGATCGAGGCCTGCCTGCAAGCGGCCTTTCAGCTCTCGACCGAGCCCCTCACGAGCCTCCTCGACGAGGCTTCGGAGCGCGCGCTCGACGTCATGATCCAGGCCCTGACCGACCGCGGGGCGTGAGCTTCGCGCGCGGCTACTCTCCCCGGTCCCCGAACCCGCGCACCGTGACCGTGGCGCTCGCCATCGCCAACGGTCGGCTGGCGCGCAGCATGTGCACTCTCACGTTATAGACGCCGGCGCGGTTGTAGCCGTGGGCGGCGGTGAAGCGCCGCTCGAGCGCGGTGCCCGGCCGGAAGGGCGGACAATCGGCCTCGTTCGCGCTTCGGCCCCCGTCGTCCCAATCCCACACGATGGCCGGACAGTAGAACTCCTCGTCGTCGTCACCGCCGTTCAGCTCGGCGACGACGAGCACGGTGGACGGGGTGAAGCTGAAGCGCGGGCTGGCCCTCAGGTCGAGCCGGGGCTTCCGAACCTTGGCGCGCTCGCCCGCCGGCGCGGACGCGGCCGCGATCAGGGAGAAGATCGTGATCGCAAGAACGGCCCGGCCGGGGAGGACGGTACGGTGAGGCATGACGGCTCCTTGTGTCGCTGCTCCTTCCGATCCGGGATCACCCGCGTGCAGCACTGAGACCCGCACGTTGCCTTTGCAAACGACGTGCCGAAAACGCCATGCTACGATCCGCCGTGAACCTTGCGATTCCCTCCGGGCTGCGCCGCCTGCTGGACGGCCTGCGCGCGGCGGGCGGCCGGCCGTTCATCGTGGGCGGCGCGGTCCGCGACGCTCTTCTCGGCCTGGGCGTGAAGGACTTCGACGTCGAGGTCTTCGGTCTGTCCGCCGAGTCACTCAAGGCGGCGCTGGCGCAGCTCGGCAGCGTCAACGCGGTGGGCGAGGCCTTCACGGTCTTCAAGCTCGCGGGCCTCGACGGCGTGGAGGGAGCGGTGGACGTGTCGCTGCCGCGGCGCGACTCCAAGATCGGACCGGGGCACCGCGGGATCGCCGTTCAGGGCGACCCGGGGCTCGCGCCCGAGGAGGCGGCCCGCCGGCGGGACTTCACGATCAACGCGATGCTCTTCGACCCCTTCGCGGCGGAGATTCTCGACTTCTTCGGCGGCCAGCGCGACCTCGCCGCGCGCCTGCTCCGCGCCGTCGATCCGTCGCGATTCGGCGAAGATCCGCTGAGAGCCCTGCGGGCCGTGCAGCTGGCGGCGCGGTACGGGCTGGCCGTCGAGCCCGAGACCGCGCGCCTTTGCGCCTCGATGCCGCTCGCCGAGCTCCCCGCCGAGCGGGTGTTCGGAGAGATCGAGAGGCTCCTGCTGAGGTCGCCGCGACCCTCGCTCGGCCTCCGGCTGCTGCGCGAGTGGGGGCTGCTGCCGCGCGTCGCCCCGGAGCTGGTCCCGCTCGCCGAGACGCCCCAGGATCCAAAGTGGCATCCGGAGGGCAATGTGTGGACTCATACGCTCCTGGCGATCGACCAGGCGGTACCGCTCGTGGCCGATCTCGACCGCCCCCGGGCCCTCGCCGTGATGCTGGCCACGCTCTGCCACGACCTGGGCAAGCCCTCGACGACGCGCTTCGAGGACGGCCGCCTGCGCTCCCGCGGCCACGAGGAGGCGGGGCTGGCGCCGACGAGCAGCCTGCTCGACCGGTGGAACGTCCACACCCTCCTCGGCTACGACGTGCGCCGCCAGGTGCTGGCCCTCGTCGGGAACCACCTCAAGCCGGGCCAGCTCTACGACGACCGGGAGCGGGTCTCGCCCGGCGCGATCCGCCGCCTGGCCGCGAAGTGCGAGCCCCGCCTTCTCTATCGCGTGGCCCGGGCCGACTGCCTCGGCCGCACCGGAGACTTCCCGCCGGTGGCCATGGAATGGTTCCTCGACCGCGTGCGGCAGCTCGACGTGGCCGAGCGCCCGCCCGCGCCGCTGCTGAGGGGGCGGGACGTGGTCGCCCTCGGCGTGGCTCCGGGCCCGGAAGTGGGTAGGGTCGTGCGCGAGGTCTACGAGCGCCAGCTCGACGGCCTCGTCACCACGGAGGATCAGGCTCGAGAAGAGGCCAGGCGGCTGGTCGCCCTCAGCCGTGGAGGATCCGGCTCCTGAGCAGCCCGGCGGCCTCGCCGGCCGCGACCGGGCGCGAGAAGAGGAAGCCCTGCGCGCAGGGGCAGTGGAAGCTCCGGAGCTGGGCGGCCTGCGCGCGCGTCTCGACCCCTTCCGCCACCGCGGAAACTCCCAGGTTGGCGGCGAGCGTCACGATCGTGCGCACGAGCTCCCGGTCCTCGACGTCGGCGTCCATGTGGCTCACGAACGCGCGGTCGATCTTGAGGGCGTCGATGGGGAACCGGCGCAAGTAGCTGAGAGACGAGTAGCCGGTGCCGAAATCGTCGATGTCGAGGTTGACCCCGAGCTGCTTCAGCTGGCCCAGCTTGGCGGCGGTTCCCGCGGGATCGTCCATGAGGGCGCTCTCCGTCAGCTCCAGCCGCAGGCTGGGGGCGGGCAGGCCCGACTCGTCGAGGGCCTCGCAGGCGAGAGCCAGCACGTCGGTCTGCGAGAACTGGCGGGCGGAGACGTTGACGCTGATCGCGACCGGCGGGCCGCCCCCCGCCTGCTCCTGCCATCGCCGGGCCTCGGCGCATGCGTTCCGGATCACCCACCCGCCGAGAGGCACGATCGCGCCGATCTCTTCGGCGAGCGGGATGAACTCGTCGGGCAGGAGCAACCCGCGCTCGGGGTGTTGCCAGCGCACCAGGGCCTCCATGCCCGCGATGCGGTGGGTCTCGAGCGAGACGACGGGCTGGTAGTGCAGCCGCAGCTCCTCCCGCTCGAGCGCGCGGCGCAGCTCGGTCTCCATCTTCAGCCGCAGGGTCGCGACGGCGTGCATGGAAGCGTCGAAGATCTCCGAGTTGCCCCGGCCGCGGCGCTTGGCGCGGTACATCGCGATGTCCGCGTCACGGAGGAGGTCGGGAGCGTGCTCGTAGCGCGCGGCTCCCCGCGCGATGCCCACGCTGGCGGTGGCGAAGACCTCGTGGCCGCGCACCTTGAGCGGCGGGCCGAGCTCGTCGTGGATCCGGTCGGCGATGCGCAGCGCCTGGCTCGCGTCGTCCACGTCCTCCACCAGCACGGCGAACTCGTCTCCCCCGAGGCGCGCGACGGTGTCGCCGGGACGGAGGCAGGTCTCGAGCCGCCGGGCGAGGGCCACGAGCACCTCGTCGCCGGCGAGGTGGCCCAGGCTGTCGTTGACGACCTTGAACTGGTCGAGGTCCACGTAGAGCACGGCAAAGGAATAGTCGTCGCGCCGCCGGGCGCGGACGACGGCCTGCTGCAGGCGGTCCCCGAACAGCGTGCGGTTGGCGAGGCCGGTGAGGGCGTCGTGCAGCGCGTCGTGGAGCAGCCGCTCCTCCGCCTCCTTCCGGCGGGTGACGTCGGTCAGGGAGCCCGCCATGCGGTACGCTTCCCGCCGCTCGTCGCGCACGGCAAGGCCGCGGGTCAGCATCCAGCGGTAGCTGCCGTCCTGGTGTCGGATGCGGTACTCCATCTCGAAGTGCGCTTCCTGGCCCTTGAGGTGCGCGTCCAGCCTCTGGCGGAACTCCCCGACCTCCTCCGGGTGGATGCGGCCCATCCACTCCTCCGGCGCCGAGCCGATGTCGGCCGCGGCGTGGCCGAGCATCTCCTTCCAGCGCGGGGAGAAGTGGATCCGGTTGCGCCGGAGGTCCCAATCGAAGAGCCCGTCGTGGGCGCCGCACACGGCCAGGGCGTAGCGCTCCTCGCTCTCGCGCAGGGCCAGCACGGCCGTCTCCTTCTCGTTCTCCATGCGCTGGCGCTCTCGCGCCGAGCCGATGGCGGGACCGAGGCGGGCGATGCGCTCCTTCAGCACGTAGTCGGCCGCTCCCGCCTTGATGATGTCGGCGGCGGTCTCCTCGTCGAGCGATCCGGTGACCACGATGAACGGGGTGCGGGGAGCGATCTGTCGGGCCAGCTCGAGGGCGGCCAGGCCGTGATAGCCGGGCAGGTTGTAGTCGGCCAGGATCAGGTCGAAAGGGAACGAGCGCAGCGCGCGCTCGTAGTCCGCCCGCCCCGTGACCCAGGTGAGCGCGAGCTGGCGGATGTGCTTCCGCAGCTCCCGTTCGAGGAGCTGTTGGTCCGTCGCATCATCCTCCAACATGAGGATGGAGAGCGGATCATCGATCATGGCAACCTGCCGTACGCAAAACAGCCACAGGTATACCATTTCTGCTCGGGCCGGAAAGGCCGGCTGTGATCTACGTCACGTTCATGTGATAGAGATCACGCACTCGGTGTTCAACGGCCATAGGCGGTTTCGCTATCTAAAATATTGAGTGTTCTGAGATAAAGCTCGTCCACCTCCTCACGGCTGTTGGCGATGGCCGTGAGGCCCAGCTTCCCGAATTCGGACAGGGCGCCGATCAGGTGGAAGAGCACGCCCGACTCCGAGGCGTGGTTGTAGTGGAGCTTGTTGTACGTGAGGATCTCGATCAGGTCTTCCGGCAGCAGGCCCCGGTAGGCGTCCGATTTCAGGTTGTCGGTCGCCCGGTAGTACTTGGCGTGGCCGGAAGGCGAAAAGAAGAGGCCGGTGGCGGGATCGAGCTGCCCGCCCGTCAGGAACTGGAGGGCCAGGTAGGGATGGGTCGTGCCCCCCATACGAAGGTTGATCTCGAGGGCGGAGATGTTCCACACCTTTTCCCCGTGATTGCGGTAGACGAGGAAGTCCACGGAGAAGCGGCTGACGACCCCGTAGCGAGCCAGGACCTGGCCGATCTTCACGCCGGTGTCCTGCACCAACAGGCGGTACTCGTCCTGGGCGGGGAAGCTGCAGCCGAGGAAGACCTGGCCGCTGAGGCCGCCCAGGATCTGGTCGTGGGTGGAGATGATCACCACCTCGCCCTTGGGGCTCACGCGCATCTGGGCGCTGGGGGAGGCCTTCTCCTGCGCCTCGACGTACTCCTCGACGATGCCGCCCATACGCGCGAACTTGTCGAAGTAGATGGCGGGCGTCTCGCTGGGCACCGAGAACTCCAGCTCCTTGAGCGCGGCTTGAAGGTCGGCCCGGCGCTGGCCCTCGGGAAAGCGCACGAGCGCGTTGCCCTCGCCCGAGAAGCTGTCGTTGAGCTTGACCACCGCGCGCCTCAGGCGGGGCCGCGCCTCCCTCAGCTCGACGAGCGCGTTCTCGACCTCGTGCTCCGTGCGCAGGTCCTCGCTGCCCCGCGGCAGCTCGACCTCGGCCTCGCGGAAGACCTTCCGGCTGCCCGACTTCGTGCCCAGGTGGCTGAGCTTGGGGTCGACGCCGTTCAAGGGGATGCCGAGCAGCACGGTGAGCTTGCGTTCGAGGGGCGTGGAGTTGAACACGGTCAGGTAGGCGCGCGACGGGTCCTGGATGCCGGCCCGGATGCGCTCGACGAGGCGGGGCCGCTCGAGGATCTTCTCGGTCAGCGATCGCGGCGAGCCGTCGTGGGCGCAGAGCAGGGTGAGGCGCTGCCGGGCGTGGCTGGCGGGGATCCCGGCCAGGAACTGGAAGTAGTACTCCAGGATCATGGGGTGGACGGGCTCGGAGGTGACGTACACCATCCGCGCATGGGGGTTGCGCAGCCGGATGAGGAGGAACAGCAGCCGCTCCTCGTAGTAGTTCACCCCCGGCAGCTTCTTCAGCTCGCTCTGGTCCAGCGTGAGGGAGGGCACCACCACCGAGGTGTGGGGCTCCTCCTCCTTCATGAGGATGCTCTCCCAGACCTCGTCGAGCCGCGGCTTGAGGCGCTCGAACTGCGCAATTTCGTCTTCCAACGTTACGTCGTTGGGAAACGGAGGTTTTGGAATCATTCGTCAATCCGGGGGGGTGGGTTGCCGACGAAAGCACCGAGCTTGTTGGTTACGGGCACGATAGCACGTCCGCCGTGTTAGCTCGGGCTCGTTTCCAGGGCCGCCGCGGGACCGTCGCCCTCCGCGATGCGGTCTTCGTCCATCTCGAACCGGACCCCGAGGGCCGCCGCCCGCTGGCGCACCTGGCGGTAGAGGTAGAACCGGAGCGGGCCCAGGAGCGTGTAGTCCGAGGTGAGATGGAGCAAGCGGTCCTGGGTGTCGTCCGGCTGCGTCTCGCTCATGATCCGGGCCCGCTCCTCGGACCACTCCCTCGTCACCTCTCCCCGCTCGCGTTTCTGCTGCAGCAGCATCATCTGGCGCGCGCGGTCGACGATCTCCGGATGGTGGTTCACCCCGAAGACGCGGGGCATGACGCCGCCGCGGTCGCGGGCGAACTCCATCATCGTGAGGCCTTCGCCGACGGGGCCGCCCACGCCGCGCGCCTCGTGGCCGATGGCGAGGAAGCCTTCGGGAAGGGGACCGGGCTCCGGGATGAGGTCGAAGAGCCGATGGTCCACCACGCGGAGGCGGCGGCCGTCGGGCAGCTCCGCGGCGAGCTGACGGAACCAGGGATGCCGCCGTCCCTCCTCGGTGAGGACGTTCTCCTGGATGCCCGCGCTCTTGCCGCCCTTCTCCGGCGGACGCAGGACGGGCCGGGCCACGCCCGCCCACCGGCACATCACGCCGAAGGTGTGACAGACGGAGAGGAGCGCCGCCTCGTCATCCTCCTGGATGGCGTCGAAGAGGCGGAACAGGCGCGCCTCCCAGGAAGGGTCTTCCTCGATGCCCTGGGAGCCGGGAGAGAACCCGTCGTTGCGGCGCGGATCGAGGTGGCCGGGCCCACCGGTGCCGAGGTAGAGCGCGTACCGACCGCGCGGCTCCTCGGGAACGATGCCGCTCTTCCGGATCTCGTGCGAGACGACCCGGATCGCGAGCCCGCTCTCCTCGAGGCCCGGAAGGATGTCGCACGCCGCGTCCATCACCGCGTGGACGAGTGAATCGTGGCCGAGGTTCGGCCAGCCGTAGTTCATGTCCAGTATCGCGACGTCGATCGTGCGCTCGTCGGCGGGCGGGATGTGATCGGGCCGCTGGACGTGGACGGAATGGAACGGTCGGCCCGGCAGGGTCACCGGACAGTCGGTCACGCAGAACTGCTTGCCGAAGCGCAGCTTGTTCCGGCAAGCGATGGGCATGCGAAGCAAGTCTACAAGCCTCGTGCGGGCGCGTCTATGGGTCCGCATGCGCGGGCGAGCTCGCGCCGAGCGTGCGCAGCGTCGGCGGCATCTCGAACGAGCGATAGATGAGATCGGTCCCGGGAGCGATCGTGGCCTGCACGAGATCGAGATAGGGAACGCGGCCGCCGTCGTCCTTTCCGTCGAAGCCGGCCAGCCAGACCGTCGCCCGATCGCCTTCGAGACGGTAGCCGACGGGACGCCGCGTGACGGGGTCGAGCGGCCGCCGGAGGCCGGCCTCGGCGAGGGCGTCGGCGGGATCGGCGGGAAGCCGGCCGTGAGAGAGCTGCCAGGCGCGGCCGGCGGCGAGGAGCTGGAAGGCGGCGCCGTTGGCGCGGTCGGCGTAGAGCAGTCGGGCGGGGCGGCTCAGCGGAGCGACCACGCCCGCCGTGATGCGTGCCGCCATGTTGTCGACGAGGAAGACGCCGCGCCAGGGCGCGGCCCGCGACGCCAGGCTGCGCAGCATCCGCTCGTCCAGGCTCTCCAGGCCGGGAAAGTCCCACGACTCGAGGAGCGGCCGCGCTTCTTCGAGGACGGCGTCGTGCTGGCGCTGGAAGCTTGCGAACACCCGCAGGCGGAAGGCGCTCGGGCCGGGGGGGCCCGCCTGCGGACCCAGGAAGCCGTCTTCCACGGTGCGGGCGATCAGGCGCCACTCGGAGTCGGTCGCCTGCCAGGCGCTCGGCATCCGGCTGTCTTCGAGCGCCACCGTGCGCGCGGCGCGAGCCACCGACGCGGCCGGGGCCTCCTTGCCCAACGAAGCGAACAGCGCCGCCGCGGCGCTCCGCCGGCAGCCGGCGGCGGTGATGGGCAAGAGCAGGCCGGCGTCGAGCTGAGCGAGGTCCGTGCCGTAGTGATAGGCCGTCGTCTCCAGCTCGAGCGCTCCGCCCGCGTCGCCGGCATCGCGCAGCCGCCGGGCTTCCGCGGCGGCCAGCTCGGCGAGCTGGCGCAGGCGCTGGAGGTCGGGCACGGGGGTGGTGATGGTCGGCGCCTCCTCGAAGTATTCGAATCGGGCCCGCGTGGAGCCCACCCGCAGGTGGGCCAGCGCCTCGAGGTGGCGCGCCAGGTACGCGCGCTGGTCCGCGGTCAGCCCCACGACGTTGGTGTCTTCGCTCAGCCACGCCGGCGCCGGCTCGCGCCCGAGATCGGCGAGGGCCTGCGAGTATTCGGTCCACGCGTTCTCCGGCGCCGGCAGCGCGGCGGTCTTCGGGCGCGTTCGGCGCGGCAGGGTCCGCGGAGGCACGAGCATGACGTAGAGGAACGCGAGGCCCGTCAGGCCCAGAAGCAGCAGGACCATCCGGGCGAGTGCGCGCCACGGACGCACGCGGGTCAGCGGGGGGTGACGACGAAGGCGGGGACCTGCCCCCCGCCCGAGGTCACGTTGGCGAGCGAGGTGCCGGAGAGCCGCGTCAGGAACCCTTCCACCTCTCCCTGGAAGATGAAGGGATCGAGGTCCACGACCAGCTCGCGCGTCCGCAGACCCTCCGGTCCCAGCTCCGGGAAGGCCTCGCGCCGCAGCTCCACCTTCTCCTGCACGACGTAGGAGGAGCGGAGGGCCTCGGCGAGCGCCGCCTCCCAGTCGGACTCCGACATCTCGGCCCCGATGAAGACGCCCTTGCCGCCGTACTCGTCGTTGGGCTTCATGACGAGGCTCTCCCGATGCTCGCGGATGTGGGCGGGCAGGTCGACGTCCGCTCCGTCGCGCCGGGTCCGCTCCTCCGAGACCCGCCGCGTCCACGGCACGTGCCGCGCGATCGCGCCGCGCTCCTCGTCGCTGAAGAGGCCCTGGAGATCGTCGTCGGTGAGCACGGCGAAGATCGCCTTCTTGTGCAGCGGCTTGCAGCGGAAAGGATTGACCATCGTCACCGCGCGCTTGCGGGCCGCCTCGAGCAGGGGCTGCAGCTGGTCCACCTTCTCGAGGAACTCGTTGACGAGAAGCCGCTTGTACACGATGTCGATGAGCCGGCCTTCGTAGCGCAGCGCTCCGCGCTCGAAGGTGAGGTCGCGCGGGTCGCATACGAAGGTCGGGTGCCCCTTCTCCGCGAAGAAGTCCCGGAAGAGGAGGTGCTCGGTCCGTGTCGGCACGTCTGCGTAGTCGACGATGGCGATCGTGGGATGCTCTTCCTGGCCCCCGGCCTCGCGGTAGCACTCGAGAAGCGTCTCCAGCAGCCGCTCCCGGGCGCGGAATCGCTGCACTGTCCAGCGCTCCTGGAATTTCTGCATGACGGGCAGGTCGAGGAAGAGGTCGCTCAGCGCTTCGGCGTAGGCGATGCCGGCCGGGCTCTCGGCATTCAGCTCCACGAACTGATAGGCCGACGGCGTGAGGAACGCGTCCAGGCGCGAGGTGGGCGATGAGCGCCGGTAGCCGGGCTCGATGGCCATCAGCTCCCGCTCCTCCGGCGTGAGGTCGACGCGGTCCCACAGCTCCGTCCCCAGGCGCGCCTCCGCCTTCTCGATCGCGCCGAGGATGCCACGGCAGACACCCCGGACCTGCTCGTAGACCTCGGGCGAGACGAAGTTCGGCCTCAGGAATGGACACAGCACCCGTCCCCCGAATGTGAGCTTGGCCTGGCGCATCCGCTCGAAGAGCCGGTCTTCCATCTCCTCGACCAGCTCCTTCTCGTCTTTGAGAAGGCGGTCGTAATCCTCGACAGCGCGGGCGATAAGGGGATCCATGGGGGCCCTATTCTACTGGGGATCCGCGCCGCCGCGTCCGCTGGCACCGATGTTGCTTCTCGATCCATGGGGCAATGGCCCCGGTTCATCCCGTGCTGGAGGTCTGATATGCGAATTCATTGGATGCGGGCCTTGACGGCAGCGGCGATGCTGGCGGCGCCCGTCGCGGCCATGGACCAGCTCTCCGAGACCCGCGCGCAGAGGTTCCGGGAGCTCGACAAGAACCACGACGGTGTCCTGACGCTGGAGGAGTATGGCGGACACCCGGGGAACTTCCGCGCCATGGATGCCAACGGCGACGGCGTGCTGAGCTTCGACGAGTTCGTC
>Ga0070706_100003941_pt1 | contig 14459 bp, 19 predicted proteins | sample KBSK5501metaG_FD_65476 | JGI IMG/M metagenome (GOLD analysis project Ga0070706, IMG submission 65476) | Corn, switchgrass and miscanthus rhizosphere microbial communities from Kellogg Biological Station, Michigan, USA - KBS K5-50-1 metaG | ecosystem: Host-associated > Plants > Roots >...
TTCTCGAATGACCTCGCGGTCGATCTCGGAACGGCCAACACGCTTGTGTATGTCCGCGGGGAAGGCATTGTCCTCAATGAGCCTTCTATCGTAGCGATCAACCAAAAGGACCACTCGCTCTTGGCCGTGGGCCAGGAGGCTAAAGCGATGCTGGGTCGCGCCCCTGGCTCCATCCAGGTTGTCCGCCCGCTACGTCACGGCGTCATTGCCGACTTTGATACCACGGAGAAGATGCTCAGGTACTTCATTACGAGAGTCCACCGGCGCCAGAGCCTGGTGCATCCGCGCGTCGTGGTCACCGTGCCCTCGGGCATCACCCAGGTGGAGAAGCGCGCCGTGAGGGACTCCGCGCGGCATGCTGGCGCCCGCGAGGTCTATCTGATCGAAGAGCCGGTGGCCGCGGCCATCGGGGCTGGGCTCCCCATTCAGGAGCCTGGCGCCAACATGATTGTGGACATCGGTGGGGGCACCACAGAGGTGGCGGTCATCTCGTTATCCGGGATCGTGTACTGCAAGTCCGTTCGGATCGCCGGCGATGAAATGAACGACGCGATCATCCAGCACATAAGGAGAAACTATAACCTCCTGATCGGTGAGCGGCGGGCCGAGGAGGTCAAGATCCAGCTGGGATCTGCCTACCCTCAAGGCAGCGAAGGCCAGAAGATGGAGATAAAGGGGCGAGACCTCATCGACGGGTTGCCCAAAACCGTGGTCGTCACGAGCGAAGAGGTGCGGGAGGCACTCCAAGACCCCGTCATGGCCATTGTGGGTGCTGTGCACGCCTGTCTGGAGCAGGCGCCGCCGGAGCTGGCTGCGGACCTCGTGGACAAGGGCATCATGCTGACCGGCGGCGGGGCGCTGCTCCGTGGCTTGGATGCGCTGCTGCATGAGCAGACCGATCTGACCATCACTGTCAGCGACGATCCGCTTACCTGTGTCGCCCACGGCGCCGGCAAGCTGCTTGACGAGATCGACCTTCTGAAGAGAGTGGCGATTGCCGCTTAGGTTCGACAGGCGGCGCAACTCACTGCGCACGAACCATTTAGCAGGTCTGAAGGGCTTGCTCTATCTCAATCTTCGGGTCAAAGTTGAGTCCAAGGTCAGGCGCTCAACGATGCTCCACGGTGCCCCAGGATGAATAGATCGTGGCGGCAGGGAAGGGGCGCGGCGGATAGAGCGAACGCAATGATTCAGCGATGTTGCCCCACAGGCCCGAAGGGGATTCTTAAACTGCGTGCCGGGTGTTCGAGTCAGCCCCAGGGCATCAATTTTTTCGTATCGATCCTCACCGCCGGAAACTAGCGGAAGGGACGCGATGGCAAATCCCACGATCGGCCTCCTGCATCCCGGTGAGATGGGCAGCATGGTGGGCGCCGCGGCCCGCGCCAATGGTCTCCGCGTGCTCTGGGCCTCCGAGGGGCGGAGCGCGCCGACCCGTGAGCGGGCCGCCGCGGCCGGACTCGAGGATGCGAAGTCCATCGGCTTGCTCATCGCCGCCAGCCAGGTGATCGTCTCGGTCTGCCCGCCGCATGCGGCCGCCGACCTCGCGCGGGAGGTCACGGGCCACGGCTTCGCGGGCACCTATGTGGATGCCAACGCGGTCTCGCCGGAGACCGCCCGGGAGATCGGCGGGATCATCGAGCGCGGGGGCGCGACATTCCTCGACGGCGGCATCATCGGCCCGCCGCCGCGCGTGCCCGGCTCGACGCGGCTCTACCTCTCGGGGGCGCGGGCCGGCGTCATCGCAAGCCTCTTCGCGCGAGGGCCGCTCGAGGTCATCGTGATCGATGGGGGACCGGGGGCGGCCTCGGCGCTCAAGATGGCCTACGCCGCCTATACGAAGGGCACCGCCGCGCTGCTGATGGCCATCCGTGCCCTCGCCGCCCAGGCGGGCGTTGATGACGCCCTGTTACGCGAGTGGGAGCGGTCCCAGCCGCAGCTCGCTGCCCAAGCAGAGCGCGCCGTTCGCAGCAATACGCCGAAGGCCTGGCGGTTCGTGGGCGAGATGGAGGAGATGGCCGCAACCTTCGAGCGCTCGGGACTTCCCGGCGGATTCGCCCACGCCGCAGCCGAGATCTACCGGCGCCTCGCGCCGTACAAGGATTCGCCGGTGCCGCCGCCGCTGGCGGATGTGCTCAAAGCTCTTATCGAACAAGACCGCGCGTAGCTCCGATCCCGGTATCACTCGCTCCCCGCCCTCAGCATTGACCACCAAAAGCCGCCGCCCCACGGTCCTTGACCAGCCACGCGGCTCCGGCTAAGCTCGGCCCACTCGTGATCACTGCGGTGAACCCCGCCGGCAGGATGCATCACCACTGAGGAGGACGCGCAGTGAAGAAAGCTCGATCCAAACTCGCTAGGGCGCGACTTCGGAGGAGAAGGGCCAATCTGGACGTCAAGATTGCTCGCGTTCGCCGCAAGGTCAAGGGCCTCGAAAAGAAGCTCAAGAGGCAAAAGGGGATTCTTTCCAGAAGATTGACCGCGCGAAAGCGGATGAAGTAACGGCGCCCTAGGGCGTCTTCACCAGGCGAATCTCGCGGAGGTATTGAAGCGCGCCGCGGTGGATGAGCTCCAACCGCGGCGCGGCGGCGACCGTATTCTCGAGCGTCGTCTCGCCGGCCTGTGGCAGCCGGCTCGCCAGGCTCGCCTGGCCGAGATGGAGCGCTCGTGCGAGGCGATAGGCGACGGTGTCCGGCAGCGAGGGACGCGCGAGGATGAAGCTCCACGACCCCACTGAGGTGATCGCCGCCCGCTGACCCGGATATGCCCCAGCCGGGACGGCCATCGTTTTGAGAAAGGGATGCTTGGCCTCGATCCGGCGGATCTCGTCGGCATCGGGCGCGATGAAGCGCGCCCCCGCGGGCCCGCGCGCGACCGTGGTGAAGCCGGGCCAGCCGATGCCGCCGCCCCAGAGCGCGGCGGCGCGGCCGTCGAGCACCATGGCCGGGCCGTCACCGGCCTTGTCGAGCAGGATGGCCTGGAAATCACGCGTCTGGTCGAGCCCGAGTCCGTCGAGGACGTAGCGGGCCAGAATCACCAATCCGGAGCCGCGGGCGCCAAAGGCCACCGGGCGGCCCTTCAAGTCGGCGATCGTGCGGTACGGAGAATCTCCGCGGACGATGAACATGCCCGGCGTCAAGTACATCGCCGCGAGGATCCGCAGATCCGCGGGAGGGCGGCCGATACCGTTGAGCGCTTCATGGGCCACCTCGCCCTGGACCAGGGCGATGTCGAGCTGGCCCGCCTCGAGCAGGGGCACGTTCTCCGTGCTGCCCTTGGTATTGCGCGGCTGGACATCGAGCGAGGGATCCACCTCGCTGATGGTCTTGGCTACCGCCTCGCCGTAGACGGGGAATCCCCCTCCAGGGGTCGCGGTGCCCAGGATGACGACGCTCGGCTTCGCGGAGGCGCTGTCGGCGCTCACGGCAGGGACGATACCATTCTTGTCGCCGAGTGACGATCCCTGCGGCGCACAGAGAATCACCAGGGCAAGAACGACGGTGGCCAGCGCGGCCTTCATCGCTGCCACGTTACTCCTTCCCCAAGGTCCCCGGACCTGATACATTCACGGCTCGGAGCCCGGCTCGCTCGATCATCCCGCGTCGCCTTGACAAGGCTGGTCTCATAGACGAAGGACGGCGACTAACCCCCATAGGAGGACACAACCCCATGGCCCAGCTCAAGATCCCCCTGGACGCGCAGCGTTTCGCCACCGGCCTCAGCTGGAAGGACTACATGGCCCAGATGGGCGACACTCGGGCGCGCACCGAGGACAACTATCAGAAATCGGCGCTGACGGACGCGGAGCGGCAGTTCTTCAGCGGCATCGGCCAGGTCCGCTACACGCTCATGCTCGCCGAGAACTGGTGCGGCGACGTGCACCGCAACTCGCCGTTGATCGCCCACATCGCCGAGGCGATGCCGAATTGCGAGCTGCGCGTATTCTTCCGCGACCAGAACCTCGACCTCACGGACTGTTTCCTGAACAACGGCTACCGGTCCATTCCGATCGTGGTCTTCTTCGACAAGGACTGGAACGAGATCGGGCGGTGGATCGAGCGCGCGCACGCCGCGACGGCCAAGGTCGTCGGGATCCGGGCCAAGACGCTCGAGGTCGCGACACCGGACAAGCAGGACGCCGCGATGGGCGAATACCGGAAGATGGTCCAGGCCGAATACGACGCGCCCGGCGGCGCGCTCTGGCGAGCGGCCGCGCAAGAGGTCCGGCTCGTGATGGAGACGAAGCTGGGCCTGGCGGCCAAGAAGTAGCCGCGGGGTCATCATGATGTCCGGCTTCGCCTTGTTCGCCGGCACGGCGCCGGAGATCCTCCGCGCTTCGGCGCGGGAAGCCGAGGCGCTGGGCTTTGCCTCGTTCTGGGTGAACCATCCCGGCTCGACGGATGGGCTGGCCGCGCTGGCCCAGGCGGCGAGAGAAACCCGGCGGCTGGAGCTGGGCGTCGGCGTGATTCCACTCCATACGCGCGGTCCGGGCAGCATCGTCCAGGGGGTGCGCGACGGCGCGCTCCCCTTGGACCGCCTGCTGCTCGGGGTGGGCAGTCCCAACCCGCATTCGCTCAGCCGTGTGCGCAACGGCATCGCCGAGCTGCGCTCGCACCTCTCCACGCGCTTCATCGTGGCGGCGCTCGGCCCGCAGATGTGCCGGCTGGCCGGCGAGATCGCCGACGGAGTGCTCTTCAACTGGCTCACGCCCGAGCACGCGCGCCTCTCGGCGGACTGGGTGCGCGCCGGCGCGGCCGCGGCGGGCCGGCAGCCGCCGAAGCTCTTCGCTTACGTCCGCGTTGCCCTCGGTCCGGCGGCATGCGATCGGCTGCTCGAGGAAGGCGCCCGCTACGCGGCGATCCCGGCCTATGCGAGCCATTTTGCGCGCATGGGCGTGAAGCCCGAGGAGACGGCGATCGCCGCGCAGAGCCCGGAGGCGATCCCGCCAGCCGTCGCCAAATGGCGGGGGGCGGTCGATGAGGTGGTGCTCCGCGCCATCACCGGAGCGGATACCATCGAGGAACACCTGGCGCTGCTCGGCGCCTCCAAGCCCGGATGATGCGATGACCGCGGCCTCCGCCGGTGTCGGCTTGACGCGCCTACAGCACCTGGTCCTCTGGGTGTCGAACGTGGAGCGGAGCGTGCGCTTCTATTGCGATGTGCTGGGCTTCGAGGTGAAGACGCGGTATCCGAACGCGGCCTTCCTGAAGATTCCCGGCAGTCCCGACGATCATCACCTCGGGCTATTCGAGCAATCGGGCCTCCCACGGCCAGACGAGGGCGTGGCGCGAATGTACCACTCCGCCTGGGAGGTCGCCGACATCACCGATCTGGTGCGCGCGCGGCGGCGGCTGACCGAGGCGGGTGCGCTGGTCGGCTCCTCGAACCACGGTGTCAGCCTGTCGCTGTACGCCAAGGATCCGGACGGGCTCGAGTTCGAGATCTTCTGGACGGTGCCGGGCGGCAAATCCACGCCTACGCGGGAGCTCGACCTCGAGGGCGAGCTGGCCCGGCGGGGCGTGATCGCGCAATAGCCTCCGCTTCCCGCGGTTCCCGGGCGCCTGGCGGCGGATGTCACTCGCTCACGCTCCGGGGCATGGCGTTTTTGGAATCGCAGCCGTATACTCCTCACAAGTGGCCCCGGACGGGAAGGGGACCGTGCAGAGCGATTCACAATGTCGGCGACCGCAATATGCGACAGATCATCTCGCGTTATCTGGCGATCATTTGGCTCATGGCGGCGTTGAGCCTGGCCGGGTGGCTCCTGGTCAATCTCGACACCGCGGGGTGGATCATCCTGATCGTCACGATCGGCATCATGGTCTGGGAGCTCACGACCGGTCAGCGAGGCAAGCGCGGGGGCACGCAGTAGCGCGCCCTCGCGAATACCCACTCTGATGTCCATCCCTCTGGACCAGCGGCTGGCGCGCTGCTTGGTTAAGCCGCTGAGCCGCAGTCCCGTCACGCCGAATCAAATCACGGCTCTGAGCCTCGGCCTTGCGCTCGCGGCGGGCGCACTCTTCTCCACCGGCGGCGCGCGGGCGGCGGCCTGGGCAGCCGGGCTGTTCGCCTTCGGGCGGTTTCTCGATCACGCCGACGGCGAGCTGGCACGGCTCCAGGGTCGCGCCTCGCGCTTCGGCTACTACTTCGACTACGCCGTGGGGGCGGTGAGCTCGGCAGTGCTCTTCGTGGGAATCGGGATCGGCTTCCAGCAGGGCGTGCTGGGACAGTGGTCGGTGGCCGCTGGATGGGCGGCGGCCGCCTGCGCGCTCATCGCCATGGCCCTGGGCGTGGAAGCCGATTCGCGCCAAGGCGGAGAGGCGGGCGGCTATCCGGCGCTTTGGGGCTTCGAGCTGGAAGACGGAATCTACCTGGTCGCCCCCATCACATGGCTGGGCGGGCTCGACTGGTTCTTCATCCTGGCCGCATCCGGTCAGATGATCTTCTGCCTCTGGATGCTCGCGCGCTACCTCCGCGCCGAGCCCGCGGCGGCGGCGGCGGAACCCTAGACCTTAGAACGGCCCGGGCACCTGGGACTCCGCGGCGCGCCGCAGCGCCTCGCGCAGCAGCGGCATGAAGAGCATGAGGAGGAAGAAGAACGTGGCGAGCCAGATCAGCGCCCGGACGAGACGCATGGCTCCCATTACGGTACGACACTCCGGCGCCGGGTGGAAGCCGCTTCTGCCCCGCGCGTCCCGCGCTCAGCCGCTGGGCGGCCGGTAGCCCGCGCCCTGGGCCAGCAGCATCGCGTCGAAGCCATCCTCGGGCGCCATCAGCGGCGTGGTCTTGATCTCCTTGACGGCGCCTCCGGCGGCGACGGCCATGGAGACGGCGGCCGCGTTGATATTGCTCGGCACGTCGAAGAGCACCATCACGTCGTAATCGCCCCAGGTGTAGTACCAGGCCAGCAGCTTGCCGCCGAGCTGCTCGATCACCGGCCGCAGGGCCTCCATGCGGTTCTCGGGCCGCTGGACCAGCTTGCCCCACGCCGCGCTCGTGTATGCAGCCTGCACCATATAGGTAGGCATGACCTCCTCCTTGCGCACCGGCGCGCCGAAGGGAACATGGGTCGCGTGCGCCCTACCGTAGTCCCGACCCGCCGACAGGTCAAGGCAACGGACTGCGGGCAGGGGACCACGCGGACCCGCTCCCCCGCGCGCTTCGCGCTTGAGTAACACCGCCGGGACCGCTACACTGACGGCGTGAGTACTCCGGCGCGGACGTGGGCAAGAAGACTCAGGGGCGTGCTGGCCGCCGCCGTGCTGATCGCGGCGGTCGTGCTGCCCGTGGAGATTACTTTGTCCACCGACGAGGCCGTGCCCGCGCCCCATCCTTCGTTTCTGCTCCTGCTCGCCAGCTCCTGCCTCCTGTTGGTCAGCTCCAGCCTGACCCTGCGTCGCGAGGAGGCCGCGCGCCGGCTCCCCAGCCGACAGGCCAACGTCGCCTGACGCCTGAGATGGGCCCGCTGGGAAAGACCCTCCGCTATCTGGGGCTGAGCGGCAGCCCGGATTCCGACCGCTTCGCGGAGCACACCACGTCTCGCCACGAGGGTCGCCGGGAATCGAACGGCGCCGTGGTCGGCGCGCGGCTGTCCTTTCGCGGCGAGGTCAGCGGCGAGGGCGACTTCCACATCGCGGGGAAATTCGAGGGCGATATCAACGTCACCGGCCGCGTGCTGGTGAGTGAAGGCGCCGAGGTGGATGCGAATATCAATGCCCAAGCCATCGTGATCGCCGGCACCGTGCGCGGCAACCTTTCGGCATCGACGCGGGTCGAGATCCTCCCTACGGGCGTGCTCACCGGCACGCTCAAGACTGGCAGCTTCACGGCGGCTGACGGCGCCTCGGTCAAGGGCGAGGTCTGGGTGGAGCGGTCCGCCACGCGGGCCGGCGGGAGCGAGCGGGCCTCGTGAGCATTCCCGAAGGGCATCTGAGCCGCCTCAGCCTGCGCCTGGCGCTCCAGGTCGCGGGCGCCCTCGTGCTGATCTTGCTCGTGGTCGTCGCGGGCTGGTTCTGGTATCAGGCCCGCGAGTCGCGTGGCCTGCTGGCCCTGGCCGAGGCCTCGACGCTGGCCCAACAGGCCGAGAGCCCGGCGAGCTCATCGGAAGCCCGCGAGAAGGCCGTCCGGGCGCTCGAGGGCGTGATGTCGGAGTACCCGCGGCTGTCGGCGCTGCCTCAGGCGGCCTATCAGCTCGGCAATCTTCGATACGGCGCCGGACAGTATGCGGCCGCCCGCGGCGCTTACGAAGTGGCGCTGGCCAAGGGCGCCACCGGCACGGTTCGTACGCTGGCAGCCCTGGGAGTCGGCTATACCTGGGAAGCTGAAAAGGCCTATGACAAGGCCTCGACGGCCTACGAAGCCGCCGCCCGGTCGCTGGGCGCCAAGGACTTCCTCTACGAAGAGGCGCTGCTCGATCTGGCCCGCGCCCAGGAGCTCGCGGGGAAGCCGTCGGCGGCGATCGAAACCTATCGCCGCATCATCAAAGACGTGCCGGACAGCCGTCGAGCCGACGAAGTGCAGTCGAAGCTGGCCTATCTCGAGAGCCGCACCCGCAAATAGGCCCTGGGCTGGCCCCAGAGTCGTCCGCGAGCCTCCCAACCGCAAGGATCCGCAGGGACCTCAGAGCTTTCACTCCGGCCAAACGCCCCTGCCGCCAATGTCCGATAAGAGACATTATGTCAACCAGCGGAATGCGGCGATTCGGCCTCGGATGCGGCGGTGCCAGGAATCCCTCGCCTAGTCCTCGCAGCCCGGGAAGCCCAGGCCGCTGAAGGCCCAGCCCGAGCGGTGGTAGACGAACTCGAAATACGGGCTCACCGCCAAGGCGCGGGACTGAAAGCTGATGCCACCCGTCACGATCTCGCGGGCGGAGGTGACGATACGCACGTCAGTGGCCTTCTGGAAGAACTCCTTGAGAGCCATGGGCCGGCCGGGGCTGGGCGACCGCTGGCGGTAGCGATCCGGATCGAAGAAGTAGATATAGAGGTCGCTCTGGGGATTCTTGAGGTCGGCCAGCACCTTCGCCTGCGGCAGGCTATTGTGCCGGCAGAGCAGCGGGCCCCGGACGTAATGCGCGATGATTCCGGGCTCCCCCCAGAGGAAGGCCTGTTTGAGCTCGTTGCCGATGGCCTCGAGCGCTTTCTCCTGATTGTAGCGGTCGATGCGCCGGAGCTGCTCGTGGATGTCGAGGTCGTGGTCGGCGCGGGCAGGCAGGGCGGCGCCGAGCAGGAGCGAGCCGGCGAGCAGCAGCCGCGCCGCGGTCCCCTTCACCGCCGCCGCTCGCCAGCGTCGACGCGCGCGGGGACGCGGTGAGCCACGCAATGCACCACGGCGACCAGCACGCCGCCATCGGTGGACACCGTAATGTCATAGAAGCCGGCGCGGCGGCCCTGCTTGCGCTCTTTGCCTTCTGCAATGAGCCGGGCATTCGGCCTGACCGCGGCCAGGAAGCTGATGGTCATGCTGAGCGCCACCGCCGGCTCGCCGTGCGAGTTGCAGGCCGCGCCGAAGGCGATATCGGCCAGCGAGAAGATCACCCCGCCATGGGGGTAGCCCTGATAGTTGAGCATGTCGGGCGTGAGGGTGAGCGCCACGCGGCAGTAGCCCCGCTTGAGCTCGAGATACTCAACGCCCAGCGCGCGGGCCCAGGGCTCGCTCTGGATCTTCGCACTGAGCTCTGGGGCGACGGCGGATGAGGATCGGGCGGCTGAAGTCATGCCGCCCTACTGGACCGTCGCGGTCAGGGCCATCGACGTCTCCGTCGAGCTCTGCTGCTCGCGGTAACCCAGAATCTGGCGCACGACCTCGTGGAGGCTGCTCGTGGCGCCGCCAAATTGCACGCGGCGACCGTTGGGGACGATCAGCTCGGTGCTCGCCTCCGTGATCTCGATGGTGCCGCCGCCGCCCGGCGTGAAGTAGCTGATCTGCGGCGTCAACCGCACGCGGATCTGCCCGTCCGGCAGCACGGCGGGACGCACGGTGAGCGCCGTGCCGACGCGCTGCCAGGCGACGCCCTGCGCGGCATAGCCCTTGCCGACGGCGTAGTCGTAGAAGTAAGCGAGCTGGGGATACGGGATTTCCTGGGCCACGAGCATGGTGCCCGTCCCGCCGTCCTGGACCACGGTGAAGATCCCGGTCGAGCGGGTGGTCCGGGTGGTCATGTCCTCGACTCCGACGCCGCCCCGGCCGCGAACGCGCGGCTCCCCGCGCTTCTCCTGGACGATGATGCCGCCTCCGCCCTGCACGCCCTGGCGGCTGTCCCTGCCCTGCTGCTGGAAGTCCAGGACGACCTTGACCTGTTTGGAGGACTGGGCCAGGGCCGCGCCTCCCGGGAGCGCGGCGATCAGGATCGACAGAGCGAGCGCAATGGAATGCCGCATGGCCTCAGCCCGGGATCTGCGCTTCCTCGGGCAGCTTGTCCCAGACCGGCTTCCACTCGGGCACCTCCAGGCCGAACTTCTCGCACAGTCCCTTGACCTCGGCGGCGAAGGCCTGGCGGACCTCGTCATTGTCGCGGACCTTCAGCCGGTACTTCCGGTAGACGGCGTTCTTGGGCGAGCCGGGTCGGCCGAAGATGTTCATGGTGCGGACGTACCACTTCTTGAAGGTCGCCTGGGCTTCGTCCCGGGTCGCCGGGTCCTCGGTCAGCCGCTTGACCCAGTACTCGCCGTGCCGGATGTGGAATTTCTCCTCTTTGAAGATCCCCTCGATGGCCCGCACCCAGGGGCCGTAGGAGCAGCCGCGCACGTCCTCGAGCTGGTGGCCGGCGCCCCGGTCCATGCAGAAGTTGAAGAAGACGAAATCCGCCCAGGACTCGATCGGGTAATAGAAGATGTTCACGCGCTTATCGGAGGTGATCCGCGCGGTGCCGATGTCGGCATCGGCATCGATGCGCATGGTGAAGATCTCGTCATGCGCCTTGACGTGGCTGTCCACGTCGAAACCCAGGTCGGCGAGCAGCCCGTACATCACGGTCGCGTGCCGGATCTCGTCCTTGACGATCTGCGCGACCACGTGCTTCTCCTCGACGCCCGGCGCCTTCGTGATCCACGGCACGTAGCCGTAGCCGCCGGCCAATTCGGAGTCGGCCTGCATGATCAGCAGATGGAGCAGGTTCTGGCGGTACGCGTCCGTCATCTCTTCGGGGGACTCGATCCGCTCGCCCGCCGCGATCCGCGCCAGCAGCCGCGCCTCCATGGAATCCTGATTGCGCTGGTCCGTCTCGCTCATCACGATCTCCTTTCCACCACCCGCACGGCCTTCCCCTCGCTCCGGAGGATGGTCTTCGGCGGGACGATGGCGATTTCCGGGTTCAGCCCCAGGTGACCGCGCAGCCGCTCGGCCACTCTCGCCGAGAGCGCCATGATCTCCGGCCGCCCCGAGTCGAAACCGCCCCAGGCATCGACCAGCCCTTCCACCGGCTCGACGTGCACCGCGAGCGTCGGGAAGGCCTCCGTGCGGTCCACCACGAGCTGATAATGCGGCGCCAGCTCTTCGATCGTCAACAACACCGCCTCGAGCTGGGAAGGATAGACGTTGACGCCCTTGATGATCAGCATGTCGTCGGTGCGGCCCTTGATGCGCGCCATCCGCACGGTGGTCCGCCCGCACCGGCACGGCTCCGGGTTCAGGCTCGTGACATCCCCGGTCCGGTAGCGCAGCACGGGCAGGGCTTCCTTCGTCAGGCACGTGAGGACGAGCTCGCCTTCCGTGCCTGGCTTGAGCGGCTCGCCACTTCCGGGATCCACGATCTCGGGCAGGAAATGGTCCTCGTTGACGTGCAGGCCGTCCCGCGCCTCGGCGCACTCGGAGGCCACGCCCGGGCCGATCACCTCGCTGAGACCGTAGAAGTCCACGGCCGTGACGCCCCAGAGGGCCTCCAGCTGCCGGCGCATGGCCTCGGTCCAGGGCTCGGCGCCGAAGAAGCCGTAGCGGAGCCCGAGCGCGCGCGGGTCGCTCCCCTGCTCGCGCATGGTTTCGCCGATGTGGAGCGCGAAGGACGGCGTGCAGGCGAGCCCGTGCGGGCGTAAGTCCTGGAGTAGGAGGATCTGGCGCAGCGTATTGCCCGATGAGGCGGGCACGACGGTGCAGCCCATGTACTCGGCGGCGTCGTGGAACCCGAGGCCGCCGGTGAAGAGTCCATAGCCATAGGCGACCTGGATCAGGTGCCCGGGCTCGGCCCCGCCCGCGGCCAGCGAGCGCGCCATGACCTCGCGCCAGATCTGCAGATCGTTCTTGGTGTAGCCCACCACGGTGGGCTTGCCCTGGGTGCCCGAGGAAGCGTGGATGCGGGCCACCTGGTCCAGCGGCACCGCGAAGAGCCCGAAGGGATAATGCTCGCGCAGGTGGTCCTTGCGGGTGAATGGCACATCGCGGAGGCGCTCGAGCGTGTTGAAGGACTCGGGACCGATCCGTGCCGCGGCCAGCGTGTCGCGATAGAACGGCACGTGCTCGGCCGCCCAGCGGACGCTCGTGCCCAGCCGCTCGCGCTGCAGCGCCTCGATCCGGCTCCGCGGCGCCGTCTCGATCGGTCGGTTCCAGATCATGATCAGCTCACCTTCACCCGCTGGACCAGCCAGCGCTGGCGCTCGAGAAAGCGCGCGATGGTCTCGAGCAGCCGCGGATCGGCCGAGCCCTCCAGGCTGATGCGGTCGGCCAGGATGTAGCGAACCTCGGAATACGAGACCAGCACCTTGAGCAGGGTCCGCACCCGCGGATCCCAGGCCAGGAGCCCCCGGTGACTGGCGTCGGCGGCCTCAGGATCCCAATTCGCTTGAAAGCCGATCTCGACGGTCCGCGCGGCGGCGGCAGCCATCAGGCAGGCCCCGCCCCAGCCACCAGGCGGGCATAGTGAGCAACCATGCTCTGGACCTGCCGGGCGGCCGAGAAGCTTGCCTCGGCCGCCGGCCGCGCCGCCCGCGCCATGACCGCGCGGCGCTCCGGATCCAGCAGGAGCACGATGGCCGCGTCGGCCAGCTCCCGGGGATCGGCCTTGGTGAGCACGCCCGACCGCCCGTCGACGACGACCTCGTCCACGCCCGACGCCCGCACGGCCACAGCTGGGAGCGCGCAGGCATGAGCCTCCGCCAGCACGAGCCCCTGTGTCTCCGTTTGCGACGAGAAGAGGAAGAGGTCGGCCGCCCTGTAGAACGCCGGCAGCGCCTCCCGGGGCAGCCCTCCGGAGAAGTGGATTCGATCGCCGGCCGCGCTCGACGCCGCCAGCCGCCGGAGCACCGCCTCGTGCGTCCCCTGCCCCACCACCTGAAGCCTGGCGCCGGACACGGCCGCCGCGATTGTGGCGAAGGCCTCGAGGATCAGGTCCACGCTCTTCTCACGGTCCAGGCGGCCCACATACAGGCAGAGCGGTGAGTCGGCGGGCAGCCGGAGCTGGCGGCGCGCCTCGGCGCGGTCACCAGGAGTGAAGAGGTCCAGGTCCACGCCCGTGGGCACCACCGCCAGCGGCGCCCGGACGCCGCGCTCGCGCAGCGTGCCGGCGATCCGCTCCGACGGCGCCACCACGAGATCGGCGGAGGAGGCGAAGCGGCAGGACATGCGAATGGCCAGCGCGGCGACGAAGCGCTCGGGCAGCGGCACGTAGTGCGCGTACTTCTCGTAGCGCGTGTGATAGGTGAAGACCAGCGGACGGTTTCGGCGACGCGCGAGCCGGCGCGCGGTCACGCCGAGCAGGAACGGGTGCTGGGCGTGGTAGACATCCAGTTCGAGGGCGCCGGCGAGACGGGCCAGGCGCGGCGAGAACGGCAGCGGCAGGCGAAAGCCGGGATACGTCGGGGCGGGGATCGCCGGATAGCGGAAGACGAACGGCGGATCAGCGACCGGAATCGAGGCCGCGGGAGCGAAGACCCAGGCCTGGTGGCCGAGGGCCTCGAGCCCCAGGCGAAGCGTCTCGACGGCGGTGGTGACCCCCCCGCGGAACGGCAGGTAGTTGTTCGTGTAGAGGCCGACGCGCATCCACTACTCGTCCGGCCGGCTGGGATCTTTGCCGCCCTCGGGCTTGTCAAAATCTCCGGGCTTGAGCGAATCCAGCCACTCCTTGATCTTCGCGGGATCGTCGACCCGGTTGCCGCCTCCTTCCGGATCCTTGGCCACCGGGACCTCGACCGTCTTGGCCTTGGCGATGACCTCCTCGTCCACGAAGATGGGCGCCCCCACGCGCAGGGCGAGCGCGATGGCGTCGGAGGGCCGGGAATCCACGGAGATGTCGCTCGACCCGAGGCGCAGATGGATGACGGCGTAGAAGGTGTTCTCGCGGAGATCGTTGACGACGATCTTGGCCACGCGGGCGTTGAGCGACGTCAGGATGTTCTTGATGAGGTCGTGGGTCATGGGCCGCGCCGTCTGGATCTTCTCGAGCTCCAGTGCGATGGCGTTCGCCTCGAACAGCCCCACCCAAATGGGCAGCGAGCGCTTATCCTCCTCGTCGTGGAGGATGATCATCGGCA
>Ga0070706_100003942_pt1 | contig 14458 bp, 16 predicted proteins | sample KBSK5501metaG_FD_65476 | JGI IMG/M metagenome (GOLD analysis project Ga0070706, IMG submission 65476) | Corn, switchgrass and miscanthus rhizosphere microbial communities from Kellogg Biological Station, Michigan, USA - KBS K5-50-1 metaG | ecosystem: Host-associated > Plants > Roots >...
GATGGAGAAGGTCATCCGGATCCGGCAGGCGCTCGCCAAGGGGTACTCGCTCGAGAAAGCAGCGCAGCTCGTGCAGCGTGATCTCAACTCCATGCAGTCCGACGCAAAACGCCTCGATGAGATGCCGCCCGAGGACCTTGAAGGTGAGCTGCGCCGCCGCCTCGAGCGTCTCGAGGAGCGCGTCATGCTCCTGCGCCGCAATCTGCCCACATCGCTGTCGGTCGCGCGTCTGCGGCGAGCCGTCACCGAGCTCGCGCGGCTCGAGACGATGGGCGAGCTACGCGAGGGCGCCAACGGCGAGGGAGCGAAGTCGCTGGTGATGCGGCTCGGTCGCGCGGTCGACGAGCTCGAGATCCTGCTCCGTGAGGTCCAGGCGCCCGCCTAGCCCGTACGCTTCGCACAGTGCCTGACCCCCTCGCGCGGCTAGCGAACGCAGCAGGAAAGCTCACCCGCCTTGGCCTCCAGATCAGTGGTCGCGGCGGCACCGCGCTGCCCGGACTCGTCGCGCTCACCATCGATCCGGACTTCATCGCCGCTCTCGCGAGCGATCTCGCGCACGGCGTTGTGCTCGTCTCGGGCACGAACGGCAAGACCACGACGACACGAATGCTCTCCGACATGGTGCGCGCGACGGGGTGGGCGCCAACGCACAACCGCTCCGGCTCGAACTTGGAGCGCGGCATCGCCGGCGCGCTCCTCACCGAGAGCACGTGGCGTGGCGAGCCGAGTGGGGACATCGGCTTGTTCGAGGTCGATGAGGCGTCATTGCCCTTGGTCTTAGCGCGCATCAGCCCGCGCGTCGTTCTCGTGACGAACCTGTTCCGCGACCAGATGGACCGCTACTTCGAGATCGACCAGCTCGCTCGCCGCATCGGCGATGCGATCGCGAAGCTCGATCCGCGCGTCACGCTCGTGCTGAACGCAGACGATCCGATCGTCGCGTGGCTGGGCCAGCGGCACTCCGGACCGGTGCTCTACTTCGGCGTGGACGATCCGACCGTCGGCGGGCGCGTGCCCCAGGTGATCAGCGACGCGACACGTTGTCCACGCTGCAAGCAGCCACTGCGCTACGAGCGCGTGGTGCTCGCGCACGAGGGCGATTGGTCATGCCCGTCGTGCGGATTGACTCGGCCAGATCGTGATGTGGCAGCGACCCGCGTCGCGCTGACGCCGGTCTCCAGCGAGATACAGCTACGGACCGCGGTCGCGAGCGCGTTCGATCCGGTGAGAGTTCCGATCGCGGGCCTGTACAACGCGTACAACGCACTGGCCGCGCTCGCGGTCGCGCGCGCGCTCGACATCGCGCTCCCGACTGCGGCGCTTGCCATCGCCAACTTCCGGCCGGCGTTCGGCCGGCTCGAGCAGGTCGCGGTCGACGGACGAGAGATGCGGCTGATCCTCGTGAAGAACCCGGCGGGCTTCAACGCGGCGATCGGTGCGCTCCTGGAGACGGCTCGCCGCCCGCGCCTCCTCGCCGCGCTGAACGACCGCGACGCCGATGGGCGTGACGTCTCGTGGATCTGGGACGCCGACTTCGAGACGCTCGCACCCGCGGTCGAGCACGCGGTCGTGACCGGGATACGTTCGCGCGATCTCGCGAACCGGCTGAAGTACGCCGGCGTCGCGCGCGAGCGGATCGAGGTCGTCGATGCGTGGGGCAGCGCGATCGACCGGGCGATCGGCGCGGCGCCGGTCGGCGGCGAGGTCGTCGTGCTCGCAACGTACACGGCGATGCAGGCGCTGCGCGCCGAACTTGCGCGCCGCGGCCACGTTGCGCCCTTCTGGGAAGATTGAGGTCATGGACCTCCGGATCGCGCACCTCTATCCCGATCTCATGAGCATCTACGGCGACCGCGGGAACGTCCTCGCCCTCGCCCAGCGCGCGCGCTGGCGCGACATCCCGGTCGAGGTGCGCGCGTTCACCGCAGGTCAGAGCTTCGACGCGGACTGGCCCGACCTCTGGTTCTTCGGCGGTGGGCAGGACCAGGGTCAGGACATCGTGGGCGCAGACCTGGCGGGCCCCAACGGTGACGCGCTCAAGGCCTCGCTCGCGAACGGCGCGGCGGCGCTGACGATCTGCGGCGGCTACCAGCTGCTCGGACACGAGTACGTACCAGAGAACGCGCCGGCGATCCCGGGACTCGGTGTGCTCGATGTCCGCACCCGCGCAGGATCGGTGCGGTTCGTCGGCAACCTCGTCGCCGAGACGCCCGACGGCGTGCTTGTCGGATTCGAGAACCACAGCGGCCGCACCTACCTCGGGCCGAGCGCGAAGCCGCTCGGTACGGTCATCGTTGGCAACGGGAACAACAGCGAGGACCAGACCGAGGGTGCGGTGCAGGGAAAGATCATCGGCACGTACAGCCACGGCTCGTGCCTTCCGAAGAATCCCTGGCTCGCGGATCGTCTCCTCGCATGGGCGCTCGAGCGGCGTCATGGAACGCAGCACCTCGCTCCGCTCGACGATCGCGAAGAGAAAGCCGCGAGCGAACAGGCCGTGGAAGTCGCGAAGGCGCGCCCTTAGCGGCGCGCGCGATACCGCCGGACCTTCATTCGATTCCCGCAGGCCTTCGGATCGCACCAGCGCCGCCGGCCGTTCGCGGATCGATCGACGAACAGCCAGCCGCAGCGACGATTTCCGCACGCGCGCAGTCGCGGCCTTTCGGTCCCGAGCGCGACGAGGGGCGGCACGAGGAGATCACAGAACTCGGTCCATCCCTGGTTCATGCTCGCGAGCGTGCCATCTGTCGTGAGGCGGTAGCGCGCGCTGCGGAGCAGTAGATCACGCCGGCGTGCGTAGCGCCGCGCGTCACCGCGCGCGAACGCGCGCACCGCGTCACGCACCGTTCGCAGCCGTCGCAGCTCTGCTGCCGGCGGCGCGCCTGACGGTGCTGCGAATTCGTGACGCGCGCCGAGGAACTCGCGCGCCGCGACAGCGTCGCTGAGATGATCGTGCGCCGCTTCTGCGCGCACGCCGCTCCGCGGCAGCCCGAAGTGACCCTCCGGACCGTGAGCGCTGCTCGCGACGACGATTAGGGCGTCGACCCCGAGCGTGGTCACTTCTTCGTTCGCTGCGCCATCACGCGCAGCGTCGTCGTACCGACATGCCCGTGGCCGTCGGTCGCCGTCACGGTGTACAGACCGGGCTCGCGGTCCGGGATCCAGAAGCCCGAGTCGAAGGTCCCGTCCGCGTTGGCAGTGGTGTCCCAGACCCGACGACCGCCGAGGGTGATGGTGATCGTTGACGAGGGCTCGTAGCCGGCCCCGCTCCCCTGCACCGGCGTGCCGATCGGCGCGCCACCAACGGCGTCGGAGATCGTTTCGATCGTGAACGCGCTTGCACCGCCGAACGTGAGCGCGATCTGCGCGCGCGGGCTCTTGCCGTACGCGTAGGCCTTCGCCGCGACGAACGGGCAAACGTCCCGCTCGAGCAAGACCGTGAACGTGACGACTCGCGCTGATTCGTCGATCAGGTTGATCGCGCGCACCGTGCGCCCGCCAGGTTCGAGCCCTCTCAGTCCCTGGTAACTGGCCGTTCCGTCGGGATTGACTGTCGACGCGCCCCTTACACGCAACCGGTAGGCCCGCGCCGCGCCGGCACCCTCGAGCGGTATGAGCTCGAACGCCGGCACGTCGAAGACGTTGGACTGCGCGCTCGCGCCGAAGGTGAGGACGATCTCGCTGTCGCTCGCCTCGACGAAGCGGAGCTGTGTCTCCGCGCCGCCGTGGCCGCCCGTCGTCGCGCCGCATGTCAGAGGCAGCTTCGCTGTTGGTGTCGGCGTGCAGGTGGCGACCAGCACGACGAACACGAGTAACACCCTCATCGCCATTCAGTAGGTTACAGGAAGCACTAGTACCGCCGTACCGGTCGCTGCTCCTCTTCGTCATCATCGCCGTCGCTGTTGACATGTCGCGCGATGCGAGTGCGAGCGCTGATCGGAGCGATGCTTGTGGCATGGGCCGCGTTGCCGGCCTTGGCGCTCGTTGCATCGGCGGACGAGGGCCCGCCACTCCTCCCCGTGGACGCGGGTCCTCCCCTCCGTCCGCCCAGCAGCGTGCTCCGCGCGGCCGTAACCGCACCGCCCGCTCCGACCCCATCGGTGAGGGCGTCCGGTACCGGCGCCGCTCCGAAGAGAGAACTCATCGTCCTCGTGGGCGGCCTCGGCACTGACAAGCAGCCGGGAGACAACCCCTTCAAAGAGCTCCAGGACCGCATTCCGAACGACAGCTACGACGTCAAGCGTTTCGGCACGGACTTCGGCGTCTATAACACGTACGGCTCGATCGACGAGAACGCAGAGCACCTGCGCGACGGAATTCGTTCGTTGTCGAGCGGATACGACTCGGTCCACATCGTGACGCACTCGCTCGGCGGAAACGTCGCGGACCGTGCCTTCGTGCTGGGACTGTCGTCCGGCGACGGTGTGACGACGTACGTCGCATGGTCAGCGCCGCACGACGGAGCCCATGCCGCGGGCATCGCCCGGGCAGCGCTCACGTTGAGCGGACTGGCGCGAGCGGATACGCGCGACGTTGCGGTCTGGGCGGACCTGCACGATCCGGAAAGCGCGGCCGTGCGTGACCTCGCGCGTATTCGGGCTGTCGCGCCGCCGCCGGGCGTGGTCCGGCTCGATCTGCGGCTCGCGACCGACGAGCTCGTGAGCGCGAGTGACGCGCGTGACCCTGGCGTCGAATCGCGCGTCCTACTTCCCACCACTCCGCGGGACTGGGAGGGTCACGGCGGAATCCTTAAGAACGATGAGGCCTTGGATCTCACGCTGGCGACGATCAGGCGGAAGACCGTGCCGGTCGACGATCGCGGCGTCCTACTGCGCTCGGCCGCTGCGATGGTCACCGACCGCACATCGGGGCTGGTCGAGGGACTTGCCGACCCCGTGTTCGCGGGCCTCTGCATGGTGATCATCCTCGGCGGCGTCGGAGCGCTGATACGCAGGACGTTCAGCCGGGGGCTGCCGTGGCCGCCGATCAGCGAGTGAGAGGCGAGCGCGGGCAGGCCATCGTCGAGTTCGCCCTGGTGCTTCCGACCTTGCTCGTTGTCGCTCTCGCGATCGTCCTCGTCGCGGAGCTCGGCGTCGCGCGGATGGCGCTGCAACACGCGACGGCCGAAGCTGCGCGCGCTGGAGCGCTCACGAACGACGACGACCAGATCCGCGGAACGCTCGCAGCGACCATCGCCCCGCTGGCCCCTGACCGCGTGACGAGCGCGATCTCGCCGCCTCAGGAGGAACCTCCGCGCAATGCCGATCCGCGCGGATCGCTGCTCACGGTCCAGGCGAGCTACACGCTGCCGATCCCGCTCGGGTTCGTCGGGCTCCCACGTTTCGTCGTGACAGCCAGCGCCTCACGACGGATCGAGTGGATGCCGTGAAAGACGAGCGCGGCCAGGCGCTCGTGATCGCGGCGATCCTGATCGGGATCGGAGCGCTTGCGATCGTCGGTCTGCGCGCCGTCCAGGACCGCATGCTCGAGAACGCCGTCGCGCAGGATGCCGGCGAGGCCGCGGTGGAGGCGGCCGCCGCGGTCGTTGCGGACGCGTATGTCGCGCGGATCGAGTCGGTACGAGCGCACGCGTTCGATGTCCCGCGTCCCACGGTCGACATCGTCGGCATGCTCGCGGATCCTGCGACGCGCGAGTCTGCGCGTGCCGCGGCCGCCGACGTCGCTGCGCGCAATGGCGCGGTCTTCGACGGCGCGATCGAGGCGCGGTGCGTCGGCGCGACGATCGAGATCGAGCTCCACCATGTTGGCCGGCTTCACCGCGCGGCCGTACAGGCGGATGCGTGCTCCCCGCGCTGACTGCTTCGCGCCGCCGCATCCCGCGGCGCCGGCTGGCGCTCGGCGCCGCGTCGGCGTTGCTCGCGCTTGCCGCGTTGGGAGCAGAGATGGGAGGATCGGCGACCCCCGCGGCACAGGCATCGCTCGCGGAATCGCTCGCACCGTCCACGTGGGCGATGAACCTCCCGGTCGCGTGGCTCGCTGCACCGGTGCCACGCGTACGCACCGGCGACGTCATCGATGTGCTGGCGGTGCGCCAGGGCGAGCGCGCGTACGCGGTGCCGGTCGCGTACGCCGCGCGCGTGATGGCCACGGACGAGCGCGGGATCGTGCTCGAGCTGGACGAAGAGGGAGCGAGCGCGATCGCGATCGCCCGTGGCGGTGGGATGCTGCTCGTGCCTCTCCTGCGCTCCACGCGCTGAATGGGTGAGCGCCCGAGCGCCCGAACTGCCGTTTGTGGTGGTGACGATCTGCGGATGGCCGCCGAGATCTTGGGGTTGGAAGCCTGCGAAACGGGTCGGCCCGATCTGATCCTCGTTGATCTCCGCGATCCCGTGTCCTGCGCGGCCGCCGCGGCGCTCGATCCCGCGATCCCGCGCGTCGCGGTCGCGGGCGAGAACGAGCGCGCCCTCGCCGCCGCGCTCGGCTACGACCCCTCGTCCATCGCCGCGACGTGCGAACCAGCGGCGCTCGGCCCCCTGGTGGTCGCTGCTCTTCCAAGAGCGCCACGCCGAGCGACACGCGTCGTCGTGATCACCGGTGTGCGCGGCGGTGTCGGACGCACCCTGCTCGTCGCGAATCTCGCGCGTCGGCTCGCGACCCGGCTCAGCGTCGCTGCTGTCGATGCGACCGGCACCGGCGCGCTCGGTTGGTGGCTGCAGTGCTCGCCGCGACCCTGGACCGAGCTCGAGGGCCTCACAGACGAGCTCACCGCCGAACACCTCGCGGTCGTCGCTGTGGAGAGCGCGACCCTGCGTGTGATCGGCGGCGCGCCGGTCGCCCCGACACGCGCGCTCGCCGAGTCGACGGTGCGCGCCGCGGCGTCGCTGGCGGAGCTCGTGATCGTCGACGCACCAGTGCTCGCGGACGAGCGCGGTCGCGCGCTCGCGACTCTCGCGGACCGCGTGCTCCTGCTTTCCTATGACGACCCGCTCTCACTCGCGACGATCGACTCGAGCGACGTCCCCACGGATGCGTGGTTCATGGCTTCGCAGTCACGCGCTCCGCGGCTCGGCGCGCGCGCCGCGTTCCGTGCGCTCCCGCGCGACGAGGCCGCGGTCGCCGCGGCGCTCTCCGGTCGGCGCGCGGCGGGCGGCGCGCTCGGCCGCGCGTACGACGAGCTCGCGGAACTCATCGCGCTCGACGCGTCATGACCTCGGAGGGCGTTCGCGCCCGGCTCGAGCGCGCCATCGTCGCGCGGCTCCGCGAGGCTGAGGACGGACGGCCGCGCCGCGATCAGCTCGCACCGGCGCTGCGCGAGGCGCTCGCGTCAGAACGCGTGGTCGTGCCATCCGGCGAGCTGCGTGATCTCGAGCGATGGTTCGAGGACCGCCTGTTCGGACTGGCGGCGCTCGCTCCGCTGTTGCGCGACGAGCGGGTCAGCGAGGTGATGGTCAACGGCACGCGCGGTGTATGGGTCGAGCGCGACGGACGTCTCGAGGAGACCGGCATCCGCTTCGCGGATCCGGACGAGATCCTCGTCCTGATCGAGCGCCTCGTCGCGCCGCTGGGCCGACGCATCGATCTCGCGACGCCGCTCGTTGACGCGAGGCTGCCCGACGGGTCACGCGTGCACGCCGTGATCCCACCGATCTCGCTCCACGGGCCGGTGCTCACGATCCGCCGCTTCGCGAGCCGTCCGCTGACGCCGGACGATCTCGTTCGTCTCGGCACCTGCTCGCGCGAAACGATGGATCTTCTCGTCGCCGCGGTCCGTCAACGCCGCACGATCCTCGTGTCGGGCGGCACCTCGAGCGGGAAGACGACGACGCTCAACGCTCTCGGATACGCGATCGGCGAGCGCGAGCGGGTCGTCACCATCGAGGACGCGGCGGAGCTCCGGCTGCCGCAGCCGAACGTCGTGGCCCTCGAGACGCGGATGCCGAGCGTCGAGGGAACCGGTGCCGTCGACGTCCGTGCGTTGCTGCGGGCCGCGCTGCGCATGCGACCCGATCGCATCCTCGTCGGCGAGGTCCGCGGCGGCGAAGCACTCGACATGCTTCAGGCGATGAACACGGGCCACCGCGGATCGCTCACCACCGCGCACGCGAACGGCGCGTATCACGCGCTCATCCGCGTCGAGACGATGGCACTCATGGGCGGTGTCGACCTGCCACTGGGCGCGATCCGCGAGCAGATCAGGCGAGGCATCGACCTCGTGGTGCACCAGGAGCGCGGTGAGGACGGGCGTCGACGCATCGTCGAGATCGCAGAGCTTGGTCTTGGTGGGGGCGAGGACTACGAGATGCGGAACGTGGCGGCCTGAGCGCACTCCTCGCGCTCAGTGCGGCGATGGCGCTCGCCGCGGTGGTGTTCGATCGACGGCTCACGGGCGCGATCCAACGCGTCGACCGCCGCGTGCGCCGCGGGAATGCTCGCGAAACGCGCGCGGCACTGCCCGCGCTCGTCGATGCGGTCGCCGCAGCACTCGCAAGCGGCCTCTCCCTTCCGGTCGCCCTTGCGGAGGTCGCGCCGACGCTGCCGCAAGACCTGGCCGCGCCGACACGTCGCGCCGCGTCAGCCCTCGTGCTGGGCGCGCCGGTCGGCGAGGCGCTCGCCGCCTACGCGGGCGCCGTGCCCGACGAGGACATCGCGCCGCTCGCGGTCGTGCTCATCGCGTTCGCGCGGAGTGGCGGACGCGTCGGCGGCAGTCTCGCTCGCGTCGCGGCGCTGATGCGCGGACGGCTCGCGCTCGAGGACGAGCGCGCGGCGCTCACCGCGCAAGGACGCGTGTCCGCGATCGTGCTCGTGGCGCTCGCGCCGCTGGGCGGGCTCTTCTTCGCGCTCGCCACGCCGGACTACGCGGCGATCTTCCTCGGAGAGGGCATCGGCCTTCTCGGCATCGCAGTCGCGCTCGAGATCGTCGGCGCGCTGTGGCTCTGGCGCATCGTGCGCGCGACGGCGCCGCCGCCCGATCTCGCGACATTCCTGGATGCTGTGGTCGTAGGTCTCGACGCGGGCCTCACGTTCGAACGTGCACTCGCCGCGCTCGTTGAGCGCGCGCCGCGGTTCGGCCGCATGGCCGACGCGCGAAGGCTCCTCGCCGACCTCGCCCTCGGCCGCTCGCTTCCCGACGCGCTGCGTGGCTTCGGGCGTGGCGGTGATGACGCACGCATCGCGGCGCTCGTGGTCGCCGCCACACGGTTCGGCGCGCCGCTCGCCCAGTTGCTGGTCATCCAAGCTGACGCGCTCCGGACCGCCGAGCGCCGCCGCGCTGAGGCCGACGCGCGGCGCCTACCGGTGCTGATGTTGTTCCCGCTGTCCCTCACGATCCTGCCGGCATTGCTTCTGGTGTTTCTTGGTCCGCCCTTGCTGTCGCTACTCTCCCCGTGAGTGGGTGGCCGTTTTCTTCGCACGCTGCTGTTTGGGGCGCTGGTGCCGGCGACGATCCTTGTCCTGATCCCGGCGATGATCCTGAACGCGACGGGCACCGAGGGCGAGGGTGGAGTGCTGCGTCTCCTCGGGCTGGTGCCGCTCGTGCTCGGCATCGCGATCCTCGCCTGGTGCTTCGCTGGGTTCATCGTCGAAGGCGAGGGCACGCCGGCGCCATACGATCCGCCACACCGTCTCGTCACCGGGCGCCTGTACGGATGGATGCGCAACCCGATGTACGTCGCGGTGACAACGATCCTCATCGGGGAGGCGTTGTTCTACGGCTCGATCCTGCTTCTGTTGTGGGCCGCGGTCGCATGGATCGCCATGAACTTCTTCGTCGTGCTCTACGAAGAGCCGACGCTGGAGCGGCGATTCGGTCCGGCATACGAGAGCTACATGGAGCACGTGCCGCGCTGGATCCCGAGCCGGCCCCGCATCGTGACTCCGCATCCGCAGATGAAGCTCGCGACGCTCGTCTACGCACTGCGCGATGAGCAGGTCCTACTTGTCCGGCGGAGCACCGAGCCGAATCGCGGGCTGTGGGTCGCGCCGGGCGGCAAGCTCGAGCCCGGCGAGTCGCCGGCGGAGTGCGCGGTGCGTGAAATGCGCGAAGAGACGGGACTCGCGATCGATCGTCCGGTGCTGCGCGCGGTGATGACCGAAACGTCGCCCCGCGCCGATTACCAGTGGCTCACCTTCATCTTCGTCGCGTGGGACTTCGACGGGACGTTCACTCCGGCGCAGGGCGTCGGCGAGTTCCGCTGGGTCCCGGTCGACGAGGTGACGAAGCTGCCGATCCCGCCCGCGGACGCCATCTTCTTCCCGCGGCTTCTCGAGGACGGCAGCACGTTCACGGCGAAGTTCGAGTACGACGCCGACCTCAATCTGCTCCGATCACAGATGTAGCGGCGGCAGGCGGAAACGAGGGGGGTTGCAGGGGGTTCTCCCCCTGCGACAACTAGATGCGGACCACTGGGATGAGTTCGCGCTCGTGCGCCGTCATGTTCGGATCCGCCATACGGCGCGCGATCGCCGCGGGTAAGTGCTCGCGCACGACGGCGCGATCGAAGCCGGCGAGGTAGACCGCAAGGAACGCACGCAGCGCGAGCTTCGTCGCTCGGCTCAGGTCCGCGGCCGCGAGGATGACGATGGTCTGCGCGACGTCGTCCGCCCAGTGGCCGGCGCGGGCGTTCGCCCAGTCGATGACCAACACGTCTTTCCGATGGAGCATCACGTTCTCCGGGTGAAGGTCGAGGTGCAGGACCGTGTCCCCGGGCCCGATGGCGGGTAGCCACTCCGGCGCGGGAATGCTGTGCAGCCGTCGATGGAGATCGGCAAGGAGCCGCGCGTGTCGAAGAAGAGTCCACGGCCGCCGGGCGAGGTCCACGCGCATCGTTGGACCGCTCGCGCGCTCGAGCACGAGGTCAGCACCATCGACGCTCACGATCTCAGGTGCGGGGTATCCGTGCTCGCGCACGTAGCGCATGACCGCAAGCTCATTCGACGGGACATCGCGTCGGCGGTAGCGACGCAGGACGGTATGCGTATCGAGCGCATACACGTCCTCGTCACGACCGCGTGCGAGCGGCTCTAAGAGTTCTTAGACCCGGACGACGTACGTGCTGGCGATCTTGTCGTGCCAGCCCTGCTTGTTTGCATCGAACGCGGCCCAGATGACGCCGATGAAGAGGCACGCGATCGAAACGAATAGACCGACGTAGCGAATGAATGCCTGCACGATCGTGAGAGAAGAACCATCGGTCCGAATGACCTTGATGTTGAGCACACGCATGCCCAGCGTCTGTCCGCCGCCCTGGGCTGACCAGAAGTAGCAGAAGTACAGAACGCCGAGGAGCGTGTTGATCGAGCTCGAGCCTGTACTCATCGGGTCGGCGCCCATCACGCCACTGATGATGTTCGAGACGATGCCGACACCTAGACCGTCGATGAAGATCGCGAAGAATCGGACCCAGAAGCCCGCTTTGTTCGTGGTTACCGCGACCGCCGTCGCCTCAGCTGCCATAGACATGGACCCCCTTCCTCGGCCTCGGAGTCTAGATTCGGCCGCAAAAGGCTCCTAGTACGACCTTCCTACTGGCTGGCTTGACGTCTGGGCAGGCAGACTCACGCCCAGTCACACGAGAAAGGGGGAGTTACACATGCTGACATTCATCCGTGAAGACGAAGGCCAGGGCCTCGTCGAGTACGCGCTCATCATCGCAGTCATTGCCATCGCCGTCATCGTCGCGATGGTCTTCCTGCGAGGCCAGATCCAGAACATCTTCAGCAACATCGGCAACAACCTCACCTAGCTTTCCCCGCGTGTAGGGTTATGAGCGGCGCCGGCAGCGGCGCCGCTCATTTTCTTCAGAGGGCGGAGGTTTTTGACAGTGAGCGTCGAGACCGTGAGGGGCATCGAGAACGTCGTGCTGACGGCGCTCCTTCTTGCGGTCATGTACACCGACTTCCGCTTCCTGCGCATCCCGAACGTGTTCACCTACCCGGCGATGCTCGCCGGGATCGTCTTCGGCGCGTTCGAGGGACTGCCCGGTGGCCTCTTCACCGGCGGGCTCGTCGACCACGTCGCGGCGCTCATCCTCGCCTTCGCGATCGCGTTCCCCTTCTACTCCGCAGGCGGACTCAAGGCCGGCGACGCCAAGCTCCTCATGGCGATCGGCGCGCTGCGTGGCATCAATTTCCTCCTCTTTGCGGCGGTCTACGGTGCTCTTATCGGCGGCGTCCTTGCCGTCGGATTCATCTTGCGGCGAAAGCTGGCCCGCCCAGTCGCAGGTGCTGCCCCGAACACGCTCGCCGGGATCATGAAGTCGTCGATCCCGTACGGCGTTGCGCTCGGTTTAGGCGGACTGGTCGCACTTGCGCTGGAGGCTGCCGGCTACGTGCAGGTGACCGTTTAGACTCGCGCGAACACCGCAAAGGGGAGCGATGACGGTTGGCTGACGGCGAAAAGATCCGCATCCTCATCGTCGACGACATCGCCGATACGCGAGAGAACCTCGCCAAGCTGATCGGGTTCGAGCCCGATATGGAAGTCGCTGCCACCGCCGGCGGAGGGCAGGAGGCCGTCAACCTCGCCAAGCAGCACCGGCCTCACGTGATCCTCATGGACATAAACATGCCGGACATGGACGGGATCACGGCCACCGAGATCATCTCGAACACTGTTCCCGAGTCGCCGATCATCATGATGAGCGTCCAGGGCGAGCAGGATTACCTGCGCCGCTCGATGCTCGCCGGAGCTCGCGAGTTCCTGGTCAAACCCTTCTCGGCTGACGAGCTCATCAACTCGATCCGCCACGTCCACGAGCTCGAGAAGGTGCGCCGGGCGCGGTACGCGCCGATCGCTCCGGTCGCCGCGCCAGGCGCCCCCGCAGCCGCACCGGTGGCGGGACGCGAGACGGGCAAGATCATCACGTTCTTCTCCCCAAAGGGCGGTGTCGGCCGGACGACGATCGCAACGAATCTCGCGGTCGCGTTGCACCAGCTCACCGGCAAACCCGTCGTCCTGGTCGACGGCAGCCTGCCGTTCGGCGATATCGCGGTGATCCTGAACATGAGCCCGAAGGCGAAGACGATCGCCGACCTCATCGGGTCGTTCGAGACAGCGGACTCCGACGTCGTGGAGTCGATCCTCGTGCAGCACTCGACCGGCATCAAAGTGATGCTCGCGCCGCCCACGCCGGAGTCGACCGAGCTCATCACCGGCGCCCACATCAAGCACGTCCTTGAGCTGCTGAGGGAGAGATACGCGTACATCGTCGTGGACACCTGGCCGTCCTTCCAGGAGCAGGTGATCACGATGCTCGACGTCGCCGACGTGATCCTCACGCTCATGACGCTCGAGATCACCAGCCTCAAGAACGTCCGCGTGTTCATGGAAGTCGTCGAGAAGCTCGGCTACGACGAGGCGAAGGTCCAGCTCGTCGCCAACCGGAACGACAGCTCGGGCGGCATCAAGGCGTCGGATGTCGAGGCGAGTCTGGGTCGCAAGATCCCGCACACGATCGTCTCCGACGGTCGCACGCTCGTGCTCGCCGTCAACCGCGGCGTTCCTTTTGTCATCAGCCACCGGGACAGCCAGGTCGCCAAGGACATCTTTGCTCTGGCGCAGCGCGTCGCGACGGCCGAGACCGCTCCCGCCGCGGCGGGCAAGCAAGCGCCGGCGCGCGGCGGGCTCAAGCTGTTCGGAGCCCGTTAGGGCGGCGACGCGGGCATTAGTCACCGGTCTGATCCCCCAAAAGGACGGTCAGAGAGCGTTCATCTGGACGTAGACTCCATTAGCCGAGGGAGCAGGCGCCCGCCATAACGGGAGCCGGAGATGAGGGTTTCTTAGAGGGATGTCACTGCTTAGGCGCATCGAAGGTCAGCGACCGTCCGGGCAGCAGCCCGCCGCACCAGCGCCTGGCACCCCGCCCCCACCGGGCGGACCCCCGAAGCCGCCGTCCGAAGGACCCCTCACGCAGAGCGCCTCGCCCGCTCGCGATGCGAACCGCGACGTCCGCATCAAGCTCCAGACGCGGATCATCAACAACCTCGACCCGCGCCTCGATCTCGCGGACGCGAAGGCGGTCCGCTCGAGCATCGAGGAGATGTTCAACAAATTCATTGACGAGGAAGGCGTGGTCGTCACGCGCGTCGAGCGTCAGAAGATGCTCGAATCGATCCTCGACGAGATCCTCGGGTTCGGTCCGATCGAGCCGCTGCTCAAGGACGACACCATCACTGAGGTCATGGTCAACGGCCCGTTCCGCTGCTACGTCGAGCGCAAGGGAAAGCTTCTGCTCTCCGACGTGACGTTCCAGAGCGACGAGCACGTCATGCGGATCGTCGAGCGCATCATCGCGCCGATCGGCCGACGCGTTGACGAGTCCAAGCCATATGAGGACGCGCGTCTCCCGGACGGCTCGCGTGTGAACATCATCATTCCGCCGCTCGCACTGAATGGGCCCGTGGTGACGATCCGTAAGTTCCCCAAGTACCGCATCACCGTCGAGGACTACATCAAGTTCGGCACCGCGACCGCCGAGATGATGGAGTTCCTCCGGGCGTG